>Ga0194129_10007479_pt1 | contig 12958 bp, 15 predicted proteins | sample TA2KigCa35mmetaG_FD_150862 | JGI IMG/M metagenome (GOLD analysis project Ga0194129, IMG submission 150862) | Freshwater microbial communities from Lake Tanganyika, Tanzania - TA2015038 Kigoma Deep Cast 35m | ecosystem: Environmental > Aquatic > Freshwater > Lake | place: Tanzania: Lake... | reverse complement strand
TGTGGATTGCCTGCGCGCGAACGACGCCGATATGTTGAAGATTTTGTTGGGCGAGCTCGGAAACCGCCACCTGGTATTGATCGATACCTCGGGTGTTGAGGTGCTTAATCACATGGCTCAGCTGCGCACTTGTTCGCCAGAGATCGCGTTTCATTTGGTGTTGCCGGCAGATGCTGCGGGCACCACAGTGCGCAAGTACCTGGTAGATGCGCCCAGCCCCTGGAATAGCCTGATGGCGTCGCGCTTGGACGAAGCAACACAGCCGTGGCCGTTGATTCAGGTGCTATGCGACAAGGCGGTACCCTTGTCGGCCGCGTCGCACTCGCCGCTGGCAACCGACGGATGCAGCGTGCTGACCGCCAATGAACTAGTGACGCTGGCCATTCGGGGCCTTGCGATTGAGATGCCGCTGGTGGCCGATGAATTGGTCGACCATCACGGCAACGCTGTAGCCGACCCCACTGTGATGACCGCCGCGCAAGCGCTGGTGGCACGTATTGAAAAGACTGCTCATGCAAGCTAAGCAATTACAAACCAAGCGCCGCACCGAGGTGATTGGCATCGCCAGTGGTAAAGGGGGTGTCGGTAAGACCACCCTGTCTTCAAACCTCGCGGTGGCCTTGTCGATGATGGGCAAGCAGGTGATGCTGCTCGATGCCGACTTGGGGCTGGCGAATGCGCAGATCGCCCTTGGCTGCCAAACGCAGTACAACCTGTCGCATGTGATCGCGGGTGAAAAATCACTGAAAGAAGTGATTGTCACGTCGCGCCAAGGCGTGAAGCTAGTGCCTAGCGCCTCGGGCGTGCATCAGATGGCGGCCATCTCTGCGCCGGTTACTGCAGGCATCGTGCAAGCCTTCTCCGACTTGGATGACGAGATTGATTATCTGATTGTTGATACCGCTGCAGGCATTGCGCCATTGGTGTTGGCGTTCATGGAAGCCTGCCAACGTCGCTTCATCGTTGTTAAAGACGAGCCCTCATCGATTGCCGATGCCTACGGCATCATCAAAGTGATGACACGCGATCTTGAGCTCGATGAGATTTACCTGATTCCCAATATGGTCGAAAGCCAAGCCGCCGGCGCGCAGCTGTACCGCCGCGTGAATGAGGTATGCGATCGTTTTCTTGGCAAGACACTGCAGTACTTAACCTCGATTGAAACCGACGAGCTAGTGCTGTCGGCCTTGAAGAAGTACCAGTCGGTAATGGAGTTTGCACCCGGTAGTGCCGGTGCGCGAGACTTCCGCCGACTGGCCGATGCCATCACCAATCTCCCTGAAATCAGCCACATCTCCGGTGGGCTGCAATTCTTCATGGAGCGATTGGTGAAGCGAAACCCTGGAGGCTAAGCCATGCCACCCTCACTCCGACTCTACCAACAAACCGGCGGCCGCGACGAGGCGCTGATCATGGATCACTTAGGCATGGTCAAGCGCATTGCGGTGCACTTGAAGGCACGCATCCCGCCTTTCATGGAAGTGGAAGAGCTAGTACAAGTCGGCATGATCGGTTTGATTGAAGCCGCCCGATCGTTTGATAACGGTAGAGGTGTGGCCTTCGAGAGCTACGCGCACACCCGGATTCGTGGTGCCATGATCGACGAAGTACGCCGGCTCTCTTTCCTACCGCGTTCGGCTGTCGCTTTCAACAAATCACAGAGCAGCGCCAGTCAGGCACTGGCCTCGGAACTTGGGCGCGCGCCGACACAGGCAGAGCTGGCCGAGTTCATGGGTATGGAGCTCGACAGCTATGAAAAAGATCGTGGCGCCGCGCGTCAGTTCGAGACCTACTCGATCGAGGTAGTGGCTGACGAAGTGATGCAGCTGCCTGAGCAATCATCGCGTCAACCGGAATCGATTATCGAGGAAGCCGAGATGGTGGAGGCGCTTACCGAGGCTATCGATAGCTTGCCCGAGCGCGACAAGCTGGTGATCTCGCTCTACTACGTTGAAGAATTGAACTTGCGTGAAATTGGCGAAGTGCTTGGCGTGTCTGAGTCGCGTGTATCGCAGATTCTGTCGGCCAATGTGAAGAAGCTTCGTACCCAGCTCAATCCTGAACCGGCACTGCGCTAGTGAACAACGACTGAGATGGTTTTAATGAAATACCTATGGGGCCGCAAATGAATACCATCCTGCTGCTATTGATCTTCACCGGGCTGGTCGGGACGCTACTGGTCGTTTTTTTCATGCTAGAACGGGTGAATGAAATCCACAAGCACTCCGACATACCGAAGCGGGGCTACATCGACCCTGCCGCTGTGTTCGGCGGTCTGACAGGCAAAAATCTGTGGGACGCGATGATCGGCGTGCCGATGCCCGGCTGGGACCAAAAGCGGCTGGCGGCGATCCGCCCGCGCTACGACCTGGTGCTGCAAAAACACCTCGAGCTGCTGTTTGAAGAGGGCAAGCTCGACGGGCGCGAAGGCTTTGCCAGCCCGATCCGGTGCGAGCAGATGGTGCCAACCCTGCGCGGCGAAATCGAGTCATGGATACCGCATGAATTTGCCTCGGGTGTTTACCGCGCCGGCTACGCGCTGGCGACCACACCGGAACAAGACCGTGAACCGATCCGCCAGCAAGTTGATATGGTGGGGGAGGCGCTGTACGCCGCCACTGGACTGCCACCGAATCCGCTGTCGTCCATACTGATGCCATTGCTCGAACGACCCAAGCGGCCGAGCGAGGATGACGAGGCCAATGAAGAGCAAGCCACTGATCAAACTGCCGAATCGGATCACAACGCGCCCGAATTGGGGCAAGACGATACTGCCCTGGCTGCGCTGCCGCCACCCGACACCCCTGAGCTGCTAACGCCGGATCTTCAACCAGCGCAACAGCCGGTGGGTGCCGGGCTGGAACCGGCACAGATGCCGGAGCAAGGCCTCATGCCGGCAGCTGAGACTGCGGCTGATACTGCGGCGGAGCCCCCGCTAAGGATGGCGGCGACCGCTGAAGACGCCGGCCCCAATAAAACCGAGCAAGAAAAAGCCGAAACGAAAGTAGGCGCTTAAGCCGGAAATACTGAGGCCGCTGGCGGCCAAGCACAATACGCTCTAAAGGTTGGCACGAAAGTGCCGATCATAGGTCTGACGCAATGATCCACTTGGAGCGACAGACCATGAACATGAGAGAACGCGCACTGGCCAGCTACGGCGATGTCAAAGTGACCACTGGGGTGGCTGCGGCCGATAACGTGCAGCTGATCCAGATGCTGTTTGACGGCTTGATCGAAAGCCTGGCGACCGCCAAAGGCCATATCGAGCGCGGCTCGATCATGGAAAAATCCAAGGCGCTGGCTCGCGCTGGCCGCATCGTGGTCGGTCTGCAAGGCGCGCTCGACTTTGACAAAGGCGGCGACATCGCACGCAACCTGAACGACCTGTATGCCTACGTCACCCGACGCCTATTCCATGTCAACGCGCACAACGACCTAGAGGCACTGGCCGAGGTACACAACCTGATGAGTGAGATCCGTGGCGCATGGGCAATGGTGCCGCAGCTGGTGCCGCCATCGCAGCACCAAGTCGCGATGAATTGATCCCAACCTGATCAGGAGCGACTGATCACGACTGACTGACGATCACTGACTGATCAATACGCGCTAGTCGCGTCAGTCGTCAAAGATCCCGCTACGGAGACGTGGCGGGATTTTTTTTGCTGACACGGTTCTTGCATTACAGCCCGCAGACCTGTTTTTTACAAGGACACGGAGCACTATGACTTCTGTACATCATGCATCAAGCCAAGCCGCTAATTCGGTAAAAGGCATTGATAAATCAGGGACTTCCGGGCTGAAGGGGGACGCCAACGGCGATGCCTCGGGTGAATTCGCCGACTTGTTCGGCGCCATGATCGAAGGCATTCCGGGGCAAGATATTGCCGCCCCTGCGGTGGACGCTGGCCAGATCGGCGGCACCAAATCAGACGCCGCCGCCAGCTTGCTGGCCACACAGGTGCTGCTCGATACGCCGCCTGCGCCGCCGGTGGTCGGGCTGGCCGCCGAAGTGCTCGGCCCGTCGGTGCATATCATTACCCCGACCGAGCCCGCCATCAACGATGACAGCCTGATGGCATTTGCCCGATCGCAGGGGCTCGATGAAGATGCGCTGGCCATGATTTTTGGGCGGCGTGGCGCGCCTGACCTGCAAGTCGCCGGCGGCACGCCGCCCACGACCGACCCATTGACATCGGCAGCCAGCGGCCAAACCGCCAACGATTTTCTGGCCGCGGGAGTGTTCAGCGGCAAGGCGGCCAACCTCGCGCAAGGCACTGCCGCGCCATCAGCCGATCCTGCCAAGGAGGCGGCCTTGCTGGCCACGCAGGCGGCAGCGTCAGCTGAGACGCTTGATCTCGGGCCCGACGCCCGCCTCAGCTGGCGTATTGGGGAGGCGAATGCCATACCGACAACGCAGCAGATGCCCAGCGCGAGCACGCTGCCGTCTGCGCTGTTCGGGCTGAATGGCGTACGCGCCCTGCCCACTGCGGCCGAGGCGGCGACGGCGGCGGCCGACGTGGCAACGCACCCCGAGGCGGCGACGGCGGCGGCCGACGTGGCAACGCACCCCGAGGCGTCGAATCAATCACTGGCGGCGAGCCTGATACCGGGCGCCGCCGAGGCCAGCCAATTTGCGCGCCGACAGCAAATCAAGCAGGTCAGCCAGCGCGCCGAGCGGGTGGGCGACATGCTCACAGCAACTAACGCAATTGCAACTACATCGGCGGCGTCTGCAACTACGACCGTGGCTGTCGCAGCGGCCGAGCCGGTCAGCGAGGTGCTGATGCTGGATACCGGCATCAGCGACAGCGAGCTGCAGCAGCTGATGCAGCAGCGCCACGCCGACAGCCGGCAGCCGCAGGGCAACCCGCTGAATAGCCTGGCGGCCGCTGAGCAAGCCGCGCGCACCGACCTCGACCTGCGCGCCGAGCAATACGACAAGCTCTCGCAGCGACTAGCCGAGGCGCTCGGGCAACGGCTGGCGGCTCAAATTTCCCGTGGCGACTGGAAAGTTGAAATGGCCCTGCGGCCTAAAGACCTTGGCAATATCGATATCGAACTCCATATGCGCCGCGGCGAGCTGCAAGCCAGCTTCAGCGCCAGCCAGCTCGGCACGCGGGACCTGATTGCTGAGGGTTTGCCGAGGCTGAGAGAGGTGTTGACGCGACATGGCATGGAGGTTGCTTCTGTTGATGTTAACGTAAGGCAAGAATCGCAACATGGCGGAAATCCGACACCTGGCAAGCAGTCTGCCGGGGTCGCCGGGGTCGGCTCACGACGCTCGATGGATGAACCCTCCGCCACAAGTGCCTTGCCTCCTGCACGAAGCACTGCCAGCTCAAGTGATGGGTTGGACGTGTTGGTGTGATGAACCTGAACACGTAGTTTTAGATAGCTGGAGGATGTGATGGCTGAGGAAGTTGCAGCAGCACCCGAAGAACAAGCGGAAGGCGCGCCCTCGAAAAAGAAACTGATCATCAAGATTGTTTTGATGGTGGTGGCCGTGCTGTTCATTATCGGTGCCTCGGTAGGCGGCACCCTGCTCGCCACCGGTTTCTTCTCGAAGAAGGAACAGGCCAAAGAAGCCGTTGATGCACAACTCGACAAGCTCGAGGGTGAGCATGGTGGCGGTGATGGCCACGGTGACGCTAAAGCCGGTGACGGTCACGGCGACGCCAAGGGTGGTGATGGCCAAAGCGCACCAGCCAAGCCAGGCGCTGAGACTCCCGGCAAGGAACTAGTCTCGCCTGACGCAGATAACCAACGCTGGAAGTTCAACTACTACTCGCTCGAAAAAGCGATGCTGTCGAACCTATCGGGTTCACGCAAGGTGATGCAGGTCACGCTGACCATCATGACGCACTACGATGACCGCGTGATCAAGAACGTGAAGACGCATGAACTCGCGCTGCGAGCCGGCATTCTCGATCTGATGCGCACCAAGACCGAGGCTGACCTGAAAGATCCTGATTTCCGCAAGCAGTTAGCAGAAGAGATTCGCGTCGTCATCAACTCGCTGCTTGAAAAATATGAAGGCTTCGGTGGTATCGAAGAAGTCATGTTCAGCGAATTCGTGGTGCAGTAATCCACTGGCCTTTTGATTAAAGACTAAGACCATGGCTGAGACAAGTAACCTGCTGTCACCCGAAGAACTCGCTGCGCTGGCGCAGGGTGTTGATGATGGCAGCATCGAAGTTGATACCGGCTTCAACCTCACCACCCGGGTCAAGAAGCATGACCTGGCGAGTGAGGACAGCACACTCGGTGTCAATACGTCTTCGATCGAGATGATCAACGAGCGGTTTGTGCGTTTGTTCCGTCTTGGTTTGATGGAGGTGCTGCGTACCAGCCCACGTATCAACCCTTCGCGTGCGCAAATCGTTCGCTTTGGAGACTATCTCAAAGATTTGCGTCCACCGCTGGCGGTGAACACGATTCGTATCAATCCATTGCGCGGTTTCACCTTGGTGACGATCGAACCGACTCTGGTGTTTTCTGCGCTCGATAATTTTTTTGGTGGTACTGGCTCCGGCATGCCGGGCAGCCCGCGCCGCCGCGCGACAGATAAAGAAGGCGAACCACTGCCCGCCAACTGGCTACCGCCAACGCGCATGTTCACGCCCACCGAGTCGCGTATCGTCAAGATCATTCTTGAGGTGTTCTTCCGCTCGCTGAAAGAAGCATGGGCACCGCTGCTATCGGTCGACTTTGATCATGTTGGCTCGGAGATTAATCCGCAGTTTGCACAAATCGCCGATGAAAATGATCTGGTGATCATGTCGCGCTTCGAAACCGAGAGCGCTGGCGGCGTCAAAGGTTTCGTTGATCTCGTCTACCCTTATGCATCGCTGAAGCCACTTCGTGATCTACTACGTAACCGCGTACAAGCCGACGGTAGCGAAGAATCTGACCAGAAATGGCGTGATGAACTGACTATTGCAGTAGGTGATTCGCTGCTCGATATTCAGGTACTGCTTGGCACCGTGGTCGCGCACTACGATCAAGTCAGTGGCTTGAAAGAAGGCGATCTGCTGTTCTTCAAGAAACCCGAACTCGCCACCATGATTATCGGTGGCCTGCCCGCTTTCGAGTGCCAGGTCGGCATGTCTGGCCCCAACGTGGCAGTTCGCGTTGCACGCGCAACTAGCCCAGAAACCCTCTAACCACCGAGGAAGCAACATGAACGATACCGTAGAAGATAACGACAACGCGATCACCGAGCCGCAAGCGGGCGCGATGCCCAACCATCAGATCAACCCTGAGGTCTTGCAAAATATCTCGGTTGCGATCAAGGTGGAGGTTGGCCGTACCAAAATGAAAATCCGTGATTTGCTGCGACTCACGCAAGGCTCCGTGGTTGAGCTGGAACGCATCGCGGGTGAGCCACTCGATTTGCTGGTGAACGACACCGTGGTGGCACAAGGTGAAGTGGTACTGGTCAATGACCGCTACGGTATTCGCCTGACCCGAGTGGTGCCGGCGTCCGACCGCATGCGTAATCTGTAATAGTGAATCGCTACTTTTAAAGGCACACGCCATGGGCTCGACGAACTGGTTATATATCGCGATGAACTTCGCGATTGTTCTCGCGCTGCTGGCCGGGGTTCTGTATGTGCTCAAGCGCATGCAAGGCGGCAACCTGCTTGGCATGCCAACCAGTAAGATCAAAGTGATCGAGATGGTCTCAGTCGCGCCGCGCCAGAAGGTGGTGCTACTGCGCGTAAAAGATCAAGACGTACTGATCGGCGTCTCGCCGCAGCAGATTAATGCGATTGCCACTTTCCCGGTCAGTGCTGAAGAGTTGCTGACCGAACCTGTGCCAAGCAGCGCCGTCAGTGAAGGCACCAACTCGCTGGCGCCGATGGCGCTCAAGCTGTCCGCTATGCTGGCAGCGGCACAGAATAAAAATAAGGTCTGATCATGGCACGCCCGATCACCCTCTTCGTATTGATGGCGCTGGCACTACTGCTGCCCGCTGAAAGTTTTGCGCAAGGCATGCCGGTAGTTACCGTCGCAACTGGCAAAGGTGGCGTGCAAGCCTACAGCTTGACGCTGCAACTGCTGGCACTGATGACCGTGCTGACGCTGTTGCCATCGATGCTGCTGATGATGACAGCCTTTACGCGCATCATTATCGTTTTCTCGATTTTGCGTCAGGCGCTCGGCACCGGACAGACACCACCCAACCAGGTGCTGGCAGGTCTTGCATTGTTCCTGACGCTGTTCATCATGCAGCCGGTAATGAGCGATTTGTATAACAACGCGATCCTGCCTTACATGAATCAAGGCATGGCGTTCGAGCAGGCATTGGAAGAAGCCGAGAAACCGATTCGTGGTTTCATGCTGGCACAAACACGCGAAGAAGATATCTCGATGTTCATGGAAATCTCGCGCATCAAGGGCGAGCTCGAGGGACCGGAGTCGGTACCCTTCACTACTTTGGTACCAGCCTTTATTACCTCGGAGCTGAAAAGCGCTTTTACCATCGGCTTTCTGATTTATATACCTTTTGTGGTGATTGATCTGATCGTGTCGTCGGTACTGATGTCGATGGGTATGATGATGCTGTCACCGATGATGATCTCGATGCCGTTCAAGTTAATGCTGTTCGTGTTGGTCGATGGCTGGAGCCTGCTGATGGGCTCGCTTGCCTCCAGCTTCGCGATGCCCTGACAAAATTATTAGGAGACACAGATGGAAATCGCAACCGTCATCGATCTGGCACGTAGCGCCTTGTTGGCAGTGCTGATGATCTCCGGCCCGCTACTACTTGTAGCCTTGGGTGTTGGTTTGTTTATAGGTGTAATTCAAGCGGCGACATCTATTAACGAGGCAACGCTATCGTTCATTCCGAAACTATTGGCGCTTGGTATATCGCTGGCACTATTTGGCGGCTGGCAGCTCGGCATGATGGTCGACTACACCCGCGACGTTTTCAAACGCATCCCCGCGATGTTTTCCTGACGGCGATACCTCCGACGCAAGAGGCTGAACCGCCATGACACTCCTTGCTGCGGACATTGTTGAGCGCTTTTACACCTTTCTGTGGCCGATGCTGCGCATCTCTGCGCTGCTCATGTCCGCACCTTTATTTTCACTGGATGCGCTCTCGCTACGTATACGCATCATGCTGGCGATGGTGATCACCTTTCTGGTGTACCCACTGGTTGATTGGCCCGTGATCGACCCGATCAGCGCCAACGGTTTGGTACAAATCGTTAACCAGTTATTCATCGGCGCGATGATGGGGCTAATGCTGCAAGTCGTCGTTGCCGCCATAGCGCTTGCAGGACAAACCATCGCCGGCTCGATGGGTCTTTCAATGGCCAGTATGGTCGATCCTAATATTGGTAACGTACCGGTGATTTCGCAGTTTCTGGTGATCATGTCGACCCTGATTTTTTTAGGCTTTGGTGGTCATGTGATCATGCGGCTTTGGTGGCCATGTGATCATGCTGTCGATGGTAATCGATAGTTTTCAAACCGTACCCATCGGTAAATTTATTTTGGGTCAGGTCGCGTTTGGCAAAGTAGTCGCATGGAGCGGCATGATGTTTCTGGGTGGCGTATTAATCGCCTTGCCGGTGATGGTCTCGCTGCTATTTATTAACATCGGACTGGGCGTGATCACTCGCGCAGCACCGAGTTTGAATATTTTTTCGGTAGGCTTCCCGGCGTCGATCGCGGCCGGATTCCTAGTAATGATTCTTTCGCTGGATAGCATCGGCGGCCGCATGCAATGGCTGTGGATGCAGGGCTTCAATCACGCAAAAGATTTGGTAGGACTGACGCAATAACATGGCAGATTCCAGCGATCAGGAAAAGACCGAAGAACCCTCCTCGCGCAAGCTTGAAAAAGCGCGCGAGGAAGGGCAAGTCGCGCGCTCGATCGAGCTACCGGCTGCCGCGGTGACAATCGCCGCCCTGGGCATGTTGTACCTGACGGGCGATACGCTGGTACATAAAATGGCCGAGGCATTCGTCTCCGGTTTCAATTTTGATCGCAAGCTGGTGCACTCCCCTAACCTGTTGCCCGCGATTTTCGGGTACGAGGTGCTTGAATCCTTCATCTTGGTCGCGCCGCTGTTACTGCTTACAATTACGATTGCGATTGCCGCATCAGGAGCGACCGGTGGTTTTTTATTTTCAACCAAGGCAATCGCGCCCAACCTCTCCAAGCTGAATCCATTAAATGGCTTGAAGCGTATGTTCGGCATGAAAGCTTTAGTCGAACTCGGCAAAGCCTTGCTCAAGTTTTCGCTGGTAGCAGGCGTCGTCTGGTGGGTACTTTACGATAACGTCAGCACTCTGGATAACATCGGCAAAATGGCCTTCGAGCCGGCGATGGCGGTCGCTGGATATCTGCTGGTGAAGTCAGCGCTGATCATGGCCTGCGCGCTGATTCTTATTGCAGCGATCGATGTACCCTTCCAGCGCTGGGAATTTATGAAGTCCATGCGCATGTCCAAGCAAGAGATCAAGGACGAGATGAAGGACATGGAGGGTCGTCCTGAGGTCAAGGCGCAGATTCGGCGCCGCCAGCGCGAGATGGCCAACCGCCGCATGATCGACAACGTAAAAGATGCCGATGTCGTAATCACCAACCCGGAGCACTTCGCGGTCGCGTTATCCTACGACCCGAATGGCGATAGCGCGCCTATCCTGCTGGCCAAAGGCGCAGACGAGGTAGCTGCTCGAATTCGAGAAGAAGCAGAAAAACACGGGATAGAGATCTTCTGCGCGCCACCGCTGGCGCGTGCGCTCTACTTCACCACCGAGCTGGATCAGCCGGTGCCGGAAGACCTGTACTATGCCGTTGCGCAGGTAATCGCCTATGTATTCAACCTGGCGAGTATCCGGCCGGGTGCGCCGCCGCTGCAGCGGCCGCAACCCAAAGTGCCTAAATATATGCAGTTTGACTCGAACGGACAACTTGAAGAGGCCGTCACGTGACCGATCAGCAGCTCGATACCAGCAACGATATCGTCAGTAGCGAGGGGATTTTCCTGCGCGCTGCCGACCGTAGCCGCTTCGACTATGTGATGCGCGCGGTACGCGAGAGCAGTCAGTCGCTGGCGCTATCTTCCAATAGCGAGGGCGTGCTCGACCACTACGGCCGCCTGGTGCTGGCCAAGCTGCGCAAAACCCCTAGCCTGCAGGTTGAGGTTTTCCTGCCGCAGAACACCGAGCAATTACTCGAGCGCTTCAACCAGATACTGTCTGATATCTCTATCGAAGACGCGCGTAATTCGGAAAACCGCTCGGCACCGCGCCGTGTGCTGCTGGCGCATGATGCAAAAGCGATCAGCCAGCGCGACTTGCAACTACTGGCACGACTGATACAAGATTTCCCCGGCGCGAATGTGTCGCTGGTGCTGCTCGTCGATAAACTCGGCATGCAACTGCACGAGCGCACGCTCGACAGCATAGGCCAGCGACTATTGCGCTGGCCGGTAGAAATTCCCACCCGGTCTGAGGGCGATGCGCTGCTTCAAATTGCGCGCGCGATGGGTCGCGAGGTTGAAGTCAAAAAAGTGCTTACCGCGACAGGCTTTGCCGAGATCAAGATAACACCCAAACCCAAAAAAGAAGCCAGCACCGAAACCAGCACAGCACAAGCGCGTTTCGAGGCGCAACTTGCCGCCGCACGTAAAGAGCGTCAGCAGCAAGAAGAGCAGGCCGAGGCCGAGCTGCAGCGCCGCACCGAGCCCAGCTTTGATGCGGCGCCCGCACCCAAGCCAGCATCAAGTACCTCAGCCAAGCGCGGCATCGTCAGCCGGCTGTTGCGCTGGAGTGCCGGCCTGCTGCTGATGCTGGTGGTCTCAGTTGGCGTGGTTTTGCTTTTGTTTGCCGACAAGGCCTCGCCGCTGCTGGCCAACTCCCCTATTCTCAAAGACAACCTACCGCCGTGGGCAATGGATACGCTGGTCGCCGTAGTAGGTAAGCCGCCGACCGCCAAGCTGGTAGAACAAAAAGCGGCCGATGCCGCCGGTACCAATGGCGCAGCTGCGCCACGTGCCGACCAAACCAAGCCGCCTGCCCCTTCAGTTATGGCGCCTGCTGCCGATTCAAACAGTGTAAGAACGGAATCCGCGCCGGCGCCGGTGAAGACCGATGTTGCCAGCGCAGTGCCCGTGCAGACGGAAGCAAAATCCGAAGCAAAGCCCGACCCAAAAGCGGCGTCCATGGCCGAGCCGAAAGCCGAGTCAAAGCCTGAGGCCAAGCCCGAGCTAAAGCCGGCAGATGCGCTGGCACCGCGATCGGAGCGTGGCGTCGATCAGCTGATTCGGCAAACAAAAGCCGGCAGCTTTTTCGTGCAACACGTGTCGCTGGGGTCGATGGCAGAAGCGCAAGAGTGGCGCGCGCAGTTCGGCGCGCTGACGAAGGCGATGATCGTGGCTGTCAACACATCGGATAAGGGTGTGAAATTCGCCGTGATCTCGGGACCGTTCGCGACCCGTAAAGAAGCAGAGACGTATGCCGCGCGTGGCGGCATGCCCGCCGATCCGTGGCTGCGTCCGGTCAAGTCGTTGCAGACAGTGCTGCTGCCTGCGAGTCGCTGATTCGGCAATGTGCTGAGGTGAACCGTGTCTGAAGAAAAAACACAGATATTTCGTGGTGAGGAACCGCCAGAGATGGCAATCGCCGACACCACTGCAGCTGAGCTTGCGCGCGCCAGAAAAGGCCCAAGTGACCAGCGCGCGGTGCAAGATCAGAAAGAAGGCAAGACCCTCGAACGTGGCATTCGTGATGCGCACGATGGTCATGTGGAGCGGCGCAGCCTGCACGATGGCGACGGACTCGCTGACTTGCGTCAGCTGCATGGCAAGGACGTAGGCGAAGGCGCGACCGCCCTGCACGATGCCGATGACGTGATTGATGCGCGGCGCAGCCACGATGGCGATGGCGAGTCGGACCCGAGGCATATGCATGACGCTGAGGGGTTGTCGGACCAACG
>Ga0194129_10007474_pt1 | contig 12966 bp, 9 predicted proteins | sample TA2KigCa35mmetaG_FD_150862 | JGI IMG/M metagenome (GOLD analysis project Ga0194129, IMG submission 150862) | Freshwater microbial communities from Lake Tanganyika, Tanzania - TA2015038 Kigoma Deep Cast 35m | ecosystem: Environmental > Aquatic > Freshwater > Lake | place: Tanzania: Lake... | reverse complement strand
CCGACGGAGTTCTGCACGCGGCCCTTGCCGGCGGACTGCTCGTAGAGCTCTTGCCACTGGGCGAGCAGGTAGTCGGCCTGCACGACGTCGTCCTCGACGCGGCGGCGAGCGTCGAAGGCGTCGGCGCCGAACTCGGTCAGGAACACCGGCTTGTCGAGCTTCTTCTGCACGACGGCGAAGAGGTCGCCGGCGGAGCGGCCGCGGTAGACGTTGGTGCCGAAGACGTCGATGGCCGGGGCCTCGCGCGCGATCACGTCGATGTACTGCAGGTCGCCGTTGGCGAGCGCCACCAGGTGGACCGGATCGTCCTTCTTCATCGCGACGGCCACGTCGTTCACCAGCGAGTAGAGGAAGCGCGCCCGCGTGACGTCGCGCTCGCCCTGCGGCAGCGCCTCGATCTCGGTGGAGGCCCACGACAGGCCGTAGTTGTTCTCGTTGCCGAGCAGCCACAGCAGCAGGCCGCGCGTGTTCTCGTGCTCGCGCACCATGCGCAGTACGTCCTCGAGGATGACCTGTCTCGTTCGCGGATCGGAGTAGTCGACCTGGGGCGTCCAGCGCCCGTCGATCGAGAAGCCGTAGCGGCCGACGGTGTGATTCAGGACTGTCGCGATGCCGAAGCGGTCCCAGATCCACGTCACCCACTTCGCCGGCATGCCCTCGTACACGCGGATGGCGTTGACGTGCATGCGGCGTAGCAGCGTCATCTCCCGCGTGAGCGCCGCCTCGATGACATCGTCGGGTTGCTGCCACAGCGAGTACGCGTAGTTCTGCCCGATGGGCACGTAGTCCCAGTTCACGCCGACGACGAAGAAGTCGCGCCCGTCGACGCGCAGGCGCACGCCGCTGTCGTCGCGGAACAGCGTCGCCGCGCCCGTCGCTGCGGCCGCTGCCGCGCCGGCCGCGGGCATGTCCGACGGTGACGTCATGGTCGCGCTCGCCGTCGCAGCCGGCGCAACAGTTGGCGCAACAGCTGGCGCTGTCTCCGCGGTCGGGCGTGGCGGCTCGCCGGCGGTCGCCGGCATCGTCGACGGCGGTGACAGCGGCGCCAGCGTGGTCGCCGGGTCGGCCGGCGCCGCGGCGGCGGTCGTCGTCGGCGGCGCGGTCGCCGCCGACGGGTCTTCGGCGACGGCGCCGGACGCGGCGAGCAGGCCGGCGACCAGGGTGGCGTGGCCGAGGCGGCGACGGACGGCGCGCGTCATCGCGCGCTCCGCGGGTTGGTGTGGGCGGCGATCAGGTCGCGGTACACGCGCGCGCTGTCCTTCAGCGTGCGCTTCTGGGTGGCGTAGTCGACGTGGACGATGCCGAAGCGGCGCAGGTAGCCCCACTGCCACTCGAAGTTGTCGAGCAGCGACCACAGGAAGTACCCGCGCAGCGGTACGCCGCGAGCGAGCGCCTGCGCGCACGCCTCGACGTGCGTGCGCACGTAGTGGACGCGCTCGACGTCGGCGACGCGGCCCTGGTGGTCGGGCTCGGTGGCGTAGGCGGCGCCGTTCTCGGTGACGTACAGCGCGCGCGGCGCGTAGTCGGCGTGCACACGCTCGAGGATCGCGGCGAGCCCGTCGGGAAAGACCTCCCAGCCCATGTCGGTCTTCTGCGCCGGCAGGGGCTCGGCGATGACGCGCGGCGCGTTACCTTCGTCGGCGCCGCGGCAGATGGCGCGGCTGTAGTAGTTGATGCCCAGCCAATCGATGGGCGTCGCGATCTCTGCCATATCGCCGTCGACGACGAAGGGCAGGGTGGTCGACGACAGGTGACCCTGCTGCACGCGGTCGGCGATGGCGTCGTCGGGGTAGCGCCCGAAGAAGATCGGATCGAGGTACCAGCGGTTGAAGAACCCGTCGAAGCGTCGCAGCGCCTCGCGATCGATGTCGCTGCCCGAAGCGGCGTAGCCGGGCACGAGGTTGAGGACGAGCCCGACGTGCGCGTCCCTGACGTGAGCGCGGATGACGGGCACCGCGCGTCCGTGGGCGAGCAGCAGGTGGTGCGCGGCGGCCAGCGCGGCGGCGGGCTCCTTGCGGCCCGGGGCGTGCTCGCCGGTCTCGTAGCCGAGGTGGGCCATGCACCAGGGCTCGTTGTGCGTCGTCCAGTCGCGCACCCGATCGCCGAGGGCGCGGCTGACGACGTCGGCGTAGCGCACGAAGGCGTCGACGGTCCGCCGGCTCGCCCAGCCGCCTTCGTCTTCGAGCGCCTGCGGCATGTCCCAGTGGTTCAGCGTGACGAACGGGCGGATGCCCGCCGACAGCAGCGCGTCGACGAGGCGACGGTAGAAGTCGAGCCCCGCGTGCAACACCTCGCCCCGTCCATCGGCAAGGATGCGCGGCCACGCGATCGAGAAGCGGTAGGTGTTCACCCCGATCTGCCGCATCAGCGCGACGTCGTCGGCGAAGCGATGGAAGTGGTCGCAGGCGACGCGACCGTCGCTGCCGTCGGCCACCGCGCCGGGCACGCGGGCGAAGCGGTCCCAGATGCTCTCGCCGCGTCCGCCGACGTCGAGCGCACCCTCGACCTGGTACGACGACGTCGCCGTGCCCCATGCGAAGTCCTTCGGAAAGCCGCTCATCTCGTTCTCCTCGGTAGGCTGACTCAGGTGACGTCGACGTTTCGCTGCCGCTCGGAGGCGTGTGCTCCATCGTGCTCGAGGCAGCGCGCGGCGTGGTCGCGCGCGGCGTCGAGCACGACGAGGGACGAGGGCTGCTCGCTGCAGGCGGGCCGCGCGCGGGGACAGCGGGCCGCGTACGCGCAGCCCCGCGTCGTGTCCGCGTCGGGGCGCGCGGGCGGCGGTGGCGCGTCCAGGCTCTCGAGCGCGTCAATCAGGGCGCGGGTGTAGGGGTGCGCCGGCGCGCGCAGCACGGAAGAAAAGGGGCCCTGCTCGACGACCCGGCCGGCGAACAGCACGACGATCCGGTCGGCGACGCGCGCGGCGGCGCCGAGGTCGTGGGTGATCAGCGCGAGCGCCAGGCCCCGCGCCTTGCGCGCCGCGAAGACGTCGAGCACGCCCACGCGCACGCTGACGTCAAGCATCGACGTCGGCTCGTCGGCGACGAGCACGTCGGGTCCGGCGGCCAGCGCCCGCGCGATGGCGACACGCTGGCGCTGCCCGCCCGACAGTTCGTGCGGTCGCCGATCAAGGAATTCGACGGCCGGCGCCAGCCCGACCTCGTCGAGCAGTGCCGCCGCCTGCGGCCGCCAGCCGGCGTCGTCGACACCGGCGAGCCGCACCAGCGGGCCGCGCAGGTGGCCACCCACCGTGCGCATCGGGTCGAGCGACGCGTAGGGGTCCTGAAACACCATCTGCACGCGACGCCGGTAGGCGCGCTCGTCCACGCTGGTCACGCTCGCGCCGTCGAGCAGCAACTCGCCGGCGTCGGGGCGCTCCAGCCGCAACAGCAGGCGGGCCAGCGTGCTCTTGCCGCTGCCGGACTCGCCGACGACCGCCGTCGCCTCGCCCGCCGACAACGACAGCGTCACGTCGGCGAGCGCCGGCCGCGACCGCGCGCCGCCCGCGTCGTACCGTCGCGCCAGACCGCGCGCCTCGAGCACGATGCGTCGACCTTCGGACGACAGCGGACCATCTCGGGCAGGCACCCCACCAGCCTAGCAGACTTTGTGCGGTCGTCGAACAAATGCGGGCAATGGCGGCCGCACGCGGTGACGGGTGCCCGTCGCGTCCGGCGCCGGTCGCCGACATCGTCGTCGAAGGCGCGTTGTCGGTTGTCGAGCCGGGTGCGGGCGGGAGAGCGCCGGCGCCGTCGGCCGAGCGTCTCCGCGCTGGTCCATGGGGGTTGGCGTGCTCAGGCCGGGGACGCGGGCGGTGACGACGACGGCGACGACGACGGCGACACCACTTGCAGGCGCTGCAGCGAGCCGTGTCCGCGCGCGCTGCGCGGGTCGCGGTCGTAGAGCAGGGCGAGGTCCAGAGAGCTGAACTCGACGCCGGCGTAGAGCAGGCCGTCGCGCGCGAGCTTCCTCACCTCGTCGCCAGCGAAGGAGAAGCGCAGCGGGGTCGGGTTCGCCCAGCTCTCGGCGGCCTTGCGGTCCGGCGTCGTCATCACGCTGGCGAAGTCGTCGCCGAAGGTGCTCATCGCCCCGGCGCGGACGGGGCCATCGTCGCCATGCTCGAGCAGCTCGTCGACGCTGTCGCAGGTGGTCTCGGGACCGATGTCGTCGCGAGACAGCGCCATCCCGCCCCACGACGTGCGGCCGTCCAGCGACAGCATGTGGACGTGGACCGGGCGCTGCTGCTGAGCGCGCCCGTGCTGGAGCGACGTCGACGACGGCTCGTCCGGCAGCGGCTCCTCGCCGCGGCGGACGGCGTCGGCGAAGTCGCGGGCGGTGTTGGTGAACACGAAGCTCGCCAGCTGGTCGGCGATCAGGGCGTCGTCGCTGGCCGGACGCGCGCGGCTGCAGCGCGCGACGGCCGCCGACAACGCCCGGACCATCGCGCCTCCCGACAGCTCCGTCGCCGGCACGCGGCTGATGGTCGTCTCCGTCGCCGTGCTGGCCGCGGTCGTGGCCGCCGCGGTCGCGCCGGCCGTGGGGCGCCCGACGTGCGGCGCGCCGCCCTCCTTCGGCCCGGAGAAGCGGTGCAGTGCCGGCGACGTCGCCGCCGACACCGCCGGCATCCCCGCGATCCCCCCGACGTCGTCGTCGCCGCCCGTAGCGCCGCCGTCCGCCCGGTGTCCTGCCACGCCGACGTCGACGCGGGTGACGACAGCGCCGCGCTCGGCGCGCTGACCCGCGACGCTACCGGCGCGCCCGCGCCCACTGCCCCCGCATCCATGGGGAGCCGTCGCGACGCTGCGGGGCCCAGATTGCTCCACGACGCGCGCATGCGCAGGTCGACACCGGTCGCCTGCGCAGACGTTGCGCGGCTTTCGCAAGCGCCGCAGGGCGCGCTGCGCTTCGCCACCCGCGATGCTGGTGGGCAGGCCCCCGTCGTGTCGCGTCAGCCTTTCATGACGACCAGGGTGCGGGGGTGTCCCCCGCAAGCGTCCTCAGGATCTGACGGTCTTGCGTCAGGCTCTGTGTTGCCGTCAGCTGTTCAGCGCTCGGCCTCGGCGGTGGTCGACAGCCCTGCCGCCTCGGCGTGGGCGGCGGGCGAGGTGTCCATGACGGCGCGCTCGATGAAGCGCATCAGCCCCGCGCGCGCCGGCAGCATGCTCTGGTGCCAGTCGAAGCGGATGCCGAGTGCCTGCCCAGGCAGCACCTGCCCGTCGGTGCCGTGCAGGGCGTGCAGCTCGGGCTCGCCGCGCGCGTCAGGCACGATGAAGTCGAGGAACAGCTCGTCGCCTCGGACGCCGATGTCGTGGGCGTCCTTCAAAAGGATGCCGCCGAGGCTGAGGTTCCCCAGGTGCAGCACCTAGCGGCGGTCGCCGTGATCGACGTGCGCCCGCAGATGGACCGGGATGCGCTCGTGGACGCGGCGGTTGTCAGGGGTGACGGTCACGGCTGCCTCGGGGAAAGCGAGCGGAGCAGGAGCGATGTAGCCGTGTCGACGACAGCGCAGCGCGCGCTTCCCCGCTGGTCATCGCCGACGTCGGCGCGGCTGCTCACAGCGCCAGGGCGTCGACGAGCGTTCCGGGCGCGACCGTCGTCGCCGCCGCCGGCAGGCAGGCCAGGTGCGTCGCCGCCGCCAGCCCCGACACCTGCCCTGAGCCTTGTCGATCCAGCGTGACCAGCCCGGTGACGCCGTCGCGCTGCGCGAGGCGCGCGCGGGCAAAGAACGCCAGCCCCGCCTTCTTCACGAAGGGCTGCTCGTCGAACAAGGGCAGGGGCGTCGTCTTCGGCGCCACGTCGACCTCGCCCTGCAGCGCGCGCAGGGCCGGCGCCACGAACAGCGCGAAGGCCACCATCGTGCTCACCGGGTTGCCCGGCAGGCCGAACACCAGCGTCGGTCGCCGCCGACACGGCAGCTTCCCGAAGGCCAGCGGTTTGCCGGGGCGCATCGCGATCTTCCACAGCGACAGCTCGGCGCCGAGCGCCTCGAGCGCCGGCCGCATGAAGTCGTGGCTGCCGACGCTGACGCCGCCGATGGTGACGAGCACGTCGGCGCCATCCACATCGAGCATGTGAACGTGGTCAGCCAGCGTGTCTCTGGCGATGCCGAGCAGGCGCACGTCGGCGCCCGCCGCCACCGCCGCCGCTGCCACCGCCCAGGCGTTGCTGTTGACGATCACGTCGTCGCCGCTGCCGTCGCCGACCTCGCGCAGCTCGTCCCCCGACGCGAGGATCGACACCCGCGGCCGCCGCAGGACGTCGACACCGATGTGGCCCGCCGACAGCCAAAGGTTCAGCCGCGCCGGCGTGACGACGTCACCGGGCTCGCCCACCACCGTGCCCTCGTCGATGTCCTCGCCCCGCGGGCGGATGTGCTCACCCGCGGGCGCCGCGTGCCGCACGCCGACCACGCCCTGCGGCACCGCCTGCTCGTCGCAGCGCTCGCGCATCACCACGGCGTCGACGCCGGCGGGGATGGCCGCGCCCGTCGTGATCGCCACCGCCTCGCCGGGCCCTATCCCCGTCGTCGCCGCGCCGCCCGCCAGGCTCTGGCCCACGAGCCGCAGCGACACCGGGTGCTCGTCGCTGGCAGCGGCGACGTCGACGGCCCGCACGCCGTAGCCATCCATCGCGCTGTTGGCGTAGGGCGGCAGCGCCCGCCGGCTGACGAGGCGAGTCGCCAGCCGGCGCGGGCGCGGCTCGAGCGCCAGGCTCGTGCACATCGCCCGCTCGAACACCGTCAGCGGCGCGCAGGCGGCGAGGATGTGCGCGCGCGCCTCCTCGACGGGGGTCAGGATCTCCTTCGCCTTCGACGCCGCGGTCATGGGCTGGCTCCCTGGGGCGCCGCTCCGGCGGACGCCGGCGGCGGCGACATCGAAGACGTCGACAACGAGCGCAGGCGCTCTTCGCCGTGGCCCTCGCCGAGGATCAGGCGCAGGCGGTCGTCGTAGACGAAGCTGGCGACGCTCTCGATGTGCGGCGGCAGGTGGCACGAGCGGCAGGTGGTCTCGTCGACGGCGCGGCGGATCTTCGTCTTGTCGCCGCCGCCGGCCACGTGCAGCGAGCCGGGGCCGTGGCAGCTCTCGCACTGCACGCCGACCAGGCCGCGCTGCACGAGCTGCGTCGTCGTGCAGGCCCCGCCGTCGGCGGCGAAGCCGGCGGCGTGGCAGCCGACGCAGCCGCGGTCGCGGTCGCGGCCGAGCTCCACCAGCGTCGTCCACGCCTTGGCGTGGCCCACCGGCCGCAGGGCCTGTGTCCCGTCGGCGGCGGTGTGGAGCAGGGACACGACGGCGCGCTCCCACTGCGCGTACGCCGCCGCGTGACAGGCCCGGCACGTCGCCGCGCCGACGTAGGCGGCGGTGCCCGCGGCGGGTGGGGGGCAGACGACGTCGCGCTCGCACGCGCCCACCAGCGCCGGGATCGAGCGCAGGTAGGCCTGCAGGTCGCGGGCGGCCACGGGCTCCTCGGGCGATCCGCGCCGCAGCGCCAGCGCGAAGGCCTCGACGTGCGGGCCCGACGGCGGCGGAAGCGCCGCCACCGACAGCGCGTCACGCTCGGCGGCGAAGGCGTCGCGCCGCGCCTGCTGAAAGGCTCGCGTGTCGCCGGGCGGCAAGGTCGCCAGCCGCTCGTCGAGGCCGGCGAGGCGCACATCGAGCAGCTGCTGTCGCGCGGTCACGGTGGCCACGCGGTCGTCGAGGGCGAGGGGCGCCCACGGGGCAACGTCACGGCCACGGCCCTGCAGCCGGACGACGACGACTCCGGCGCGCTGCGCCTGCCAGCCGGCGCTGACGACGACGGTCGTGCCCACGCGCTCGGGCGCCACCGGGCCCTCGGCGGCGCGGCCGACGACCACGACGTCGACGCCGCGCCACAGCCGCGCGTGGGCCTTTGCCTGGGCGTGGGTGCCCTGCAGCAGCACGACGACGAGGTCGACGGCGGCGGCGCTGCCCGGCGCGTGGGCGTCGACGGTGCGCTGTACGACGGCGAGGTCGTCGTCGGCGGCGGCGCCGACGACGAGGGCGCGCAGCTCGCCGCGCTGGACCACGAGCCCTTGTCCGTCATCGAGCGACGGCACGCCGTGCTTGCGCAGCAGCGCCGCGCGGAAGGCCGCGCCGCGCACGTCGTCGAGGGGGCCGCGCGTCGTCGCCGCGAGGCCGAGGCGGGCATAGGTGCCGAGGAGCAGGTCGGTGCGGGCCTCGGCCTGGCAGCGGTCGGCGGCGGAGTCGTCGTCGAGCTTCTCGAACAGCAGGTCGCCGCCGTCGACGAACAGCACGCGCTCGCCGTAGGCGGCGCGGGCCTCGTGCAGCAAGGCGCCGAGGCGGGCGAGGCCGCCCAGGGGATCGCCGGTGCAGCCGCAGGGCTCGACGTAGCCCTGCACGCTCGCCGTGTAGACGAGGACCAGATCGCGCGGCCCGCCGGCCTGCGGGAACCACGCTGTCGTTGCCGCCGTCGTCGCCGTCGTCGCCGTCGTGGTTGCCGTCGCCGCCGTCGGGGTCGCCGCCGTCGGGGTCGCCACCGCCGGGGCCGGTGCCGTCGTCGAGGTCGCCGCCGCCGGGGTCGTCGTCGTGGTCGCCGCGGTGCAGGCGCCGACGAGGCCGCAAAGGAGGAGCAAGAGGTACGACCGGACCACCGCCCTCTTTATAGCGAACCGGCGCGGCGCTGGATGCCGGGACGCGTGGATCGGGGCTGGGCGACGGCGGAACCCTTATGCCATGCCGGGACCACGCGAGGACAGCTCTGGGCGGGGCGCAGACAGCTGGGACGAGGAGACCGAGCGGCTCCCCATGGCAGGGGTCGTCATCGAGTCATGGGCCGGCGATGGTCGGTCCATCGTGCGGATCACGTCGGTCCTGCGGATGGACCTCGCCCCCGTGACCCACGCCGACTACGCCCGCTTCGTCGACGCCACCGGCCGCGACCCGCCGTGGCCGGGGGACGCGCCGCGCACTGAGCTCCTCGAGCAGCCTGTCGTCCACGTCCACATCGAGGACGCCCGCGCCTACGCGCGCTGGGCGAAGAAGCGCCTGCCCGTCGAGCACGAGTGGATCGAAGGCATGCGCCGCATCGGCTTCCGCACCGCGCGGGGCGGCGCGACGTGGGAGTGGACGGCGTCGCGGCACCGCGAGGGTCACGTCGTGCGCGGCGGTCCGTACCGCAATCGCCCGGGCACGAAGGGCGAACTCGCCCACCGCAGCTGGGAAGACACCGGCTGTCGCGCCGTCGGCTTCCGCTGCGTGGTGGACGGGTGAGCGACCACGAAGCCGGCGGCGCGCCCTCGTTCGCGCTCGAGCGCGAGCACAACGGCACTGTCGTGACCTTGGTCGTCGAAGGCGCCCGCGTGCGCGTCGACGCCCGCGACCACGACCTGCTCGTGCTGCCGTCGGCCGGCCGACGGCAGCGCCCGGTGCGCGACGCGAACGTCCCCGAGCAGACCGACGCCTGGGCCTGGCAGCTGCGCGACTGGCGCAGGCACTTCGTCGCGCCGGGCAGCAACGAACGCTCCGTGAACCGCACGCTGACCGAGTTCGGCGACGAGGCGAGCCCGCAGGCCCTCTGGGGGCTGCGGCGCGTGAAGCTCGACGCACCGCTGCCGAGCGTGCAGCACGTCGAGGTGCTCGGCGCGCTAGGCTACCGACAGCCGCCGCTCACCGCCGACCTCGTCGATGCGGACCTGCGAAAGATCGTGCTGCGCGCCTCGCCCGCCGAGCTCGGCGAGGCCCTCGTCGTCTTCGACGAGGCCGGCCTCGAGGGCGCGCTGCTCGGCGACGAGCCGCCGGTCGTGAAGCTCGCCGAGCTGCTCGCCGGCATGCCTCTGGACCGCCTGCGCCAGGGGCACGACCGCCGCCTGCAGTTCCGCGATCTGTTGCAGGGCTGCCTGCTCATCCTGCAGAGCAGAACCAACATCCGCACCGAGGTGATCGCCCCGCCCATCCCGCTCCCAGACGCGCCGGGTGTCCGTTTCCTCGACACCGTCGGCGCCATCCTCGAAGAGGGCAGCCGGATGGACCACTGCGTCGCCGCGCGCGCTCCGCGCGCGCTGTCCGGCGACAGCTTCCTGTTCCACATCGACCACGCCGACACGCGCGCCACCGCCGAGCTCGGCAGCGACGGCACCCTGCTCGAGGTGCGTGGGCCGCGCAACAGGCAGAACGCCGCCGTGACCTACGCGACGGCGGTGCTACACCGCTGGGGCGCGCAGCTGATACTGCACCGCCTCGGGGCGCCGACGACGAGCCTGTGGATGACGCCCGCGCCGCCGCTGCCTGACGGGGCGGAGCCCATCGCCACCGTCGCGGCGCTGCGGGCTGTGCTGGTCGCGCTGACCAGCCCGCCGGAGACCGGCGACGAACACGTCTGGCTGTGGGCTGCGCGCAGCGCGCGGGGCGCCGTTGCCGGGCGCGCGTGGCTCGTGGACGAGCGCGCCGCCGGGATCCCGCTGATGCTCTGGGAGCTCGACGCCAAAGGCGTCCGCGTGCTGTCGAGCGCCAGCGTGCGCGAGGCCGCCCGGGCGGCGCCGGCGGCCGGCAGTGGCGACGACGACGACGGCGACTGGGACGATCGCACCTGACCGCCGCTCGCGCCTGCTCTGCGCGGGTGCAAGTGCGGCGCGGGCGCGGCCGGTGGAGGGTTGCTCGGCCTGGCTGCTACTGTGCGCCGCATGAACGTCAGGAACACGAAGCACGCCGTCGTCCTTGGCTGCGGCATGGTTGGCGCCGCGATGGCGATGGACCTCGCCCGGGACCCAGCGCTGCACGTCACCGTCGTCGACGCCCGCGAGCCTGCCTTCGCCCGCGTCGCCACCTTCGGCGTCGCCACCCGGCGCGCCGACCTCGGCGACCCCGCGGCGGTCAAGGCCGCCGTCGCCGACGCCGACGTCGTCCTTGGCGCCTTGTCGAGCGTGATCGGGCTGCAGACGCTGGCCGCGGTCATCGAGGCCGGCAAGCCCTACGTCGACATCTCGTTCATGGCCGAGGACGCCCGCGTGCACGACGGGCTGGCGAAGCAGCACGGCGTCACCGCCGTCGTCGACTGCGGCGTCGCGCCCGGCATGAGCAACCTGCTCGCCGGCTACGCCGCCCACGTGCTTCAGCCGTGCGACCACATCGACATCATGGTGGGCGGCCTGCCTGTCGAGCGGCGCTGGCCCTTCGAGTACAAGGCCGGCTTCTCGCCCCACGACGTCATTGAGGAGTACGTGCGCCCGTCGCGCATCGTCGAGGACGGAAAGATCGTGGTGAAGGAGGCCCTGAGCGAGCCCGAGCTCGTCGACTTCACCGGGCTCGGCACGCTCGAGGCGTTCAACACCGACGGGCTGCGCAGCCTGGCCGACACGCTGCGTGTGCCGCACATGCGCGAGCGCACGCTGCGCTACCCCGGGCACATCGAGCTGATGCGCGTGCTGCGCGAGACGGGCTTCTTCCGCAAGGACGCCATCGACGTCGGCGGCGTGAAGGTGCGCCCCCTCGATCTGACGGCGGCGTTGATGTTCCCCAAGTGGACGTTCGAGGACGGCGAGGCCGACCTGACGGTGATGCGCGTCGAGGCGACGGGCACCAAAGGCGGGCGTCGTGTGCGGCTGCGCTGGGACCTGTTCGACCGCTACGACCCGGTGACGCGCTTCCGCTCGATGTCGCGCACGACGGCGTTCCCGGCGACCATCGTCGCCCGCTACATCCTCGCTGGGCGCATCACCGACAAGGGCGTGCTGCCGCCCGAGCTGCTGGCCACGATCCCCGGGCTCGTCGACGACATCTTCGCGGCGCTCAAGCAGCGCGGCGTCACCTACAGCGCCTACGAGAGCGAGGTCGCGTGAGCCCGCGGTCGAGCCTGCACCTGTGGCTGCGCGAAGAGACCAAGCCTGGCGAGGCGCGCACGCCGCTGACGCCCGCCGGCGTGGGCGCGCTCGTCGCCGCCGGCGCCCGCGTCACCGTCGAGCACAGCCCCCTGCGCGCGATCCCCGAAGACGCCTACGCCGCCGCCGGCGCCGCCGTCGCCGACGGCGGCGCGTGGACGAGCGCGCCCCGTGACGCCGTCATCCTCGGCATCAAGGAGCTGCCGACGGCGACGACGACGCCGCTGGTGCACCGCCACGTGTACTTCGCTCACTGCTTCAAGCAGCAGAGCGGCGCGCGCGGCGTGCTGCAGCGCTTCGTCGACGGCGGCGGCGCGCTGTTCGATCTCGAGTACCTGAAGGACGCCCGCGGCCGCCGCGTCGCCGCGTTCGGCTACTGGGCCGGCTTCACCGGCGCCGCCGTCGGCGTGCTCGCCTGGGCGCGGCAGCAGCACGACGGCGCGCTGCTGCCGGCGGTGTCGCCGTGGTCGTCGCAGGCGGCCCTCGTCGGCGCGTGCCGGCAGGCGCTGGCCGGCCGCGCGCCTCCCGCGAGCATCGTCGTCGGCGCGAAGGGCCGCGTGGGCCGCGGCGCCGTGGCGCTGCTGCAGGCGTTGGGCGCAGCGGTGACGGCGTGGGACCTCGACGAGACGAAGGGCGGCGGGCCGTTTGCCGCGCTGCTCGAGCACGCGCTGTTCGTGAACGCCGTGCTGCTGTCGGGGGCGATGCCGCCGTTCTTGACCCGCGCCATGCTGGCCGGCCCGCGCCGGCTGTCGGTGATCGCCGACGTCAGCTGCGATCCGCACTCGCCCCACAACCCCATCCCCGTCTACGACGACGTCACGACGATGGCCGTGCCCACGGTGCGCGTGGCCGACGCGCCGCTGCTCGACGTCATGGCCATCGACCACCTGCCATCGCTGCTGCCGCGCGAGTCGAGCGAGGACTTCGCCGAGCAGCTGCTGCCCCACCTGCTCGACCTGGCCAAAGACGAAGGCGCGTCGTCGTCGGTATGGCAGGGCGCGCTGCGCGAGTTCGCGCAGCACGCGGGGCCGCTGCGCGCGAGCTCTTCGTCCGCGTCGTCGTCGTACGTGTCGTCGTCATCGTCCGCGTCGTCGTCGTCCGTGTCGTCGTCGTGCGCG
>Ga0194129_10007468_pt1 | contig 12970 bp, 10 predicted proteins | sample TA2KigCa35mmetaG_FD_150862 | JGI IMG/M metagenome (GOLD analysis project Ga0194129, IMG submission 150862) | Freshwater microbial communities from Lake Tanganyika, Tanzania - TA2015038 Kigoma Deep Cast 35m | ecosystem: Environmental > Aquatic > Freshwater > Lake | place: Tanzania: Lake... | reverse complement strand
CGCTGTAAAAAAGGAAGCAACGTTGCCGCCATAACTTGCTCCCGTAGTATAGCCATTATGGATACCGAGCAGCATGAAAAAAAATAGTGTTCTAACCAGTAGGTAAGCGAGCACGTTGGCGCCTTTTTTGTTTAATCTCCGATAATTCTAAAGACCCCGCGAAAATCTTTTTCATTCATGAAAGGCTCTGCCAGTAAATCTTCAACTTGAGAATCAGGGGAGCCTTTGTAGAGATAGTCGATAAATTTTTCTAAACTTACTGAATCACCACAAGCGTAAATCAGTACGCTGCCATCGTCAGCATTTTGTATTGTTCCTTGAATATTTAAACTTGTTGCGTGTTTTTGTGTATACGCTCGGTAGCCGACAGTGGTTACCTTGCCATTGACATGTATCTTGAGGCACTTCTTCATGAGCGACTCCCTCCTTTTTGCAGGGTGTTTTACTTTTCATTAATGCTTAACAGACTTTTATACAGGGTTGTATGTTTTTTTACCATACTCTTGTTGTCAAAATCGATAAGGTCATCATTCTTCGCTGCTAGTGCTTGTTGGATTGATGGGTGTAAGGCAAGATGTATCATTTTTTCTGCTAGTGCGTTTTTATCTCCTGGCGTAACTAAATAGCCATTATGCCCATTACGCACCACTTCTGCAATTCCTCCTACGTTATAAGCAATGATGGGAAGGTGGCTAAGGCGAGCTTCGATAATGGCACATGGCAATCCTTCCCACAATGAGCTGAGGGCAAAGAGATCCCACTGTTTTAAAAATTGCTGTACCTCAGCCTGCCAGCCCAGTAAACGAATGTGGTCTTGGAGTTCACGCTGGGCAATCCACGCTTCTATCTGGGAGCGTTGTTCTCCATCGCCAATAATTTCAAGGCGTGGTGCAGGCAAATGATGGCGCTGCACTGTTTGATACACCGTGTGAAATGCTTGGAGTAGATCAAAAATATTTTTTTGTGGTTTCATGCAGGAGATGGTGCCAATTACAAAAGGCTTTTCAGTGCGGTAGGATGGTAGAAATGCAGGGGTATAAAATTTTTCGTAGTCTACGGCTGCGCGAATGAGCGAATTTTTTTTAGCAAAGCCTGGCAACCATTTAATACCGGTTTGTTGATCGTGCTCTGAAACACATACAAAATGGGTAGTAATCAGGCTGGTAAGATATTCAGGAATAAAACGCATAAGCCATGCCGCGCGGGATAGATGGTCATGAAAGCCGTAGCCATGTATCGTATGCACCCGATGCTTAACCCCAGCAAACAAAGCAGCCCAGCGGCCAATAATGCCCGCCTTGGTACTATGCGTATGGACAATAAGTTCTGGGTGAGCTTTTTTTAAGCGTCGGAGCGTATTGCGCAGGATAATAAAATTCTTAACTTCATCCAGTAGGCCTAAGATTCGTACATCACGCTGCATGCTGGGGAGAAGATATACATTTTTAAGTTCTTGTGTGCTTGGGACTAATACTCCTTCAGTGCCAGAAATAAGTGCTGTATGCATAACATTTGCAACCCCCTTTGCTAAGGCAAGGCATACTTTTTGTGCGCCACCAAGTTCAAGCTTAGTGATGATATACACAATCATTATGAGCACCTTTTCGGTAAAAATGGTTAACCGCTAATTAGCAACAAGGCAATTAAAAAAGCATAAATGATTGTTGATTCTATAAATACGCCAGAAATGAGAGTAAGCCGGGCAATGGCAGCATAACTAGATACATCAAGGGCCATTCCTGTACAACTTTTTTTACCAACCAGCCCCAGAGCAATAGCACCACCGCATGAGCCAAGGCTAATCGTGGCAGCAGCGGTACACGCTTTGAGTGCTGTAAGGCTAGTTGCAGCAACTCCTGGTAAAATAAAAATGATGCATAGTGCAACAATAAGGCAAAAAATCACTGCTGTTTCAATAAACGCATAATTAACAAGTGAGAAGGTAAAAAATTTGTTGTACGCTTTATAGTTTTCACCTACTGCGGTAACGGCAGCATGAGCAAAAATAGATTGACCAACTGATGGGCCAATACATCCAATCATGATACAGCAGCTTGCGGCAAAGAGGGCAATTGCTAGCTCCCATGACATGGTTGGCGTGATATGTGTTCTAACCATTAAGTTTACAATGAGAGCAAAAATAATAGGAGCTTCTATGAGCGATTGTGTAATGACCATGAAGGTACTTATTTTGCTTGCAAATATTGGCACACGAGCAATAGCCTCTGCTGTTGCTCGTGCAATAAAGCCTGAAGCGATGCTTGCTGTCATTGATACAACTCCTACCGCCAGAACACCACCAGCAGCTGCAAATGCCTGAGTATCAGTAAGATCAACGGGTTTGCCAAAAAGAACCATCAAGGCAGCCACTAACGTGATAATGGCTCCACTTTCAAGAATTGCTAGGCCAATGACCATAGTACTAAAAATAGGTGCAGCAGCAGTTGGTTGACGCAATGAACTTTCAACCATTCCTTGTCCCGCTATGCCCAAACCAATACCACAACCGATAGCGCTGATGCAGAGTGCAAGGCCAGCTGCTCCGTAATGGAGCATGTCTGCAGAAATCATAGGTGTTCCTTAGGTAAGTGCTTAGGGGTGTTTGGGTGTTGATCGCCGCCGTGCTGCATAGCCATACCTAAGTACGTGGCGGTCAGCATAGTAAGCACGAACGATTGCATCATTGCCTCCCCGATACCCAAAATAATTTGGAGCCAAGTAAGGGCAAACAACATGTTTAATGTTAGCTGGACGATTTTTTGTATTACCCGTAACCAAAAACTATGCTGGTAATCAATGTATCTAAACAGCATGTGGATGGCGATAGAGCAAAAAATAACCGGCGTAACAAACATGCGGTAGCGACCAAAGAGATCAATAACCATACCTAAAATGACTCCCCCGCCCACAATATTACCAAAGAGACGAAAGGACATAGAAGCAATTTTAGAGAGCTCGCCTACTACATGCAGGGGAGCCATAATGATGAAGGGATCAATAAATTCTTGTAAAAAACCGCGAAAGCCATGGAGTTGTATTTTTTGATACTGTACGTACAAAAAGCTAGAAAGGGCGATGGCAAGAGCCGTGTTGAGGTCCCTGGTTGCTTCTTCTACAAAAGGTATTAAACCAACAAGGCAGGAGAAGGCAGTGAATAAAAATATACTCGAGATAAACAGAAAATATTTTTGCTGAAATGAGCCAATATTATCAATGCTTAAGTTAATAAAAAAGTCGACGGCTTTCTCGTATAAAAACGTTACTGTATTGTTTTTTTTGCCTAAAAAATACTGTCCAAGAGCAGTGAGGCTAAACAGGATGGCCATTGCCACCCAGGTGCCAATAACAATATCACTATGAACAGTCCAAAACGGCCCCGTAAGTCCCAAGTCAGCCAGGGGTTGTACTGAGTGATAATGAAATAGTCCCGCGCTCATAATGAGCTCCGTGCCAGCTGATACACTTTAAAGCCAAACGCTATGAGCAGTGCGCATGTAAAAATAGGAGTGTGCAATGCCATATGTCTCATGAGTAGTACTAAACCTGCTAGGAGAAGTACATAATTCAGCAAAAAACTCAGAAAGATAAGCGCAAAATGGGAGCTTTTGGAGGTACTTCTAGAAGAGCGATACAAAAGGAGTCGCTTGCTGAAGATGCTACCGTACCAATAGCCAAGTCCACAGCCAATAAGCCCTGATAAAATGATTGTTTTTATTAATATCATAGTTCAATTTCACATTTCAAGTGTTGCCCCTCAGGATAGTACGATCTGCGGGCGGCGGCAAGCTGAATGTTTTGCGCCTAGTTGTATAGTGTTATAAACTCACTGCCCAAGTTAATTATATTTTTCAAATAGGCTTAAGTCTAGAAGGCGATAAAAGCATTTTTTTATCGCTATCTTCAATGAAATGTTTTCAAATTGTTGATTTTTTATGCCCCCTTTGGTTAGGTTAAAGGTGAGTTTAGTGGCTCATAGGGGAAGTGTGAGGAAGGAATTAACGTTATAAAAAACAGGGAAAAGAGAGGGAATCATGAACAGCAGAATCTTAAAAGTTACTATGGCACTTGGGTTAGTGCTCGTTGGCCTAGGCATTAGCATTGCTGGTGCAGCAGCAACCAAACTTATTGATTTAACGCTTGCTGATCCAACAAACGGGCAAAAATATGCAGCTGAAACGTCACATACGATGGGGCAGTTATTTTCATTGATAAATACTAATAATCCAGCAAACAATTCACAATTTCTTATGTTGGCGGCAAATGGAGGAAAGGCACCTATGGCTGCTGCTGACTATACTAAAAATAGTAATTTTAAAAACATGGGAAGTATTTCTCCTCTTAATGCACAGGGTGGTACCGGTACAGTGAAAGCAGACGGAAGAGCGCTTTTTTTAACGGCTGGAGGAGCGCCTTTAGCTACCACCGTTACTCTCAAGGCTCCAACTGATGCGCACCTTAATGCAGTTATGACTCAATATGCGGCGCAAGCTCCTAAGTATTTTACAAGTATATTGAAGGGTAAAAATAAATCATGGTCGCTGGCAAAAGCACAGACAGAGGGTAAAAAAATGGCTGATAAAAATGCTGCAGCCGTGAAGGAGAAAATACAAAAGCTATTGGTCTGGTTTGAATACCAAGGGTATGCTATGTTTATTTTTAATCCATGGTCGCCGTCCTTGCTTTCAGAGCTAGCTAAATGGCGTACGAGTTAAGCACAGGGGAAGTGGAGAAAAGAGCGTAGAGGGTTGCCTCTACGAGTGAAGTCTGATAGAGGCGGTATGGTTTAAAACCATACCGCCTCTATCAGTTTTAATGTGTCTGTGCGCCTAGCAGCATAATTTCTTTTAATACCGCATCCAGATTAAGTGACATTGAATTAATGCCACAAGCAATTAAGAATGCTGCAAATTCTGGGTAATCTGATGGCCCCTGGCCACAGATGCCAATTTTTTTACCCGCTTTTTTTGCGCCGATAATAGCCATGGTAAGCATAATTTTAACAGCCTCGTTGCGCTCATCAAAAATATCAGCAACGAGTTGAGAATCGCGGTCAACCGCAAGTGTCATTTGCGTTAAATCATTTGAGCCAATTGAAAAACCATCAAAAATGGTGGCAAACTGTTCAATGAGCAACACATTTGCCGGAATTTCGCACATCATATAAATCTGTAGCCCATTGTGTCCTTGAACAAGACCATATTGATTCATGGTCGCAATGACAGCCCGCGCTTCGCTTATGGTGCGGACAAAAGGGATCATTAAAATGACATTCGTCAGCCCCATTTCATCGCGGATTTTTTTCATGGCTTCGCATTCCATGGCAAAGGCCTCTTCGTAACGGGGATGGTGATAACGTGATGCACCGCGAAAACCGATCATCGGGTTTTCTTCTTCTGGCTCAAAAAACTCCCCTGCAAGCAGTTTGCGATATTCATTGCTCTTGAAGTCAGACATACGAATAATAACCGGGCGTGGGTAGAATGCTGCGGCAATGGTCCCCGCTTCTTGGGCTAGCTTATCAACAAAGAATGCCTTTTTATCAGCGTAGTCGATCGTAAGTTCATCAATCTGCGCACGTGTTTGTGTCTCGGTTACTTGCTCTGGATGTATTAATGCCATAGGATGCACCTGTATGCCGGTGTTAATAATAAACTCAAGCCGTGCCAAGCCGACGCCTGAGGCAGGTAGCCGTGCAGCGCTGAAGGCCTCATCAGGATTGCCTAGATTAACGTAAATATCAACGGGAGGGGTTGGGGTATTGTTGAGCTGTATACGCTTTACTTGAAAGGGAATAGCCCCATCAAAGACAGCGCCGATTTCACCTGAGGAGCAATCAATGGTAATGTGCTGACCGTTACTGATGCGTTCGGTGGCATTGCCGGTGCCGACAATGGCAGGGATTCCTAATTCGCGGCTAACAATGGCAGCATGGCACGTGCGCCCGCCACGGTTGGTGATAATGCCGCCTGCAATCTTCATAATCGGTTCCCAGTCAGGATCGGTCATATTGGTAACTAAAATTTCACCAGGTAAAACGGCGCTCATTTGCTCGGCTGATGCAATGACGCGGGCCTTGCCGGTTACTATTTTTCTCCCAACGCTTTTACCGGTAGCAAGTGTCGTTGCTTGTTGGGTAGCTCTGCGGTCAATTACAAATTCTTCGTGTATTTGTGTGTGCACTTGTTGAGAATGAATAGTTTCTGGGCGGGCTTGGACAATGTACAATTCGCCATCAATACCATCTTTTGCCCACTCAACATCCATAGGGCACCAAGAACCCTTGCGGGCTGAATAATAATCTTCAATAATTGCTGCTTGTTTTGCCAGAGATAGCACTTCTGTATCAGTAAGTGAAAAGCGTCGCTGCTGCTCGTAGGGAACGTCCTCGTTTTTGGTTGCTGCCGACCCTTCTTGTGCGTAAACCAAGCGATGCTGCTTGCTCCCCAAGCGTTTTTTGAGAAGCGGTTTAAAGCCTGCTTTGAGGGTTGGCTTGTGGATATAAAATTCATCAGGATTGACTGCCCCTTGTACCACGGTTTCCCCCAGGCCATACGATGAAGTAACAAAGAGAACGTCAGGATGGCCGCTTTCAGTATCTAGTGTGAAAATAACACCCGCGCTTGCTTTGTCAGACCGCACCATTTTTTGTACTCCTACCGAAAGTGCAATGCTCAGGTGGTCAAAATTATGATCAATGCGGTATGAGATGGCACGGTTGGTGAAGAGCGAGGCAAAGCAGTCAAGCGTAGCTCGTAGCAGATTTTGTACGCCATGAATATTTAAATAACTTTCTTGTTGCCCGGCAAATGATGCTTCGGGGAGGTCTTCTGCGGTTGCTGATGAGCGCACTGCAACATCAACTTCATGGCCGTATGTGCTGCATAGCTCAGTGTAGGCAGCTTCTATTTCCATAGTGAGTGCCGGAGGAAGCGGTACACTGCGAATAAGAGACCTAATTTTACTGCCGAGTTGCGCAAATGCATCAAGATCAGCTTTATTAATTTGAGCGAGTAATGTTTTAAGCGGATCAAGCAGGTTGTTTTGCTCCAAATGATAGCTATAACCATCAGCTGTAATAGCAAAACCGCCAGGGATTTTTACGCCTTGTTTGCTGACATGTTGTATCAATTCGCCTAGTGAAGCGTTTTTACCGCCTACACTGGCAATGTCGTCCATTGATACTGTTTCAAAACGTTTAATAAATTTCATACACTTGATCCTCAGCGTTTAAATCTAATCTGGTTAGTAACCTATAGCGTACCATGCTTATGGTTTTGTGTGCAGGGGTTTGGTTATGAATGATTACTTTACAGCGTCCCGCTCTTCCACCCCTACTGGGGCGGCCTTCGGCAGGCTCAGGGTGAGCGGGGATCACTTACTCATGGTTCTGTATGATAGTATTACCAATTCGGTCTTTGAAAGCCAAGTGTTTACGCCGCTTATGCGGATGATTGAGCGTGGCGAAGTCCAGCGTGTAACGCTCGTGACTTTTGAAAGTGACTTGCAGATTAAAAATCAATTAGAACAGTTTAACCATCCCACTATTACTTTTATCGTTCTTAAGCGCTATCCCTTGTTGGGAATATGGACTTTGCGGTTGGCTGCAAGACAGTTGAAGTCTGCTCTGGCGATGAGGGCTACAGTGATTCGGGCGCGTGGTCCGCTCGCAGGTTTAATTGCAAAGTATTTCCTTGAGTTAGACGGCCAGCAACCCGAAGGACTAGCAAGAGCCGTGCTTACTATCCAAGCACGTGGCTTGTGCGCCGAAGAGTATCGTTTTACCAGCGAACAAAAAAAATTATCGTGGTGGCAAAAAATAGTGGTAGCATGGCGCACGAAGCTTTATGACCGCATTGAACAAAAAGCCTATATGGATCCCGGTTCCTTGCCGGGGATGACAAGCCTCGAGGCACCAGTATCAGGATTAACCATTGAGGTAGTGAGTGAGGCGCTAGGTGAGTATTTACAAAAAACGTATGCTACCCCTGCAGCTATGATTAGACTAGCGCAGCATGATTTGGTGGATGCTCTGCCAGCTGATTACGTGGCAGCGCAGCGCAAAGAAATGCGAGCACTGTTGAGCATCCCTACGGACGCCTATGTATTTTGCTACAGTGGCTCCTGCAAGCCATGGCAGTGCGCCGAAGAGACGGTGCAGTTTTTTGCACAAGAGATACAAGCAAATTCTGAGGCCTTTTTGCTTATTTTATCGCAAGATGTAGTAGCATTTCAGTCGTTACTTGTGCAGTATGCAGTACCGGCTGAGCGGGTACGGTTACTTGCTGTTAAACCAGCTGACTTATTACGTTACCTTTGTGCTGCCGATGCCGGGATGCTGCTGCGCCAACCAGATGTGGTTAATTGGGTATCCCGGCCCACCAAGCTGCTGGAGTACCAGGCGGTGGGCCTACGCGTAGTGCATAATGGGGCTATTGGTATGCTTGCGAAGAAACGCTAATCAATTACGAGCGTGCTTTGTTCTTCAGAAATGGCGTCAGGTTGTTCATCATTTTCATCGGGGATTGGCAATGGTTGTATTCCTTCGGCTTTGTCTGCGTCAATATTTTCTTGGTTGCGATCTTCAAGCACTAACTGCTGTTTTTCTTCGGGAGAAACATACAGCAAATCAAAACAAAGATCTTCTTGCCCATTCGTTGCCGTTAAAAAGTCCATAGGCAAGCTATCGGTTTCATTTAAGATTTTAATACTCGCGCCAGCAGCAAGTAATGCTTTAACCATAGCTAAGCGTGCATCATTATTGTCTTCTTTTGCTGCCAGGTGTAGAGCAGTATTTTCGTTGTTATCTTTGCGGTTGATTTCGGCAGCAATGGTTCCGTTGTCGGTAAGCGTTTTAATAGTGGCATTAAGCTGGTCGATGCTACGGGCCTGGCACGCTTCGTGCAATAATAACGGTGGTGGTGTTGCTACTGAAAGTGTTGCTGCGCGTAGTGCAAGTGCAATTACACAGCTGATTCCTAAAAACAACAATAATTTTGTTGGCATGAATGGCATGAGTAACCCCCATTGATTTATCTATTATCTTTCCCTGCCGTCAGTATGGCAAAAAACAGGCGCCTAGCACAACCATTTGCCGCTTACTCAACTATATTTGCTGCAGCTTGCAAGTATTCAAGCTCTTTATTTTGTTCAGGGCTGAGTTGTTTGTAGGTGCGGTAGATGGGTTTTTGGGCTGTAGCAGCAATAACTGAAAAAAGTAATGATAACCGCGTACGCAATTCGCTGAGCTTTGTAGCGAGTTGCGTTCTCTCCTCAAGCTCTTCTTCTGCGTAGTTTGGGAACTCTTTAAGTAGATTTCTCTTAACCGATTCACCAGCCCATCCCCGAGGAATAGTGCTTTTTTTCAACGCTTCTTGTACCCAGGGCATCTTATTTTCAGCAGTAAATTCTAATGGCACAATAAGCGCATCTTCAAGGGGGCGAATTTCTTCACGCAATAGACGGCGTGCTTCTTCAATACCGACTTGCGGATTTTTCGGGATCTGCTTGAGTAACGCATTGAATCTTTTTCCTTGCGCGACGGTTTCTGCTTTCGCTGCCGCTGCCGCTTTTTTCTCTGCTTGCGCTTGAGCATAGTGTGACAAGGTGGTGCTGCTTGGCGTGGCAAAAGAAGACGCAGCAGTGCGCAGGGGGGTGCACACTGCTGCTAGGGTTAGGATTACGGTGTAAAAGTTGTTTTTACCGCCATTCATTGCATTTGACCCTCGTTTTATTGGGCGGAAGAGCCATAAGAGGGGGTGTTTACCGCCACTAATACAAGGGCACAACTTACTATACGCAATGTGATAGTCTTCATGATTTATCCTATTTGAAAACAAACAAGCCTTAATCTCTAAGATCATTATAAAAAATTTTCAAATAGAAAATCAATAAATTAAAAACGAAGACCATTAAGGAATGGAAAAGGAGGCAACGAGCCTTAATTCCTAATCTTTTGTCGAAGCGAGCGAGAGCCGCAGGCTATCATTTCCGTACAATAAATCCATGCCGTATACCCTGCCCCATTTGATTGTCTGGGACTGGGAAGGGTAAAGCGTGAAGAGTGTTTTTATGATGCTTTCTGCTGTTTTGACTGGCTCAATGGTATGGTGGTTTAATATATGCACAAATACCCCGTGGCAGCGCTTATTTTCATGCTTTGGCGCTTCTGCCAGGCCAGGCATTTTGCGGGGGGTAAAGTTTATCGGTTGAAAATAAACACCTGGTAGCTCTTGATTGTTGAGTTCGTCAGCCAATCCTTGGGCGTTTACCCAGGGGGCTCCGATCTGTAAAAAAGGATATTTGGTACCGCGACCTTCTGAATAGTTAGTACCTTCAAGGAGCACCGTGAGTGGATAGGCAAAGACATGATCAATGGTCATGAGGTTAGGAGAAGGTGCTTTAAAATACCAGCCGCTCGAAAGCACAGGCTGCTCGCTTGCAATGATGGTCAGTTCGGCGCCACGGTTGCTGTTCATGCTTGTTGCCAGGGTGCCGAGGCTGCTACCATGAATGAAAGGTGCTTCTGCATGCCCGACGAAGGATTTATGTTGCGCTTCGAGCACGGGGCCGGCCGGTCCCCAGTGGTGAAGCGGGTTAATGGCATCAAGCACAATAACGGGAATGTTTGCTTCACTACAGGCTTCCAGCGTTAAATCAATGGTTGATGGGTAGGTGTAGCAGCGCATGCCGACATCAGGAAGGGCAATGAGCATGACATCAATTTTTTTGAGCATTGCTGGCGTTGGTTTTTTATGATTACCATGCAGCGAATAAACGGGGCAGCCCCAGCGACTTGTTTTTTTATCTGGGACATAGCCAAAAGCCTCATGTGTTCCTGCTAGCCCGTGCTCAGGGCTAAACAGTGCTACTAGCTGAGTATTGTCCTCTTGCTGTTGTGCCCAGGTATGCAAAATATCGGCCAAGAAATTATTTTCTAGTGTAACGCTGCTGGTATTGCATATAACTCCAAAACGTTTGCCTTGTAGGTATTTTTCTGGTGCAGCACCTAGTTTATCAATGCCTTGTGTGAGGGGCTTTGCCAATCGCTGAGCAAGGGCCGTGAGCAAAGGCTTATGGAATGAGCCCAGCGGAATATGTAGAGCTGCGGGAAGAATGGAAGCTTCTTCGGGGTGGCCAAGCGAAATGGTAATCAGACGATCTGCATAGGGTGCTAGCATTTCTAGCCACTGCTGCTGGATGTTGTTCCAGATGGCATCGGCGTAAAAAAACGTTTGCACAAGAATAGTGGCATCGGGGTGACGGTCGATAAAGCGTAGCACATCGGCTAATTGCTCAAGAGAGGCAGTACTTTTTGGGTTGAGTGTAAACTCGTCTAGGAGCTTGGCACCACGCTCGAATAAGCAGCGGTATAGAAAGCTTTTATCATCGCTTATAAACCATTGTTCTGGCGGACGGATGATAGGCAATTCGGTAGTAATCATGATAACTTTTTTGTTTGCTAGCGGAGGGATATAGGTTGCCTGCAGGCATGCGTTAGCTAAATGCTGAGCGAGTCTTTTTTCGTCAAGAGGGGCCTTTATTTGGGGGGAAAGGAAGCGTTTTTTTGTGCGCTCTTCAAAACCGCTCTTCCACCTCTTCGAGGCGTGGTTCGACAGGCTCACCAGGAGCGGTTTTTCTTTGCTCTTTTGTTGTATGGAATTACTAAGGGAAATAGTATTAAGACCATTTTCTCCGCTACTCCTGAGCTTGTCGAAGGACGACCCATTAGGGGTGGCAGAGCGGCAAATATTTTCCTTACCTAGTCCCTGCACAATCTTAATTTGCTCACTCGGTTTTGCCGAAAGAATAATATAATCATAGCCAGCTTCAAGCGCTTCTTGTACTGCTGCTGCTTGCCCCACGTCTGCCCAGGCGGCGGTCATCATAAAGTCGTCTGTGATGAGCACAGTATCAGGGTTTTTACTGCGCAGTAATGCTACTGCTTTAGGGCTACGTGTGACTGGCATGTCCCCAAACTCTTTGTAAATACCGTGTGTACACATAATGGCGGGCACACTGGCTTCCAGCGCCTGTTCAAAAGGCATTTTTTGTTTTGCGTGCAGCGCAGCGTCAATGGTAATAACAATCTGCTTGTCGTGCGTGTCTGCTTGTCCAAACCCAAGCCCAGGAAAGTGTTTGATAACAGGCATTATTCCTGCGTGCATGAGTCCTTTAGCAAAAGCAATGCCGCAAGTAGCTACTATTTCCTCATCAGGTGCAAAACAGCGCGTAGCTAAAATCTTTTTGCCAAAGAGGTCAAGCGATGGGGCAAAATCCATGGTGATACCTACATCGCGCATTTGATGGCCAATCAATAAGCCTGCCTTGAAACATGCCTGGGTGCCCAGTTTTGCTAGTAACCATGGGCTTGGAATAGAATGAAAACCACCAGTTTCTGATGGTCGCGAAACAATGCCGCCTTCCCAATCTGTAGCGATAATGAGCGGAGGCATGTGTAAATTTTTTGCTTCGGCCTGTAGAAAGGCAGTAAGTTGTTTAGTCTCTGAACGATTTTTTACATGCGACGCCAGCAGCATTACGCCTGCTGGCTTGGTAGCGGCAAGCCATTGCCGGAGGGTGGAAGAGTCAGTCTGTTCGGGAAGAGTAAGGATAAATGATTGGCCAGCCGCTTTGAGGGGATTTGTTTGTGTCAGATTAATGAACAGTACTGTGAGCAACGCAATGTATGTTATTTGCATGGCTTCCTGACATGAATTTAAGAAAAAATTGTTTGATGCATGGTCAAAATGTACGTATGCCGAATGGTAGAGTCAAGATAACGCAATAAAAAAGCCCCGAAGGTGCTTTTGTTTAAGAGAAGGTTGCCATGGCGAGCAATATATTTTTGTGCGGGCCACGTGGTTTATGCAACATTTTCTGAATTTATTGAAAAGTACTCAGTAAAAAATAAAAAGCCCCGCACTACTGCAGGGCTTTTTTCAAAATATATGTTTTACTTAAATCATTGCCA
>Ga0194129_10007465_pt1 | contig 12974 bp, 13 predicted proteins | sample TA2KigCa35mmetaG_FD_150862 | JGI IMG/M metagenome (GOLD analysis project Ga0194129, IMG submission 150862) | Freshwater microbial communities from Lake Tanganyika, Tanzania - TA2015038 Kigoma Deep Cast 35m | ecosystem: Environmental > Aquatic > Freshwater > Lake | place: Tanzania: Lake... | reverse complement strand
GACGCCGAGGGCCGCGATGACCTCACCCTGAGGATCGCCGTGCAGCCGGGTGGCTGTTCCGGGCTGCGCTACCAACTCTTCTTCGACGATCGCGATCTCGATGGCGACGTGAGCAAGGACTTCGACGGGGTCGCGGTCGTCACCGACCGGATGAGCGCTCCCTACCTGTCGGGGGCGACTATCGACTTCGTCGACACCATCGAGAAGCAGGGCTTCACGATCGACAACCCGAACGCAACCGGTTCGTGCGCCTGCGGAGACTCCTTCCACTAGAACGTGCGGGTCTCGAAGTCTCGGTGATTCGGGTGCCGGGTCACTGATGGCCCGATAGGGTCCTTCGACGTGGCGATCCTCATCACCGGGTCCATTGCGACCGACCACCTCATGACCTTCCCGGGACGTTTCGCGGACTCGTTCGTCGCGGACAAGATGGACAAGGTCTCGCTCTCGTTCCTCGTCGAGGAGTTGCAGATTCGTCGCGGGGGTGTGGCCCCCAACATCGCCTTCGGCATGGGTTGCCTCGGGCTCCAGCCCGTGCTCGTGGGTGCGGTCGGGCCGGATTTCGCGGACTACGAGTCCTGGTTGCAGCGCCATGGGGTGGACACCTCGGGCGTGCACATCTCCGAAACCGCTCACACGGCTCGATTTGTGTGCACCACGGACCTCGAACAGAACCAGATCGCCTCCTTCTACCCGGGGGCGATGAGCGAGGCCCGCAACATCGAGTTGAAACCGATCATCGACGCGATCGGCGACGCGGACGTCGTCCTCATCGGCGCAAACGATCCGCAGGCGATGCTCCGCCACAGCGAGGAATGTCGATTCCGCGGCTACCCCTTCGCCGCCGATCCCTCGCAGCAATTGGCGCGGATGGAAGGGGAGGAGATTCGTCCCCTCGTCGAAGGGGCCACCTACCTCTTCACGAACGAATACGAATCGGCACTGATCCAGCAGAAGACCGGGTGGAGTGCGGCAGATCTGCGCGCCATGGTCGACATCTGGGTGACCACCCTGGGACCCGGGGGCTCGCGCGTCGAGCGACGCGGGGAGGAACCCGTGCAGGTCTCCGTCCCGGAAGAGGAGCGACGCGCAGACCCCACGGGAGTGGGCGATGCCTTCCGCGCAGGATTCCTGGCGGGGCAGGCGTGGGGGATCTCTGATCAGCGTTCGGCCCAAGTGGGATCGCTGATGGCGACGTACGTGATCGAGACCATCGGCACCCAGGAGTACGAACTCGCGCAGCGTCACTTCCTGGAGCGGATGGCGAAGACCTACGGCGAGGATGCGGCCGCCGAGGTCGAGCACCACGTGTCCTGTCCCCGCCCGTAGCGGTGCGCGACCTCCCGGCGCCGCAGTGGCACCTGCCGGATCCGCGTGAGGCGGAGGCCGGTGATGACGTCGTGGCCCTCGGGGGCGACCTCGATCCGGGCACGGTGCTCAGCGCCTACGCGCACGGGATGTTCCCGATGCACCTCGACGACACCCTGGCGTGGTGGTCACCGGATCCACGGGGGGTGCTCCCCCTCGATCGCCTCGTGGTCAGCGACAGTCTCCGCGCATCGACGCGGCGCTATCGCTGCACCGTCGACACCGACTTCGAAGGTGTGGTCCTCGGTTGCGCCGATCCGAATCGACCGAAGGGATGGATCACGCCGGAGATCACCGCGGCCTACGTGGAGTTGCACGCGCTCGGTTTCGCCCACTCGGTGGAGGTGTGGGACGACGACGGCGCCCTGGTGGGCGGCCTCTACGGCGTTGAAATCGGTGGTCTTTTCGCCGGGGAGTCGATGTTCCACCGGGCTCGCGATGCGTCCAAAGTCGCACTGGTGCACTTGGTCTCGATACTTCGTCAGTGCCCCGGACCGCGTCTTCTGGATGTCCAATGGCGGACCGAGCACCTGGCGAGCCTCGGAGGGATCGAGATTCCCCGGGAGCGCTACCTCGTGCTTCTCGCCGAGGCCCTGCCGACCTACGAGTGCCTTACCCGGGCGTGACGACCTCGCAGAGCGCGTCCGCGAATTCCTCGACGGTCTGAGCAGTGCATCCGAAAGGTAATGAGATGCGGATACTTGCGAGGCCGCGGTAGCCCAGGGCTTCCACGACGTGGCTGGCGCGTGCCGCGTCCGCGGTGCACGCCGATCCGCTCGCGATCGAGATCCCCCGACGACCGAGTGCGATGACGACTTCCTCGCCCACGCCGGATTCCAGCACCATCGTCAGAATGTGGGGGAGTCGCTCATGCGGATCGCCGAGGACGACCAGTCCCGGGATGCGCTGCGGAAGCGATTCACGCAGGGTCGCCACCAGCGCGTGTTGCTCCTGCGCCATCGACCCGACGTGCGGGGCGAGCACCTCGAGTGCGGCGGCGCAGGCCGCCGCTGCGGGGATGTCGGGGAAGCCACCCAGCCATCCGCGATCGGGTGCCAGGGGTGGGGTCCATCGGATCCCCGGGCGGACCGCGACGAAAGCCGCCCCCGGGACACCGCCCCAGTCGCGTCCCGCGCACACCAACACGTCCCACGCCGTGGGAACCGGGCCGCGGCCGATCACCTGGGCCGCGTCGACCACGAGCGGAATGCCCATGGCCTGACAGCGGGAGTGCACGCCGTCGAGGGGCTGTCGGGTACCGATCTCGGCGTTGGCGGCTTGGACGCAGACAAGTGCCGTGTCCGGAGTTAACGCCGCCCCCAGGACGTCGGGGTCGACGGCACCCGTGGAAGTCACATCGACGACGACGATCTCGGCGTCCGGGGTCATCGCGCATGCCCCGATGACCGCGAAGGATTCGACGGACGTGTGGACGAGGCGCGGGCCGCAGCCGGCAGCCACCCGGGACCTCGTCACGCCACCGATCACCATCGCCAGGCCTTCGGCTGCACTTCCGGCGAGATACAAGTCCGCGGGGCGAAGCCCCAGGTAGCCGGCGAGCGAGGCGCGTGATGCGTCGAGGATCGCTCCGGCCGTCCTTCCCGGGTGGTGGAGGCGCGCCGGGTCCGACCAGGCACGGTCGAGGGCGGCCGTCATCGACGCCCGGACGGGGTCGGTGGCAGGTTGTCCGCCGATGGCATCCAGGTACCCGGCGGGTGGCCGGAACAATGTGTCCGAACCCGGATGTGATGTGTCTGACATGTCCCGTTTCCGCCTCACGGCCCAGGAGGGAATTGGACTGCGGTGTGCGCTAGTCTGCCAGTACAACGGACGCGGCACGGAAGGCCTCGATTTCAGCATGGAAAGCCGGCGATGGGGACGGAGCTCCGTCCTGGTTCTCGGGGCGCTCGGGCTCGTCCTGTTCACCTCCGGATGCACTGCCAACGAGGCGTTCTTCTTCGATATGCCCGAGCCGGCAAGCAAAGAAGCCCCGATCATGCTCAGCCTCTGGAACGGATCGTGGATCGCGGCCTGGGGCGTGGGCATCGTCACCTGGGGCCTGATGCTCTGGGCGGCCATCGCCTACCGCCGCCGCCATAAGGACGAGATCCCGGCGCAGACCAAGTACAACCTGCCGATCGAAGTCCTCTACACGATCGTGCCGCTCATCATGATCCTCGGCTTGTTCTGGTTCACCGCCAGGGATCAGACCGAACTGCTCACCCTGGAGAACGACCAGAAGCAGACGGTGAACGTGGTTGGCTTCCGGTGGTCCTGGGCGTTCAACTACCTCGATGAGGACGTCTACTCGATTGGCATGCCCCAGGGTGAGGACTCGGTGGGCGAGCCTCCGGTGCTCGTGCTCCCGGTCGACGAGAAGGTGCGATTCGAACTCTCGTCGCCCGACGTCATCCACTCCTTCTGGGTGCCCAACTGGCTTTTTAAGATGGACGTGTTCCCGGGTAAGGCCAACGCCTTCGAATTGACTCCAGACAGGGTTGGCACGTTCACGGGCCGGTGCGCGGAGTTGTGCGGAACGGACCATGCCCGCATGCTTTTCCAGGTGAAGGTGGTCGAGCGCGACGAGTTCGACGCGTATATCGATGGCCTACGCGAGATCGGCCAGACCGGCTTCATCGACAGTGAACTTTCCACCGACGAGGGACAGCGTCCCGGGGAGCGGTTGCTATGACGATCCTGAATGAGCCCGTTGCGCCCACCGCATCCCCGCCGCCTTCTCGGCCGCGTAAGAAGCCGCTGGGCTCGGTCATCGTCAGTTGGATCACCTCCACCGACCACAAGACGATCGGCTACATGTACCTGATCACGTCCTCGATCTGGTTCTTCCTCGCCGGGGCGATGGCCCTGGCCATCCGCGCAGAGTTGGCCGTTCCCGGGCTCCAGATGATCTCCCTCGAGCAGTACAACCAGCTCTTCACCATGCACGGCACGATCATGCTGTTCCTGTTCGCCACACCGCTGTTCATCGGCTTCGGCAACGTGATCATGCCTCTGCAGATCGGTGCCCCCGACGTCGCATTCCCGCGCCTGAACATGCTCGGCTACTGGCTCTTCGGATTCGGTGGTCTCATTGTTGCCGCGGGTTTCTTCACTCCTGGCGGTGCGGCGGCCTTCGGCTGGTTCGCCTACGCACCACTGAGCAACGCCGTGAACTCCCCGGAGGTGGGAGCCGACCTCTGGCTGCTGGGCCTGGCCCTGGGCGGTCTGGGCACGATCCTCGGTGGCGTCAACTTCATCACCACGATCTTCACGATGCGCGCCCCGGGCATGACGATGTTCCGGATGCCGATCTTCACCTGGACGGTGTTCATCACCAGCGTGCTGGTCCTCATCGCCTTCCCGGTGCTCGCTGCTGCCCTGGCGATGGCGTTCATCGACCGGCAGTACGGGGCGGTGGTCTTCGAGGCGGAGAACGGTGGTGCGATCCTCTGGCAGCACCTGTTCTGGTTCTTCGGCCACCCCGAGGTCTACATTCTGGCATTGCCCTTCTTTGGCATCGCCAGCGAAATCACCCCGGTCTTCTCGCGTAAGCCGATCTTCGGCTACAAGGGCCTGGTCTTTGCGACCATGGCGATCGGTGCCCTCTCCGTTGCCGTCTGGGCCCACCACATGTACGTCACCGGCTCGGTCTACCTTCCGTTCTTCGCCCTCATGACCATGCTCATCGCCGTTCCGACGGGTGTGAAGTTCTTCAACTGGATCGGCACCATGTGGAAGGGCTCGGTCAGTTTCGACACCCCCATGCTGTGGACCATGGGCTTCCTCGTCACGTTCCTCTTCGGCGGCCTGACCGGGATCATCCTGTCCTCGCCCCCGCTGGACTTCCACGTCTCCGACTCGTACTTCGTCGTCGCCCACTTCCACTACACGGTGTTCGGCACGGTCGTGTTCATGTTCTTCGCCGGCCTGTACTTCTGGTGGCCGAAGATGACGGGCAAGATGCTCAACGAACGCTTGGGCAAGATCCACTTCTGGATGCTGTTCATCGGTTTCCAGGTCACCTTCCTGGTCCAGCACTGGCTGGGGGTCCAGGGCATGCCCCGGCGCTACGGCGACTACCTGCCCTCCGACGACTTCACCTTCCTCAACACGGTGTCGAGCGTGGGTGCGGCGATACTCGGCCTGTCCAGCATCTTCTTCTTCTGGAACGTCTTCGTCACGACGAAGTACGCACCCAAAGTCACCGTCGATGATCCGTGGGGCTGGGGTGGGTCCCTTGAGTGGGCCACCAGCTGCCCACCGCCGCGCCACAACTTCACATCGCTGCCGCGCATCCGCAGTGACCGGCCCGCCTTCGACCTCCACCACCCCGAACTGGCAGCGGCCGGGACACACAAGGCGAGTGTCACGGGAGGTGCATCCACGTGAAGCTCGAATCCCTCCTTTTCGGCCTCGGTTTCCTCTTCTTCGCGCTGGTCGCCGGCATCTACTGGTACTTCAGCCGCGACGAGATCGGAACCACGGCGCTCGCGCTGACCGGTGCGCTGGCCTTCCTGGTGGCCTTCTACCTCTGGTACACCTCCAAGCGCGTGTACCCGCGCCCGGAGGACCGCCCGGATGCTGAGATCGATGAGGCCGATCCGGAATACGGCTTCTTCAGCCCGCATTCGTGGTGGCCGCTCCCCGTGGCAGGTGGCGCCGCCGTCATCGCCCTGGGATTGATCTTCGCGGTGTGGTTGCTCATCGTGGGCGTGTTCATCCTGCTGATCGGCCTGGTGGGATGGCTGTTCGAGTATTACCGGGGCGAGTTCGCCTACTAGCGCCTCGCGGCCCCTAGGGTTCGCGCATGTCCGCCCCCGGGCCAGTGCACTGCGCACGTCGACTGTGCAGCCTCGCGATGGTGTCGTCAGCCGTGTTGGTGACGGTCTATCTGCTGGGCGTGCGCACCGCGGTGGGACAGGCGCTGGGTGATGCCGCGTATCTCGGGCGACTGGCCGAGTCCGCGACTCTCCGGGTAGTCGATAAGCACGTCCTCGAGGCCATCGATATCTGGGTGTTCCTCCTGGGCGCCCTGGCACTCTTCGCCGTGGCCGCGGTGCGCCGGCTATGGCGCGCGGGATTCTTCGTCACGGGTGCGTACCTCGCGGCGATCCTCTCGGCCGAGATCCTCAAGGCCGTCCTGACCCGGCCCATCCTGGCCCCCGAGATGGAGGTACTCATGGGGGCCAAGCAGGGACTGAACACCTATCCGAGTGGTCACTCCACCTTCGTGACCGCGCTCTCCCTCGGCGCGATAGTCCTCGTGCCGGTGGCTGCCCGAGCCTGGGTTGCCATGGCCGGTATCGGCGCCGTGGTCCTCGTGACCGGCGCCGTGGTCACGGCGGGATGGCATCGTCCCAGCGACGCCCTCGCCGGAATCGCCCTCGCCGCGATCTGGATCAGCCTCATTGCGGCTCTGATCATCCGGCGCACCGGGGTGACAACTGCTGTTCCGGCAGCAATGCGGCTGGTGCCCTACGTCGGCACCGTGATCGGAGTGGTGGGGGCGATCATCCTCGTGGTGATGCTCGCTCACCCGGAGACCACGGGAGCGCTCGCCATGCTCGCCGTGAAGGTGCTGATCTTCGCGTGGGCGGTGAGCGCCGTCACGGCCTTCAGCTACGCCCTGCGGGGTGTGGACCTGACCCGTGCCTAGCTGCGGGTTTCCTCGGCGATCTGCTCTGCGTTGATCTCGGGCATGCCCGGGTGATGCAGCACACCACCGTGCGCGTTGTAGATGACGTCGCGATCCTCGTACTCGTGCAGGGGAGCTTCGATGGCTGCCTGCTCGGCCGCATGGTGCTGGCCGTGCTCGATCTCCGCGGCTGACGGCTTGGGGACGTTGTCACCGTAGAAGAAGGTGCTGAGACGGTGCCGGAGTGAGTGGACCAGATACCTCGGGTTGCGGACACCGTCGGTGTCGGTCTTCTGCGGTGCCGGGAGCACCGCGTGGTCCGTCTTGGACGTGATGACAGCCATCTCCTTGACGTTGATCGGCTCGTGCACCTCGATGAACTCACCATGCGGGAGGCGGAGAACACGTCCGGATTCGTATCCGTGGAGGAGCTTGTCGCGATCCTTGCGCTGCAGGCCCAGGCAGATCCGCTTGGTGATGATGAAGGCGATCGGCGGCGCCACGATCAACAGGATGCGCAGGGCCCAGGAAATCGAGTTGATCGAGAGGTCGAAGGCAACGGCGACAATGTCGTTGCCACCGCCGATCCACAGAATTCCGTAAAAGACGATGGCCATCACACCGATGCCGGTGCGCACCGGTGCGTTGCGCGGACGCTCGAGCAGGTTGTGCTCACGCTTGTCCCCGGTGACCCAGGCTTCGATGAACGGGTAGAGGGCCAGCAGGGTGAACAGGATCCCTGGGATGATCACGGACGGGATCAGGACGTTCCAGGAGATGGTGTAGCCGGCGACAACCGTCTCCCAGTTGGGCATGAGCCGCAGCGCACCATCGAGCCAGCCGATGTACCAGTCGGGCTGGGTGCCCGCGGAGACCTGATCCGGGGTGTAGGGACCGAAGATCCAGATCGGGTTGATCGTGACCAGCCCGCTGATCAACGCGATGACTCCAAAGACCACGAAGAAGAAACCGCCCGCCTTGGCCATGTAGACCGGCATGAGGGGGTAGCCGACGACGTTGGTGTTGGTGCGCCCCGGCCCGGGGTACTGGGTGTGCTTCTGCACCCACACCATCATCAGGTGGACCGTCACAATGGCCAGAATCAGGCCGGGGACGAGCAGGATGTGGGCCGAATACAGCCGGGAGATGATGTCCGTGCCCGGATATTCGCCACCGAAGATGAAGAACGCCAACCAGGTTCCCACCACGGGGATGGCCTGGATGATGCCGCGGATGATCTGCAGGCCCGTGCCGGAGAGCAGGTCGTCCGGGAGGGAGTAACCGGTGAATCCCGCTGCGAGCGCGAGGGTCAACAGGACCACGCCGAGGATCCAGTTGAGTTCGCGGGGCTTGCGGTAGGCACCGGTGAAGAAGACGCGGAAGGCGTGGACGACCATCGCCGCCACGAAAATGAGCGCCGCCCAGTGGTGCATCTGGCGGATGAGCAGGCCACCGCGCACGTCGAAGGAGATGTCCAGGGACGAGGCGTACGCCTCGGACATCATGACGCCCTTCAGCGGGACGTACGAGCCGTCGTAGACCACCTCAACCATCGAGGGCTTGAAGAACAGGGTCAGATACACGCCGGTGAGCAGGATGACGATGAAGCTATAGAGCACGATCTCGCCGAGCATGAAGGACCAGTGGTCGGGGAACACCTTGCCGAGGTTGCGACCGAGGGCCTTGTTGCTGCCCAGCCGCTGATCCAGGTAGGTCGCGACGGCGCCTCCCGCCTTCTCGACGGGGGCTGGCTTCTCCAGCGGGCTGGTGGTGCTCATCCACGCTCCCAGAAACTCGGTCCGACAGGCTGTTGGAAATCTGACTTCGCCACGAGGAATCCTTCCTCATCCACGCCGATCGGCAACTGCGGCATGCGCCGGGCCGCCGGCCCGAAGATCACGTCCCCGGAGTCGGCCAGGTCGAAGGTGGACTGGTGGCACGGGCAAAGCAAGTGATGGGTCCGGTGCTCGTAGAGGGCGATGGGGCAGCCCACGTGGGTGCAGATCTTGGAGTAGGCCAGGATCCCCTGGTAGTCCCAGCCCTCTCCCTGTTGCGACCGGATCTCGCTGGGATCCATGCGCACGAGGATGATCGCCGCCTTGCCGCGGGCGTTGAGGTTGTGCTCGGCCTTCTGGATTTCCATGATGTCGATGGGCAGGGCGGAGACCAGGCCTCCGACCGGGATGTCCTCCGGCCGAATGCCCTTCACGAACTCCCCGGTGGTCTCGCCGGTGTCGGGGACGATCCGCAAGCCGTCGCGCCACGCGGTGGTGGACAGCAGCTCGACGGGGTTCTCGCCGGGCGGGGTCTGCCAGAGGTCGCGCAGCATGACCACGAGCGGGATCGGGAACAGGGCCAATGCACCGATCAGGGTGCGTCGGATGATCGTGTACCGGGCGAAGCCGGACTCCTCCTTGCCGCGCTCGTAGTCGGCCTTGGCCTCCTCGTCCTCCTTCGGGGTTGAGGCCATGCTGTGCCGCTCCTGTACGACCTCCACGTCGGGCATGAGCTTCTTGGCCCACTGGATCGCACCCGTCCCGATCAGCAGGATCGCCATGCCGAAGGTGAAGCCGAGGGCGATTTGGCTGGCCCCCACCACGCCGAGCACCGGGATGTACACCACCGCGGACTTGTCGATGGTCACGAAAGCCACGACGAAGAGGACGACAAAGACCATGGAGAGCAGGAACATGCTCGCCACCTGGCGCTCGGCCCGGCGGGCGGCCTTCGGGTCGGTGTCGGTAACGCGCGGTGTGTGCGGAATGTCCGCGATTGGAAGGTGGCCCGGCTCGTTGTGCGGGTCCACCGGCAGCAGGTCCTTGTCGGTGCTCATCGGGCCTTGATCCCGATCCAGACGGCGGCAGCGATCAGCGCCGCGAAGACGGCGGTCCAGAGGAAGAGGCCCTCGACGACGGGGCCGAGGCGGCCGAGGGAGAGGCCCCCGGGGCTCGGTGCCTGCTGGAGCTCGTTCACGTAGGCGATGATCGCCTTCTTCTCCTCCACGGGGAGGGTCTCATCGGAGAAGACCGGCATATTCTGCGGGCCGGTCAGCATCGCCTCGTAGATCTCCGTGGGCGTGGCGTTCATGAGCGACGGGGCGTACTTGCCCTGGGTGAGGGCGCCCCCCTGCCCCGCAGCCTGGTGACATTGGGCGCAGTTGATCCGGAAGAGGACACCACCCTTGGCCACGTCAGCGTCGGCGTAGTCGACCTGCTCCGCCGAGGGAATCGCCGGGCCCGGGGCCAGAGTGGCGACGTACGCGGCCATCTTGGCGACCTCGTCCTCGTTGTAGGCGGGGGGTTTGGCAACCGCCTGGGCCCCGGGTGCCGCGAGGGGCATGCGACCGGTGCCGACCTGGAAGTGCACGGATGCGGCGCCGACGCCGATCAGGGTCGGTCCGTACTTCGTGCCCTGGGCGTTGAGTCCATGGCAGGAGGAGCACCCCTCGAGGTAGAGCTTCTTGCCTTCCTCGACCTGGGTCTGCGAACCCATCGCGGCAACCGCTGGCTGCGCGTTGCTCGCGAGCGAGTACGCACCGCCGACGACGACAAGGGCGAGCAGGAGGAGGGCAATGGCCACGGCCGGGTTGCGGCGCCGGGCTGCCAGGAACTTCACGGTCATGTGCCTTTCTCGGGATGCTGCTACTGGAGGACGTAGATCATGAAGAACAGGGCGATCCACACCACGTCCACGAAGTGCCAGTAGTACGAGGTGACAATGGCGCGGGTCGCTTGGTCGTGGGTGAAGCGTTTAGTGACGTAGGTGGTGGCGAGCACGAAGAGGAAGGCGATCAGGCCGCCGGTGACGTGCAGACCGTGGAATCCGGTGGTGAGGTAGAAGGCGCTCCCATAGGCGTTGGACGAGAGAGTCAGGCCTTCGTGCACGAGCTCCACGTATTCGGTCACCTGGCCGGCGATGAAGAACGCGCCCATGAGGAAGGTGATGATGAACCAGCGGCGCAGGCCCTTGACGTCTCCGCGCTCCGCGGCGAAGACACCGAGCTGGCACGTCACGCTGGAGAGCACCAGCACGGTGGTGTTGACGCTGGCGAAGGGGATGTTCAGGAGTTGGGTCTCTTCGGCCCAGAGTTCCGGGTTCACCGCGCGCATCGTGAAGTACATGGCGAAGAGCGCGGCGAAGAACATCAATTCGCTCGAGAGCCACACTATGGTCCCGATCGAGACCATGTTCGGACGGTTGGCCGGAGCGTGGGCGTAGGCCGCCGGAATTGTCGCGTTCGCCACGGTCCGAGTCTGTCAGATCTCGGGCGTCTTCTCCCCCCGGCCCCCTCATGAATCGGGATGGCGTTGGTCACGTCGTCGGTCCGAACATGCCCGGCTACAGTGAGGGCGTGCCCGAGACCCCCACCGTTCAGGTTCTGGTCTACAGCGACGACCGTCTGGTCCGGCAGCAGGTGCGCATGGCGTTGGGGCGCCGGCCCGCCGCCGACCTCCCCAACATCGACTACACCGAGGTCGCCACTGCCCCCGCGTTGGAGGCACTGGTGGACTCACACCGCTACGACTTGATCATCCTCGACGGTGAGGCCGTCCCCGCCGGTGGAATGGGGATCGCCCGCCAGTTGAAGGACGAGATCTACCGCTGCCCGCCGATCCTCCTGCTCGTCGGACGCCCCCAGGACGCGTGGCTCGCCACCTGGTCGCGGTCCGACGCCGTCGTGGCGCATCCGATTGACGCCATCGCCATGGCCCGCGCCGCGGAGAAGTTGCTGCGCCCACGCGTCAGCGCATGAGCCCATGTCCGAGCGCACCTGGGCGTCGGTTCTCGCGTCCCTGACTTCCGGGCAGGACCTGCCTCCCGATGCCGCCCGGTGGGCGATGGGCGAGATCCTGCGCGGGGATGCAACACCCGCCCAGACCGCAGGGTTCATCATCGGACTGCGGATGAAGGGGGAGCAGGCTGCCGAGGTCCGGGAGCTCACCGAGGTAATGCTCGAGTTCGCCAACCTCGTTCCCCGTCCCGAGGGTCTCGACGTGGTGCTCGACGTGGTGGGGACCGGGGGTGACGGATCCGGATCGGTGAACATCTCCACGATGTCGGCGCTCATCGCCGCTGCCGCGGGCGCGCCGGTGATCAAGCACGGCAATCGCGCCGCGTCGAGTCAGGCCGGTGCCGCGGATGTGCTGGAAGCCGTTGGTGTCACCATCACCCTGACACCGGAAGCCGTCGGACGTTGCGCGGCGGACGTCGGGATCGGTTTTTGCTTCGCACCTGCGCACCATCCGGCGCTGCGGCACGCGGCTCCCGTGCGCCGGGAACTCGGTGTGCCATCGGTGTTCAACATCCTCGGCCCGCTGACCAATCCCGGGTTGGCGAACGCATCGCTTGTCGGGTGTTCGAATGAACGCCTGGCCCCGCTCGTTGCCGAAGTACTGCACGAGCGGGGTGTCTCAGCGCTCGTGGTTCGTGGGACTGACGGACTCGATGAGATCTCGGTGTCCGCGGACACTCGTGTCTGGGATGCGACGGGGGACGACGTGGTGGAGGCCACTCTCAGCCCGACGCAGTTGGGTCTTCCAGTCATCAAACCTGCACTTCTGCGCGGCGGGGAACCCGCGCGCAACGCGGAACTGCTCCTGAAGGTGCTCGACCCCGAGACACCCCAGGATGATCCGGACGCTGCCGCCGTGGACGCGATCCGGCACGCGGTCACGGTCAATGCCGCAGCCGCGTTGGTCGCTTTCGATGCGGCGTGCGGAAACCGGGGGAGCGGCGACCTGACGAGTCGTGTGCTCGCGCGGATGACTAGTGCACGTGCGGTTCTCGACGATGGTTCGGCATTGGCCGTGCTGCGCGCGTGGATTGCACGCAGCGCCGAGGTGGCTTAGGCGCTCGCGCGAATCCTGGTCACGGCATCAAGGCGCGGCCCCCAGGGACGCGGTGCGGGATCGGTCTCGAAAGCGCGTAGGGAGTCACGGGCATCGCCGAAGCGGGCCAGCCACGACCCACC
>Ga0194129_10007461_pt1 | contig 12982 bp, 12 predicted proteins | sample TA2KigCa35mmetaG_FD_150862 | JGI IMG/M metagenome (GOLD analysis project Ga0194129, IMG submission 150862) | Freshwater microbial communities from Lake Tanganyika, Tanzania - TA2015038 Kigoma Deep Cast 35m | ecosystem: Environmental > Aquatic > Freshwater > Lake | place: Tanzania: Lake... | reverse complement strand
AGGCTCCTCTTAGCCAGGTTGCCAACATTACGGTTCTCGATGCGCGAACCTTGGGTGTCAGTGTCTGGGAAAAAAAGATGGCAACGGTTGTCGATAAGGCGATCCGTGAGGCTGATTTAGGTCTAAATCCGATTGCAACAGGTGAACTCATCCGTGTTCCGATGCCCCCACTTTCCGAGGAGCGGCGCAAAGAACTCGTCAAGCTTGTGAAAGGCGAGGCCGAGCATGCGAAGGTTGCGGTCCGTAACCTGAGGCGTGATGCCAATGAGCAGTATAAAAAACTCCTCAAGGACAAGGCAATGTCCGAGGACGAGGAACGTCGTGCTCAAGACGATGTTCAAAAACTCACCGATCGCTTTGTTGCGGACATCGACAAACTGATTGCGACCAAAAAACAAGAACTCATGGCGGTCTAGCTTTTGCTTATCCTCATGCGGCAGAATGCACTGGGCAGTCAGTGCTTCCTTTCTTGGGTGCGCTGTGTATAGTTCCACGCAAATCATCCCGCAAACGACCGATATGCCAAGGCATGTGGCTGTCATCATGGATGGGAACGGCCGTTGGGCTCGAGCAAGAGGTCTTCCCCGGGTTGCAGGGCATAGAAAAGGTGTCGATAGTGTGAGATCGCTCGTCAGCGATTGCGGGCGTAAGGGGATTGCTCACCTCACCCTGTTTGCCTTTAGTTCGGAAAACTGGCGTCGCCCACCCGATGAAGTGTCTTGGTTGATGGCCTTGTTCGTTTCCTTGTTGGAGCGTGAGGTCAAGAGCCTACATCGGAATAAGGTTCGGCTGCGCGTGATTGGTGATCTGAAAGCTTTCGAACCGAGGCTTCAGGACCTGATACAAGGTGCAGAGGCTTTAACGTCTCAAAATCAGGGACTTAACCTGACGATCGCCGCAAACTACGGCGGGCGCTGGGACTTGTTGCAGGCGATGCAAGCGATGCTTGCTGCGAAACCCCATCTCGCCTTGCATCCACAACATATCGGTGAGGCGGACTTATCGGCATTTTTAACAATGGCCGATGCACCTGAGCCCGATTTGTTTATTCGAACCGGTGGTGAACAGCGAATCAGTAATTTTTTGCTCTGGCATTTAGCCTATACCGAGTTGTACTTTACCGATACGCTTTGGCCCGATTTTGACGAGGATGCATTTGCCTGCGCCTTGCATAGCTATCGAGCCCGTGAACGTCGATTTGGCCGCACGAGCGAGCAACTTAGGGTCGAATCCTAATGTTGATGCGCCGGGTTGTGACGGCCCTGGCTTTGCTGTTGATCCTTATTCCTGCTTTGCTCGCGCCACAGCCATGGGTTTGGGCCTGTTTCAGCTTGGTATTTGTGATGCTTGCTGCATGGGAATGGATGCGGCTACTGGAGCCATCGCGATCGCAGACGTCGGTTTTCTTCGCTTTGTTATCGATTGGTTTAATACTTATTTTCGATCTAATCGTTCAAGATCGAGTGTGGCTCGAAGAGCTTGTTTCACCCCTTAGTCTTGCGGCGGCCTTGTTTTGGATCGTGATCGTTCCTCGGTCTTTCAAGGGGCGCATTCAAGCGGTTTGGATTCAGGCATGGCTTGCATGGATCTTCTTGCTCGCTGCCTGGCTTGCCCTGATGGCATTGCATCGAGTTGATCTCGTACTACTTTTTTCTGGCCTGGCACTGGTTTGGGTGGCTGATATTGCCGCTTATTTCGCCGGGAGGCGTTTTGGACGGCGAAAGTTAGCGCCATCGATTAGTCCCGGTAAAACCCAGGAAGGCGCTCTCGGCGCCTGCTTGGCTGTCGGGCTTTTGGGTTTAGGAAGTCTCTTGCTGCCCGGGGAGGGCTGGATGCAGGCCTTGCCAAGGCGCTGGTTCGACTTGCTAGTGCAAGTAATGAGTGATGCACTCGCTGCCTTTGTGCTTTTGGGGCTCTTGCTCGTCTTGGTGATTCTGAGCATCATCGGTGATCTCTACGAGTCTCAACTCAAACGATTGGCAGGGGTGAAGGACAGCTCGAACCTGCTACCTGGTCACGGAGGTATTTTGGATCGGATAGATGCCTTATTACCCGTGCTACCTGCGATCATGCTTATCGATCGTTGGTTACTGTGGCTCGTCGCGAGGCTTTCATGATCCGATCGATTGCCCTGCTAGGTGGTACCGGGTCGATCGGTGACAGCACGCTCGATGTCATCGCACAGCATCCGGATCGCTACCGATTGCGATCGGTTTCCGGTTTTCGCAATATTGAAAAGCTGATAACGATCTGTCAGCGTTTTGTTCCCGATCAAGTCGTCGTTCCCGATCAGACCACGGCAGCCACACTTCGCGTTGCTCTAGTGCGAGGTGGAAATCATCATCAGCCTTGCCAAGCCGAGCCAGAGATACGCTGGGGCCCTAATGGGCTTGACAGCATAGCCTCGGATCCGCAAGTCGATGTGGTGGTTGCCGCAATCGTTGGCGCTGCTGGACTTGGCTCAGTGCTCAGTGCCGCAGACGCGGGAAAAATTATTGCGCTGGCCAACAAAGAAGCACTTGTGATGAGTGGGTCGCTCTTAGCAGAACGCTGCTCTCGGTCCGGTGCACGCTTGCTACCCCTCGATAGTGAGCACAACGCTGTCTTTCAATGCCTGCCATGCGCTGCGCTGCCAAATCAGCATCAAGATGCGATTTCACATCTCGCACAAAGCCCTGCATACGGCGTGGAGTCAATTACCTTAACTGCCTCAGGAGGTCCATTCCGATGCTGGACCAAAGCGCAAATGGAGCGTGCAAGCGTACGCGAAGCGGTTAAGCATCCCAACTGGAGCATGGGACAAAAGATATCGGTTGATTCCGCAACTTTAATGAATAAAGGCTTGGAACTTATTGAAGCGCAACGACTTTTTTCGATATCTCCCGGTAAGCTTCATGTACTGATTCATCCCCAGAGCATTGTGCATGCCATGGTGCAATATCGTGACGGATCGGTGATTGCCCAACTCGGTGAGCCCGATATGCGAACACCGATCGCTCAAGTGCTTGGCTGGATCGCCGGGACAGCCCATCGCATCTCAAGCGGGGTTAAGCCGCTTGAGCTGGCTCGTATTGGAAGGCTTGACTTCGAGGAGCCAGATGTCGATCGATTTCCAGCCTTAGGGCTGGCTATCGAAGCCATGAAAATCGGAGGCAACGCAGCCTGCGTGTTGAATGCCGCCAATGAAGTTGCAGTTGCTGGTTTTCTTGCGGGGCGCTGTAAATTCACTGACATTGCCGCATGCGTCGAGTTGGTACTCGATAAGATGGCAAACTCCGACGAGCTCGGATCTCTCGAGTCCATTCTTGACACGGATCGCCAAGCAAGGGCGATCGCTGACGAGGTCTTAACGCGGTTTGACTTGGGGTTTGCATGACGCTTGTTTACTTTTTACTCGCGATCACTTTTCTCGTCTTTGTGCACGAGCTAGGGCATTTTCTTGCCGCCCGGTCATGCGGGGTCAAAGTACTGAGCTTTTCGATTGGTTTTGGGCCTGCCATTGCAAGTGTTCAGTGGCGGGGTACCGAGTATCGATTGGCCATGATTCCGCTCGGTGGCTACGTCAAAATGCTTGGTGAGCGTTCAGAGCAGCACCCTAATCAGGCCGAATCGTTTGCAGCGCAGTCGCCGTGGCGCCGCGCGTGGATTTCGGTGGCCGGTCCACTTGCCAATCTCGTACTAGCATGGCTGCTTTTTGCGGCATTGGTTTGGCAACAACCCGAGCAGGTGTCTTCACTGCTTGATAGCCCAGAGCCCTCAAGCTGGGCTGCCAGCCGCGGTCTCGAATCGGGTGATCGGGTGATTGCCGTCAACAACACAGCCATTCAAACGTGGCGGGGCCTCGAACTGGCGCTAAGGGCAGCCCGGCCAGGCCAAGTCGAACTGGCTTTTGAAAAGCTCGGTGTGATTGAGGTCAGTTCGCAGGAACTCGCCAAGCAAGCTGGCGCTGCTGATACGGGCGACTTGCTCAACCCGCGCTCACTGGGACTGCGCCCCATGGTGCTCGAATTAGCGATCGGGCAAGTCTTGCCGCAAAGCGCCGCTGAGGCTGCGGGTTTACAGGCAGGAGACCGGTTGCTACGGGTTAATGAGCAAGCAGTTCGCGATGCAAAAGCGCTCATCGATTTGATTCGCCGCTCGCCGAATCAGTCCATGCTCTTTGAGGTTGAACGCGATGGGGAGCGATTGCGCATCGAGCTAACGCCTAGGATCGACGAAACCGACCGGGCGGCTTCGCAGAACGGCCTTGATGCAAATCAACGTCAACATGCTCGCATCGGTGCAAGCCTCAGTCCTCGATTTGACATGGTGCAAATGCCTCGGGATTGGTTCAACCTCATCGAATCGGCCAGTATTCAAACCTGGCACGTTACGTCGCTCACCGTCACAAGCCTTTGGCGCATGCTGACCGGTGAACTCTCCTGGCGCCAGCTTGGGGGTCCGGTCAGTATTGCCGATCAGGCAGGCCAAAGTGCTCAACGCGGGGCCAACGCCTACCTCGGCTTTCTTGCAGTGCTCAGCATCGGACTTTTTGTGCTCAATATGATTCCCCTGCCCATGTTGGACGGTGGGCATTTGGTATATTGCGCCATTGAGCTGATCCGCGGTCGAGCTTTGTCGGAAGCCCTCCGATTACGACTCCAACAGCTTGGTCTGACGGCCATTCTGGCGCTCACCATGATTGCCTTATGGAATGATTTTTCGCGTTTTTTCTAGAGCCAGAATCCGATAACAAGTGAACTGTTACCTAAAGTTGCCGCTTCAGCGCCTTAACACGATTGTGCTGTTTAAGGGTCTTTTAAGCCTTCTGGTTGTTTTTGCTTTCACGGGTTCTGCTCGGGCATTTGAAGCCTTTAAGGTTGCCGATATTCGGATCGAGGGTATCCAGAGGACCGACCCCGGCACAGTTTTTAGTTACTTACCGATTCGTATTGGCGATAGCCTGCAGGAGGCACAGGCCATCACGGCGATAAGGGCACTTTTTGCGACTGGTTTTTATAAAGATGTTCGGCTTGAGCGCGATGGCAATGTGCTTGTTGTCTACATCGAGGAGCGGCCCGCTGTCGGATCGGTCAGCTTCGATGGGATTAAGGAATTTGATAAGGAGGTTGTTCGTAAGGCCTTGTCGGATTCTGGGCTCGCCGAAGGACGAATTTTTGACCGAAGCTTGCTTGATCGGGCAGAGCAAGAACTCAAAAGGCAGTACCTATCACGCGGCAAGTACGCGGTCCGGGTGATTGCCACAGTGACGCCTTTGGAGAGGAATCGCGTCGGTGTGAATTTGGACGTAACTGAAGGCGAAAACGCAAAAATTGCACAGATTAGTTTTGTCGGCAATGCAGCTTTTTCAGAGCGCCAGCTTTTGGATCAGATCAAGCTTCAGCGGCCTGGCTGGACCACGTGGTATACCAAAAACGATCAGTATGCGAAGGAAAAGCTGCAGGCGGATTTAGAGGCTTTGCGATCGTTTTACACCGAGCGCGGCTATCTTGAATTTCAAGTCGATTCGACCCAGGTCTCGATTTCACCCGACCGACAAGATGTTTTTATCACCATCGCCATGAAAGAGGGTGAGCAATTTCGAGTTGCAGATGTTGCATTCGGCGGCGTGTTGCTCGGTCGAGAGGACGTTTTTCGTGCCGCCATGAAGCTTAAACGGGGCGATGTTTTTAATGGTCGCTTGCTGAGTGAGAGCGCCAAACGAATGAGCGATGAGCTTGCTGTCTTGGGTTATGCCTTCGCCAATGTAAACCCCGTTCCTGAAATTGTGAGAGAGCGTCGCGAAGTCAACTTCACGGTAGTGATCGATCCCGGACGCCGTGTCTATGTGCGCCGTATCAACATTTCGGGTAATGCAAGAACGAAAGATGAGGTTATTCGGCGTGAGCTGAGGCAGTTTGAGGATTCATGGTACGACGCTGGTCGTATTCGCTTATCGCGTGAACGGGTGCAGCGAACCGGCTTTTTTAAGCAGGTTAAAGTTGATACGGTGCCGGTTACCAATACAGCTGATCAGGTCGACTTGGCGGTTGTTGTCGAAGAGCTTCCAACAGGAAACTTCAACATCGGTGCGGGCTTTTCATCGACCGAGCGTGTTGTCTTTACCGCCAGCATTAACGAGAGTAATTTATTTGGTTCGGGCCAGTCGCTGTCGATGAGCGTCAATACGAGCCGTCTCTACCAAACCTTGGCAGTTTCTTGGTCAAACCCTTATTGGCGACGCGATGGTATAGGCCGATCGGTTGATTTCTACACCCGAAAATTCGATGCTGCAACCTTGAATTTAGGTCAGTACACCTTGCGAAACAACGGCGCTGGGATTAGGTTTTACATGCCCTACACCGAATTCACTAAGCTTGGGGCAGGGCTTACGTTTGAGCAAAACCAGGTTGGGCTCGGCCTTAATCCGCCGCAGCGTTTTCTGAGCTATGTGAATCTCTTTGGCGAAAATCCCAGAACGGTTTTGAGCAATCTCACCTGGTCAAGGGATAGCCGGGATAGCGCCTTCCAACCGCGAGAAGGTTCTCTCATGATCGCAAGCTTGGACACTGCGCTACCAGGGCTTGATTTGCAGTACTTTCGACTCACCCATGTACAAAATTGGTATTTCCCGGTTAGCCGCCAGTTAACATTAGGGCTCACCGCTGATCTGGGCTATGGCCAAGCTTACGGTGGCCAACCCTATCCATTTTTTAAGAATTTTTATGCTGGCGGCATCGGCAGCGTGAGGGGTTATTTCCCGTCCTCGCTCGGCCCGCGTGACGCGGTTGACGGCGCTGCACTTGGTGGTCGTGCCAAGACCGTGTTCAATGCCGAACTTGGTTTTCCTATCCCGGGAACCAAGGGCGATATGGGCTTAAGAGCTTTCGCTTTTACCGATGCTGGAAATGTTTTCCCCGGTGGTAGTCCCGACTTCGGATCACTCCGATACTCTGCAGGTCTCGGAGTCGCCTGGATGTCACCCTTTGGGCCGCTTAAGCTTAGTTTTGGCGTTCCCATCCGTCCGGAACCAACCGACCGAACCCAACGTATTCAGTTTCAGGTTGGAACCGGGCTTTAGGCCTGTGCCTCGAAGCCTTGTTCGCCAGAACTATGCGATGATCCGACCTGTTGAACAAGGTGCGATATTTTTATTGGAACTGTTTTATGGGAATCGTTTGCTATGACAAGCATCACAATGATGAACTCGACAGCTAGAGGTTTATACCAAGGGTTAAGTTCAGGCGTTCGCCCTCAGCATGTGATCGTATCGATCGTCTTCGCGCTTGCGATGCTCACGCCTTGGGCGGTCAGTGCGGCCGACACACCGCGCATTGCGGTGGTTCAAACGGAGCGAATCCTTCGCGAAGCAGCCCCGGCCAAGGCTGCGCAAACCAAGCTTGAGCAAGAGTTTGGCAAGCGCGATAAAGAGTTACAAGAGCTAGGGGCAAAGCTGAAAGCCGCTGGTGAACGACTCGAGCGTGATGCCGCCGTCATGGCAGAGTCTGAGCGTGCGCGTCGACAGCGTGAGGTTGCTGATTTGGATAAGGAATTTCAGCGACGTCAACGGGAGTTTAGAGAAGACTTAAACCAGCGACGCAATGAGGAACTCTCTCAGGTCGTGGAGCGGGTTAATCGAGTGATTCGCCAGATTGCCGAGCAAGAAAAATTTGATCTTGTACTCCAAGAAGCTGTTTACTTTAGCCCGCGTATCGATTTGACCGACAAAGTGCTAAGAGCGCTTTCCGGTGCAAAATAGAAGGGTTGGTTCCGCTGCTAAGGCCTTTGCTTTTGGCGTCCTTCAGCAAGCGATTGGCGGTGAGTGCTCGCTCGATCACGCCTATTCCATCGAGGGCATAGCGAGTCTAGCGCGTGCTGGCCCAGGTCAGCTAAGTTTCTTAACCTCATCGCGCTATCGTCAAGAAGCCATGCAAACCGCTGCCTCGGTTGTGCTTTTGCGCGCTAAAGATCTTCCCTACTTGCCAAGCCACACGAAGGCTTGGCTGGTTGATGATCCCTATTTGGCCTACGCCAGGCTGACTGCGTTTTGGCGGTTTGGTGCACACCAGGACTTAGAGCATGCTCCTATTGCAAAGAGCGCTCGATTAGGTGAGGGGGTCATCCTTGGTCCTGGCGCCAGTATTGCTGATGGTGCCGTCATCGGTGATCGGGTTAGGCTAGCGCCTGGCGTTCATGTCGGTCCGGGGGCAGTGATTGGCGACGATTGCGAATTGCGTGCCGGAGTGGTTGTTGAGCATGCTTGTGAGATCGGGGCTGAGGTACTGATTCATGCAAACACGGTGGTTGGATCTGACGGATTTGGCTTTGCGCGGACCGCACAAGGCCAATGGGTCAAAATTCATCAACTCGGTTCGGTCCGTATTGGGGCAAACGTAGAAATTGGCGCCCAGTGCAGCATTGACCGTGGCGCACTCGACGACACGATGATTGGCAGGGGCTCGAAACTCGATAATCAAATTCAGATCGGTCACAATGTGCACCTTGGTGCGGACTGCGCGCTTGCGGGCTGTGTCGGCATTGCCGGAAGTACCAGCTTGGGAGATCGGGTCATGGTGGGCGGCAGCGCAGGGATTCTTGGCCATTTGACGATTGCCGATGATGTGGTGATCGCTGCCATGAGTTTGATTTCTCAATCGATATCTCAACCAGGAGTTTATGGTGGGGTCTTCCCACAGATGCCTCAAAAACAAGCTGAGCGAAGCGCGGCGGTGCTTAAGCAATTGCCGAGCTTCAGGACCCGGGTCATGCGTCTTGAAGCGGCAGTCGATCAATTCCTAGGGAGTGATGAGAGTGAGTGACACGATCCTTCCATCTGCAAAGACCCACGCGGGTCTCGATATTCGAGCAATTCTTGAGCACTTGCCCCATCGTTACCCGATGCTATTGGTCGATCGAGTCCTTGATGTGGTGCCGGGGCAGTCGATCCATGCAATTAAGAACGTCAGTATTAATGAAGCGTTTTTTATGGGGCATTTCCCCCATATCCCGGTGATGCCTGGTGTTCTCATGATTGAAGCACTGGCGCAGGCCGCCGGAATTCTTTCTTTCCAGACAATGGGGCAAACGGCAGATCCAAGTTCTGTTTTTTATTTCGTTGGTATTGACGCTGCACGCTTTAAACGCCCTGTGGGACCCGGCGATCAACTCCATCTGAAGGTGAGCATCTTACGAGCCAAGGGCGGTATCTGGAAATATGAGGCTCGAGGCCTGGTTGATGATCAACTAGCGGTCGAGGCTGAGCTCATGTGTACCATGCGAAAAGTCGAAACCTAAGCACGTCATGTCCAGGATTCATCCGAGCGCAATCATCAGCAAAAAGGCCGAACTCGACGAGGATGTCGATATAGGTCCTTATTGTGTTATTGGCGACGGTGTCGAGTTGGCGTCGGCTTGTGTATTGATGTCGCATGTGGTGATTGAAGGGCCATGTCGTATCGCCTCCAATAACCGTTTTCATCCTTTTTCATCGATTGGTGGCCCGCCGCAAGATAAGAAGTATCGTGGCGAGCCCACATCGCTCGAAATTGGGCAGGGTAATGTCTTTCGCGAAGGCGTTACCGTCAATCGTGGGACTACTCAGGATCAGGGTCTCACGCGCATTGGCAGTGATAACTGGGTCATGGCTTATGTCCACATCGCTCATGATTGCGTCATCGGGAATCATTGCGTCTTGGCCAATAGCGTTAATCTCGCGGGACATGTTCAGCTTGGCGACTACGCGGTGCTTGGCGGCTATACGGGTGTTCATCAATTTTGTCAGGTAGGCGCGCATGTGATGGCTGGTATTGCCTCAGTCATTGTTAAGGACGTGCCGCCTTATCTGATGATTTCCGGAAATGCTGCAAAGCCCTTTGGATTGAACCGTGAGGGCTTAATGCGCAGAGGCTTTACTGATTCGCGTCTTAAATCGATGCAGGATTCATATCGTATTTTGTATCGCCAGGGTTTGAGGCTTGAGGAGGCGATTACAAGATTGCGGGAGCAGCATCAACAATTGATCGATGCTTCACTGACAGACGAGGCCAACGACTTAATGCTGAGCCTTCGTTTTCTCGAGGCGACAACTCGGGGCATTATTCGGCCTTAATGCGAGCTGACGAAGCCATCACTCAGGTTCCGCCTCTTAGAAGGCTTGCTCTTGTTGCGGGCGAATCATCGGGTGATCAAATTGCGGCTGCGGTGGTCGCCAAACTTTTTCAGCGAACCGCCCCGCTTGAGGTACGAGGCGTGGGTGGACCTTCACTTGCCGCTGCCGGGATGACTTGCGATGTTGGCATTGAGGCCTTGTCGCTTCGAGGCTATGTTGAGGTAATCAGGCACCTGCCTCGTTTATTGCGACTCCGCAAAAACTTGCTAGAACAGTTTAGCCGTTGGCCTGCTGACATTTTTTTGGGCGTCGATGCGCCCGACTTTAATTTGCAGCTTGCTGCCATGCTTAAGAGCCGTGGCATTCGTAGTTATCACCTTGTTGGCCCTTCGATTTGGGCTTGGCGGCCAGAGCGCAAGTGGCAGATTGCTAAGGCGGTTGACCACCTGCTCTTATTGTTCCCCTTTGAGGAAGCGCTTTATCGCGAGACCGGTTTGGCGACGACCTATGTTGGACATCCGATGGCTGATCAGATCAACTTCAACCCTGATCGGATGGCGGCACGCCAGGCACTTGGATTTGATATCGATCCAACTTTGAAATCGATCGTGGCAACATCCGACTCAGACCGCTGGTTTTGTTTGCTCCCTGGCTCGCGGACGGACGAGATTCATCAACATGCAGCGTTAATGCTTGAAGTGGCTCAGCAAATGGCTTTGCAACACCCGCATGCTTTGTTTTTGATGCCTGCGGCAAGTCCAAAGCTTCATGCTCAACTAAGGGACTTGATTGCCAGGCAGGTCCGTGTTGCGAGCAAGCGCATTATTTTGTATCACGGCGAGGCTCGTCGTTGTATCGCTGCCTGTGACCAGGTGCTCGCTGCAAGCGGGACCGTTTGCCTTGAGGCGGCTCTGATCGGCCGACCGATGGTCATCATTTATAGGATGCCTGCTCTGAGCTACCGATGGATGCGTAGGCTGCAGTTACAGCCATGGGTTGGTCTTCCAAATATTCTGGCGCAAAAGTTCCTGGTGCCTGAGTTGATTCAGTCGAAAGCCACTGTTTCGGCCATTATTGATGCGCTGGAATCACAATGGGAGAATCAAGCATTACTTGAGTCACTAAACGATGCTTTTTTCGCTATTCACCAGACCCTGCGCCGCGATTGTGCAAGCCGTTGTGCCGCCGTTCTTGAGGCAGCCTTGTTCACATGAAGACTGTGCTTTTTGCAGGCCTTGACGAGGCAGGAAGGGGACCCCTTGCTGGCCCTGTGTTTGCCGCGGCCGTCATTTTGGATGCAAGGCGTCCGATTGATGGGCTGAGGGATTCCAAAAAGCTTTCTGAGAAAAACCGGAATACACTGAAGTCGCTGATCCTGTTGCAAGCAAGGGCGTATAGCATTGCGAGCGCAAGTGTTGAAGAAATCGATGAGCTCAATATCTTGCAGGCGAGTCTGCTCGCGATGCGAAGGGCTGCGGTACGACTTGAAGCGCAACTCGATCATCGGACCATTGAGCTGAACTATTGGGTTGACGGTAATCAAGATCCCCGACTTGATCGGCCAACCCGGTGCGTCGTGGGTGGGGATGACCTGGTACCAGCGATTGCTGCAGCCTCGATTCTTGCCAAGACCAGTCGGGATGCATGGATGATCGACGCTGCCGAGCGCTATCCCGTTTATGGGTTCGAGCGGCATAAGGGCTACCCAACACGCATGCACCGACAAGCGATCGCAGCCCATGGCCCATGCGATATGCATAGGCGCTCATTCTCATGAACGTGATTCGCTCACGTAGCAATGAGCTTGTGCAAGGCGTTCGCAAACTCGCTCATGACGCGGTGCTGAGGCGATCGCAGGGTCGCTGTGTACTTATGGGTGAGCGGCTCATTCAGGATTGGCTAGCGCTGGGCGGCGTGCCCAGCCAAGTACTCATTCCGCAGCAGTGGCTGGCTAGACCCGAGGCACAGCGAGTGCTCTTGAGCTGGCAAGCGCAACTGGGTGGCTTGGACCGGGCGAGGTCTTGTGCTTGGTTACTGCTTGAGGGAACGCTGGCTGATGGCATACCAGGGCTTGCCACGGACGCTGCCCCGATAGCGGTCGCAGCCTTTCATGAGCAAGAGGACCTCGCGTCGCTGCCACAAGATGGCGATATTCTCTTTTTTGATGGCATTCAAGATCCTGGCAATCTTGGGACATGCTTGAGAACTGCGGCTGCGTTCGGCGTGAAGGCTTGCATTCCTGGTCCAGGTTGTTCCGACCTTTGGTCCCCCAAAACCCTGCGTGCTGCCATGGGTGCACACCAGCGCTTGAGCTTGTTCTCGGTGAGATCTTTTGAAAGTGTCATTGAGCGGCTGAGCGGGCCGATTCGGGCGGCTGATGCCCAGGGGCTTGCCGCTCATGACAGTGATTTGAGGTTTCCTGGGCTTTGGGTGTTGGGGGCCGAAGGAAGAGGTCTGTCAGCGGCGATCAAGCAGCACCCTCGTGTTTCGCTACACGCAATTCCGATGCAAAGTCACACTGAATCCTTAAACGCTGCCATGGCTCAGGGCATATTGCTATACGAACAATACCGTCAGCGCCAGCGTTAGCATGTCGCCAGCTTGAGCAGGTAGCCAGCTTGAGCGTATCGTTAGCGGTCGCCGAGCTGTTGCAAGATGGTCGTGGCTATTTCTTCGATAGATTTGGAGGTTGATGACAGCCAGCGAATGCCCTCGCGCCGCATCATGTGCTCGGCTTCGGCCACTTCGTGGCGGCAGTTATTGAGTGAAGCGTACTGACTTCCTGGACGTCGCTCATTGCGTACCTGGCTAAGTCGTTCGGGGGTTATGGATAAGCCAAACAATTTGCTGCGGTAGGCAAGTAGGGCAGGAGGGAGCTTTTTTCGCTCGAAGTCC
>Ga0194129_10007459_pt1 | contig 12990 bp, 12 predicted proteins | sample TA2KigCa35mmetaG_FD_150862 | JGI IMG/M metagenome (GOLD analysis project Ga0194129, IMG submission 150862) | Freshwater microbial communities from Lake Tanganyika, Tanzania - TA2015038 Kigoma Deep Cast 35m | ecosystem: Environmental > Aquatic > Freshwater > Lake | place: Tanzania: Lake... | reverse complement strand
AGTTTAGAAACGGGATTTGTAGTTCCGATACCTACGTTTCCGTGCAGGAGAGTTATCGAGGGGGTGGTTTGCATCGTCGTGGCATCCTTATTACTGCTGTACATGTCAAGTCTTGAGTTACCGTTTTCATGGTAAACCGTCTGAACAATCTTATGGGTTATCTTCGGAGTGTTCACCGTTCCACTGTCCTGCATGTAAAATTGAAGACCGTTCAGTTCCGTGTCTCCGGCCGCCCATCCAGAACCGGCGGCATTTAGGTCCGTGATTCGAATACTCCCACCGGCGACTTCCAGTTTGGTTTCCGGATTATTGGTCCCGATACCGACGCTTCCGGTAGTGTAGTAAATATTCGAACCGGTCGTCGTCCATTGCGAGGAACCGCCACCGCTGAAGGCCGTGCCGTTCTGACGAAGCGTACCGGTAAAGTTAATATCACCGATGACTTCAAGTTTGTAACCGGGGATTGATGTGTTGCCGATTCCTACGTTTCCCCCGTCGCGACACAAACTAACATCCCCGCCTTGTGTATTAAGATACATTGTGGTTGCTACGCCATTATTTCTTGCCATGATCTCATCGGAATCGAATATCATATTAAAATCACTCTGAACACCGATCATTAACAGGCCATCGGGTCCGGAACCCGGTGTCGTAAGATCAGCGTAATCCCCAGCCGTTCGATAAATATGGAGAAGAGCCCCGGGATTATTCGTTCCGATACCTACTTTTCCGGTGGTACTGTCGGCAAACAATACATTAGTCGCCACGGTGACGTTTCCGCTCACGTCGAGGGACGTTAAGGTGCCAACACTGGTCAGGGAGGAGTTCACAACGTTCGTTCCGAGCGTATTGCCGGAAAGAACGCTCGTACCGTCGACCTTGTAGGTTTGAAGGGAGGCAATGTTCATCCCGGCGGCAAGGGTTCCGAGCGATGTTAGGGAGGAACCGGTAATCGTCGCCCCCAGAGTTCCACCACTGACGATCGCCTCTCCGTTGTAGAAGACTCCTCCGGTGGCATTAACAACCCCAACAACATCAAGGGCGTATCCTGGGTTGGTCTTGCCGATACCGACCCGACGAGTAAGCGGATCAACAACCAACGTATCGGTATCGACGGTAAGATCGGTGAGATTTCCAACCGAGGTCAGGGACGAATTCACCACGGTGCCTCCGAGCGTGTTCTGAGAGAGAACGTTGGAACCGTCGATCCTTATCGAATCGGAGGCATTGTAAAAGTTCATATTTCCGGCAACCTGAAGGGTGTAAAGTGCCGAGGGGAACGTTCCTATACCGACGTTACCGGAATTGTAAAAAATGTCCGTTCCGGAGCTCGACCATGAACCACTGCCTCCGGCGCTAAATAACGTTCCGTTCTTATAAATATCACCGGTGAAGTTGACATCACCAAACACATCAAGGGCGTACTGAGGATCGGTTTTACCGACACCAACAAAACCTCCGAGCGGATTCAGGGAAATGTTTCGATTATTACCCGTTCCCTGTTTGGTCGACTGAATAAGGAGATACTCCGTTCCGGAAACCGGGGTTACATAGTTGAACGTTGCGTAGTTGTTGCCGACTCCGAGCCGAATACCCTTCGAGCTATCAAACCCGGAGGACGTGTTCGAAACATGTAGGGTGTTGGCGGGGTTGTCCGTTCCCAAACCGACGTTCACCAGGCTGTACAATTCACCACCGTTCTCCGACCAGAGCGCCGTTCCACCACCGCCGGTAAATAACACTCCGTTCTTGTAAATATTACCGTTAAAGTTTATATCACCGCCAACGTCAAGCTTGTAACTCGAGCTCGGGTTGGTTTTACCTATTCCAACCGTTGGACCGTTGAAGTAAATCCCCGATCCGAAAATACTCGTCCATTGACTCGAACCTCCACCGCCTCCGGATCCAACAAGAGACCCGTTCTTATACAGGTTGCCGGTAAAGTTAATGTCTCCGATAACGTTGTAATTTCCGGTAAAGGACAGAACATCACCGGTCCCGTTTAAGGAAAACCATTTTAGGGACGTCATGGCGAAATTATATTTTTCCTATTTTTTGTTAGTCAACATCCCTTTCTCCGAGGGGTTTATCGATTAGTTAAATTTTCCTAAATCCTCCTGGTTAATTAAAAATTTAACTACTTTACATTCGTCGTTTTCCCTTGAGACAACGTCTGGTCAGCTTACGTCCTTCCTCGGAATCCTTAAGAACGGAGGCTCCGGTATCCGGGTTGGGAAATTGCGCTCCTCCCGAACTCAAAACCTCCCGACAGGTTGAGTAGATACGTTTGATACCACAGGCCTTGAGCGTCTTGGTGTAGTTGGCGGTTCCGGGTTGAACAAACTCCCCGGTAAAGAGGCTGCGAACCGGTTGATCAATACTCTGGTTACGATTGAACTGACAAACCATTTTACGGAAACTGCGAATGATACGGGTCCTTCCGGATTTACCGATACGATACAACGTTCCGCTAATTTTGATGGATTTCGAATTGGTACTCTTCAGGTTTGCGATGAAGGAATTCTTGGATTCCCAGGTTGTCAACCCTTCAAAGTAGCTTACGAGTTCCCTGACGGTTTTCATGTTATGATGTGTTTTGTTTAAATTTCCTTGAAACGCTGTCGGCTGAATTTAGTTCTTTTTTCCGCATAAACGGTTGGAACGCCATTGACAACATCATAACTGAGAGTATCGGGGTTCCAACTAATTTCTAAGCCAGACGCAGAGACCGACGAATACGAGAGGCCTTCCTGGCGACGTCAGAAGGTTGCCGACTCCACTGCTTACCTTTCTTGTTGGCACTACGTTTGGCGGCGTTGGTTCGTCGTTTTTCATCCGGGGTCAGTTTACTACGTACCTTGGCCGGGAGATAACGACTGCCTTTTCCGGACACGTAACCCCATCGTTCGGCAGTCCATCTCGCCAGGGAATTACCGGAGGCGGTGGGTTTGGAGCCCTTGTACTTACCACCGGCCTTCTTGTAAAGATAAACCGCGTATTGCATCGCACGGGCGGAATGCTTACCACCCATCTTGGCAACGGCCTGCTTCTTCGATTTCTCCCATAAGGCCGGGTTGGAACGTATCACTTTTCTCGAGTTTGCTCTCGCCATCTCTTTTTGTTTGGTAATCCTCCACGGAATATTTTTTTCCCAAAATCCCCCCGGCTGCGATTTCAAATTAAAAGGACAACTCAAAGAAAATGACCTCCTCGGTGGAACGTTTCGAGGCCTTTGTTTCCAAGTTTGTCTATAAACCATCCTCCTCAACTTCGTCCTCTTCAACAGTATCAGAATTACCGAAGGGTGAACTTGTATATCGCCCCCCGAGGGGGAAAAGTGAGGGAGAGAGGTTGATTCAGATGATTTTGGAACGGGATTTGGGGTTACGTTATCAAAGGGATTATTTAATGGAACATGTTTTCGAGGACATGGAACGGAGATTGAGATTCGATTTTTACGTTAGGATAAAACCCCTGGAGGGAAAACCTAAAACCCTACTGATCGAGTTCGACGGTGATCAACATTACTCCGGATCAAGGTTCCATAGGACGAGAACCGAATGGTTGGAGGCAATCGATAGAGATGAGTTAAAAAATCAGTATTGTCGGGAAAAGGGCCTCTCGTTGCTTCGGGTGCCGCAGTCACTTTGCAAACACCCTAGGAGGTTGACGTCTCTGGTCGTTGATTTCGTCGATAAAGTCAAGAATTCCGATCAAAATATCATCGAGGTTGACTTGTATTTTCAGATGAAGGCCGGAAAGTTGACCTTGTAAAAAAGTACCCGGGGGGAAAACCTTATCGGCGGTAATTATCGATTGCAAACCAACAACACCTATTACAAAAAACCAACCAAACAATCAATCAACATGCAGACCATCGGCAACAACTATCGTTCGTCTCCGGACACCTGGGAAGAGGAATTCTTCGTCAAAATCCGCAAGATGATGGTGGAGGAGTCGGCGGCAATTCCGGAGAACGTCTGGGAAATGATCATGGAGAACGAGGAGGCTCGTAACATCTGGATCGATTCGTTTACTCATTACAGTGTGAACTTTGAGAGGAATTACGAGGTGCGTGAGTTGTTCGGGGATTCCTTGTTGAACTCCGCCTTGTTCTATTTGTTCCTCGGAAACCCGCAGGACGAACGTCTTGGGGCCGTACTTCGGTCACCAAATCCGACGGACTTGATGACTCAAATCAAGAAGAAGGTCGTTTCCAAACCCTTCCTTCGTCAAATGTTTTACGAGAAGATGGATGAACTCCATCTCTATATCCGCTGTCGTCCGGAGTTCGCCCGCAAGACCGATCTTATGGAGGACGTTTTCGAATCGATGATCTCCGCCATCCAGATGTCCGTCGATCGTGTAACCTGGGATGGAAAGTTCATGGGTCCGGGGTTCGTCAGTGTGACAAAGTTCGTCCACTGGTTCTACACCAAGAGGTTGACGGCCGAGGAATTTGACATCTCCGGTCGTAAGGATATCAAGACTTTCATGAAGGAGTTCCTCGAAAAGTTTTATCGTTACACAACCGGAAAGATCGACACGTTCAAGGACGACGCCACCGATACTCGTACCTACGTCGTTCATTTGGTACCACAGGCCATTAACAAATCCGTCAATCCGTTCTCCTTTATCCGTCCGGGTGGTAAGACATTCTACCTTGATCCGGCCTTCCAGACCATCAGTGTGAGCGTTGACCCGTCGACTCAGGTGATCAACATTATTCTCGAAACGGATCGTACGACCTCCATTAAGGAGGAGGAGCCGGTGATGTACACTCGTTTGTACGAATGGTTCAAGTCCGCCCGCGATCACGCCAAGAGCATGAAGGTGTTCGAGAATTACCTGGAAACCGGCCATACCACATTTGATATCATCAACAACATTATCCCGGAGATGTCCGATTACGAGAAGCTCCGCAAGATCGCCAAGTCCAAGGGTCTCGACGAAAACAGCGTCGACGTCAAACGCACGGAATTCAAGAACGGTGACATTTCCCTGGTGATCTGGGCCAAGAAGCAAACCACCCGGGAGAAGTCGATCATGTACGACACCCTGATCCAAGGCGTGAAGGGCGTGAATTCCAACTTCCTCATTATCGACGCCGTACATCAGTGGATCGTTTCCAACTAACCCATTGAGTTTTTTTCATATCAAAAATAACAAAAAATGCCAACAAAGTCACCGCGACCGAGAAGAAAGCTTACGCACAGAAGGTCAAATACAAGGAGAAGCATTAAACAGAGCGCGGTTAGTCACGCGGCGGAGCACGTTGCATCATTTGATATAACAGATGATAATATCCAAGCTGTCAGGAGATATTTACCTGAACCAAAAGACTGCGTTATTAACGCTCTTGAGTTGTTAAGAATTATCGACCCTGTTATGGCCGGTGTAATGAGGATATTTGTAGGAAAGACAGGAATTCAGACAGAGCAGATGATTAAAATATTCGAGTTTATTTACCGTCGGCCCTTTTTCTTAGCGTTTAGACCTGTAAATGAACTTAACGTACTCGAGGAGTATTCGGTAAATACTCTACCTGTTAATAAATGCATCTTTGTCGGTGTCCAGTACAACGATAATACCGGTCATACGTTTATAATTGGAAAGAACAATCAGGGTGGGTTAATATACCTGGATCCTCAAAATCCCGACGTATGCGATTTAAGGTACGGAGAATGCGTCCAACGCGTATTTGGTAACGCATCTAGTTATTTTATTCTTACATACCCCGACTATGACATACTTAACCCAATCGTATCGCCGATGGAATTATCAGATTAACACACACTACAAATAAAATTTTGACTTTTTAATTAAAAAGTCAAAATTTGTGAAAAAGTATCAAAGGTCATCTCATTCCGAATATCCCTCTGCGGGTTTGAAAACTTAAAAAATGAGCGTCGTTTACGTAAAGTGGTCAAGGAGAGTCGACGATGAGGTCGTTCTGGAGGCAAGGATTTGTCCAGTGAGTTGGACCAACGAGGATCGTCCGGGATGTTACAATCGATTAACGGCCTGTCATACCACGGATCTTTTCGAAATGGACGGCAATGAGTTTACCTGCGAGATTGACGAGGCCGATAAGATAGAACTTATGAAAAAACCTGACTATCCGAAGGGTTTCAAGTTTTTCTACACGGAGGAACTGGCCAGGTACTCCAAGGGGTGTTACGGCGGGAGATATCTGATCGGAAATGAGACAACCGTTGAATTGTTTGATCCTGATGGTCGTCGATCAACCGTCACCCGGGAATTTACCGACGGGAGGATTCAGATCGAGGAGTACGTTGACGGGGTAATTAGTTCGCAGAGCAATCTTCGGAACGGAAGATACTTCGGGGATCAAATTATCTACTTCCTTCCGGAGAATAAAGATGATAACGAAGAACCACTCTGTAAGAAAACGATCGAAAGGTACGACGACGCGGGGGAAAGAATTCAAACAACCGAGTACTTCCGAAAAGGGCCTGTCAAAACACGTCAAACGAAGAATCTATCGGTGTTTTACGAGGATGAGTCCGGATTTCCGAGCGTTATCATGACGAACGACGAGAACATGTTAACGGACTTTTCGAACTCAACCATTTATTACTTTGAGGAGGGAAGATTGACGCGGGTTGATGTGATAAGAAACCCCACTCAACAATTTTTGAAACGTCTGAAGCTCCTTTTCCTGAGAAGTTCCATGCAGAGGACCCTGCTCCGGAAGGTTGCCGGTTTGCAGTTGGGTCGATAAACAAATGGCTAACTAACTCATTAATAGATCAATAATGTCCTCCTTTTCCAATCCACGAATTTCCTCCTCCGAAATTCCAAACTCCTCCCTTCTCTTCGTGAGCATTGCTCTGAGAACAATTAGCGATTTCTTTATTAAGGTTTCTCTTAGCTCATTACCCTTGTCCTCGATCTTGACACTTTCGACCTCGTGAGTTTCCTGTTCGTCAGGGTTATTGATGATGGATTGTTCTGAGTTCTCTGTCATGGAAACTGTTTCTTCACTATCGTCATCATCATCGATGTCAACGGTAAACCCATTTTGGGCGGCGATTAAGTCCAAATCCTCCTGTAATAACACTTCTTCAGTTTCCTTTCTCTTTTTAGACAATCCAGGTTCCTTATTGTATTTTTTCGCCTCGTTAACCCCAAGTTCTTTCTTGATTACAGAGGATACCATTCTTCTTTCCCATTTACCTTCTCCGGACGGCGTAGGGCATCCGATGACGTTTAAACGATCGGCGATCTGGTCAAGAGATAAACGTTTTTCAGTCCTCATCTTAATAATATCAACAACGACATCGTAGATATCTTCATCAGGGACGAGTTTCTTAGTTTCCTTATCGATTCTGTACCCCCATCTAGGGCGACCGACGGCTTGACCGTTACGTATCATCGTTTGTAAGGAAGCCTTCGTTCTTGAACTAATCGCCTCTCTTTCCTGTTGAGCAAATGCGGCATGAACTGCCCAAATGACTTCCATGTTTGGATCGATGGAATCTAATCTCTCGTGACAACAAATGATACGACACCCGTTTCGCTTGAGAATCTTGATGATTTCGTAAAACACGTCGATCTGGCGCGCGATACGACTGATACTGTAAACAATTAATACCTGCCCGGCCTTAATCTCGGTCATCATTCGAGACATACCCTCCCGGTCTCCCGCATCCGATTTTCCTGTAATTTCATCCATGTATTCTTTGATTACCGGTAAACCTAATTCAACAGCCTTCTTTAAACATGCAGTTTTCTGGGTTTCAAACGTAGTGTCTTGTTTATTAGTACTTCTTCTGAAATACAATATACAACCCGACCAAATCATCTTTGTAGGTTCGTACTTCAGGATTCGTTTGACTCTTTCCGTCGCCTTGTTCTCCTCAACCATCTTATCCACCTTCTCCCACATGACATTTCTGTCATACTCGAATTTTACCTTCTGTTTCTCGAGCTTTCTCCCCGTTAGAGTTTCCTGACTCAATAAATAATTATCGTCCATGGGTAGTTATTTGATTTTACTTTTGTTAAATGTCATTGAATTGTTTTCAAACATTGAACTGATTGATTTAGAGAAACGTCGTGAGTGATTCCAAGGGAGTTTTAATTGGACATTTGTAAACTTTCTATCTATGTCAACTAAAGGCGTACTTCTATTCAAATCGGATTCCGGGCGGATTAGTTTCGTCAAGGAAGTAGCAATTATTTATTGACCTAAAAATAAATTCAAAATTACCAAGACTTTAATTAATAATATTAACAGCCTGAAAATAGAAAATTCAAAATACCTATGTCAATTATGAATTTTACTTGTTAGACGTAATTCGAACAAAAGCTTAAAATACTTGCTTGTAAATTAGGTCGTAAAAGGGCCCTCTGTCTAAGTAATGGATGTTGATTATGATGATAGTGGTGATGTTGTCATGAGGGATGTCCGACAACTTTGAGATTTCGACGCCATTTAATCTCCGTCGGCGGTGATAATAAATAGATAAAACCCCTCCAACTTCATGTTCTTAAGTCTCCGTTTCAGGTATTTTATCTTGGAGGAACATGAGACATAATCCCAAAAAAAGGAGGTATTCGTAAAGGTCTTGTGGGTCTTTAAATTATAAATTTCCTGAAGATGGATGGTGTTATCGATAACCTTCTGAACGACGTTTGTGTTCGATTCACAGTAGAACATATTATAATGGAAAGGTGAAATAATGTCGACCTTCATGTATCTTGTCATCTTGTTTCTTAAAATTTCCTCGATTACCGTCTCCGGTAAATATCTAAGATTTGTATCCGAACGAAGAAGCAAAACGTGATCAGGAATCACCATATGATGATTTTGGTGTATTTTTAGAGGATTAATTTAACAACAGCTTTAACTGTTAAATTAAGTTTAATACTTTTAAGTTTAAGCCACGGACATAGAAGGAGCCGTCGGCTGTATTCTGAGTAGTCCAGTTGATGTAAACCATTTTTGAATTGTTTTTTTTGTATATTAAGTAAAGAAAAATAACGATTATTAGACTTGGAGGTTTTGGCGCGCCTCCAAATCTCAGCCTTAGGAAGGACTTACAGGGGGTTGTATTCTCCCCGTGTTAACTCTTTCCAGAGAAACAACCTTCGTGGTAAGGATTTGTATGATCTTTTTGATTTTTGACTGTACCCTTCATGCCCCCTTCGCAAGTGTTTTCTCCGTAGTTTAGACCTAAAAAGGGGTAAATTTTAGGGGTATTTCCGAACTCGATGTCAATTCGCACCCCGTGGATAGTCCATCGAGAAGGGGTACTTGTCGGTGACCTTTTTACGATCTTTTGGGTCGGAAATTCGTTATTTTTGGTCTACACTACGGTCTCGAGACTTACCAAACTACCATTTTCAATTCATCAAAAATTAACTTCCAGAATTGAAAATCCCCCTTGTTGCGATATTAACACCGTAAGTTAGGACGGTTTTGTTGTAAACCAACCCCCTCAAAATGGTCAAATCGTTCAAAATGGTCATAGGCACCCCACCCTCCAAGGGTACCTATCCACGAAAAACCTACCAACTGAAAAGTGTCCAAAACACGGTTAAAACATCGCGGATTATCGAAAACACAGTTTTTGAGAGTCAAAACCTACCAAAATCCCTCCTTCGTCATTTCCGGGTTTCGAGACCCTAAATTTAAGAAAATCCCTAAAGATAAAAATGTAAAAAAATACCCCCTAAAATAGGGATTTTTACAAAACGATTTGTTGGATGACCTCCCACCAGGAACGTTTCCAGAGGTATTTCTTGTCAACGGACAGTCCCAGAAGCCACTGTCGGGCACTTATCTGGATTTTCTGATCGTAAACCTTCTGCATGAATCGGTTGAGGACCATCTCTCCCGGACATGAGGCCAGGAGCATGATATCCATGTCGGTCCTGGTAACGTCAACCTGGAAACCGTACTTTGTTGACCAACCCATGGTTTCACGGATAAGTTCCGAGCTAAGAATTTCAATTAACCCTCTGGAAACCTCCCCGTATTCGATTTTCATGAACGCCGTCCCCGGGGCATGGGTTCGGAAACTGGCGTCGGTGACGACATCCGTCCACTTTTCCGCCTGATGAATTTCCCCGGAGAGTTTATCGATGGCGAGCGGTATCAACTTACCGACCGTCAACTCAATTCTTCTCTTCATCGATCCTATTTCATCCTCCGTTGGTTTCTTACCCCTGATCGGCGAAAACTTGATGATTAGTGGAACGAGGGCGTAGACGTTAGGAGGGACCGCTCCGTTAGGTCTTGTCCTTTTCAGAGTTTCCAGGCAACTCGTTAACGGATTCGACTCCGAGGGGGTGAACGTCAGATAGAAACTTACGGACGTCATACTCTCTAATTGTTATATTATTTTTCTAATACCGGAGAAAAATAATAAGTTCAAATTACCTTAAGTGAATGTAAAATCCAAGCAAGGTAACGAGGATGGTAATCGCCACCAGGAGTTTTACGCTGTCGAAGGTCATAAATTCCTTCTGATAGACGATTGGGGAGAAGGTTTGTTTGAATAAACTTTCGGTATCCGGGCCCTGGTAGGCAAACTCCTGAGGGGCGAAATGATAAGGGAGGTAGTTCTTGATGTAAAAATTCTGAAGTTCCGGCTTACCATCGAACAACCCTATGTAATCGAAATACCGGGCGACGAGCTCTGAACATGACACTCCCGGGTCTTCAAATTTGAAATAGGGGATGAAGGGGATCTTAATAAAAGAGACGTAGGGTTTGCCCTTCCAAAGTTCCATGAACTCGTCCAACTTTGTATAAAACTCAGAGGTTCTTTCGATGTTTGACGGACGGATGTGTATCGTGTTGTAACGAGAAAGGATTTCCGAGAGCTCCGTTAACCTGACTCCCTTCCTAACCTCACCGGTAAGTTCGTCCAGTGCCGGTGATCCAAATGTACTTTCGAAAAGCATCAACTTGCGATTTCTCCAGACGGCGATCCCCGTGTGAGTCCATCGACTTCTGGTTGTTGTCATGATAAGTAACGACCCCCTCTGAGGTTCATTGCTGAACAGGAGGATGTCACCTGTCCTTACAAATTCCAGATTCCTCAGACCAGTATTTCCCAAATACCCCGTTATTGACATTTTGGATATATTTTGTTCCATATTTAGAGGAAATTTTTATCGTCGAGATGTGTAATCCTGTTGATAATGAATAATCTGTTCGGTCTGTTTACATGAGAGAGTGGAGTCCTCGTCGTTTTCAACCTGACTCGAAACCCCACCGGTGCTTCCGAAACCTCCCTCCCCACGTTGAGTATTATCGAGTTCCGTCCCATCGTCGATCTTGATAAAGGTTGCCGGGGAGATTTGTTCAATGATCATCTGGGCGATACGATCACCAACCTTCACCTGGAAATCCAGTTCCCGATGATTGTTTATTAGGAGAACCTTTACTGGACCACGATAATCCGAGTCGATAACTCCCGCGCCGACGTCCACACAATTCTTGACCGCCAAACCTGATCTCGGGGCTATTCTTACGTAATAGGGGCCCTCGAATGCCATCGACAACCCCGTGTCGACAAGTTTACGACCTCCGGCTGGGATAATCGTGTCCTCCGTCGAATGCAAATCCCAACCGGCGCTCCCGGAAGTCCCCCGTTGAGGAATCTTGGCGAGAGGGGTGTTGAACTTGATCCGTAGGAGCGTCATAGTATTGTTTGATTTTGTTTAGGTCGAACTTCCAAGTCTTTAGACCGTGAAATTGAACGAGGTATCCGCCTCAGGGTTCTCTCCCGGGTACCCCACCGGGTTAATGTAAAACTGGATATCGCCTATTTTCTTACTTATCTGAGAATGAGTATGTCCCGCGCACCAGACCTTAACACCGGAACCTTTGAACATGATGTCGAGTGAGCTTGCAAACCCACAGTTAATCGGATGACCTTGGTACTTTTCGTGGATAAGTTCCATGCTGGGAAGGTGATGGGTGATGACGAGCTTATCCCCCGGGACGGAAAACTCCTTGTACAGAAACAGAACGGCCTCCTCATGCCACTTACCCGTGATCTCCGGTGTTATCAGGGTTTCCTTATCGATCTTAATTTTACGATAGTCGTTCATGTAACTTTTCAGGAGAAATGAGTTTGACGGGGTGGTTCTTGTCCAGAGGGTCGTGCCGATCACCGTGAGATCGTCGGCAGAATTTGTCCCAAATTCTTTGGATAATTTATAAGTCGAGTTATTCAACAAGATGAACCCGATATCCTTCGATTGTTGAAGAAGCAACTCATCGACCTCTTCCTTCGGCAGTGAACAATAGTATTCATGATTGCCCGGAACGTAAAATACCTTGTCGAACTGTTCACAAACAACCTTCATTAAATTTGTAAAGTTCTCGTGGGTTGGATAACCGACGTCCCCGGCCAGAATCAAATTATCGGCCTTTTTTTCGAGTATAGGAAGTTCCTTGCAAAACTCGAGATGGAGATCGGAAATAAGTTGGAAACTTGGTTTAGACGTCATTTTGGTTCTCGTTTTGCGACCTTCGGAAAAGTATCAGACCCGGATTCTCGTGATTGAATACTTTTCGCAGTTATAACCGAATTTACCCGATCACGAAATGTCCAACAAAGTTACCATCCCCGAAATCAAGGAGTCTTGTTACGTTGCCTGGGAGTCGACGGGTCTTCTCGATGAAAAGGAATGCGCCCTTTGTTCCAAAGCTTTTGAATCAAACCCCGCCGCCAAGGAATTCGATTCGAATTCCGCCGCTCACGGCCTCGCCGCCGTAACCTTGACCTGCAAGGATCGTCGTTCGGACCAACGTATGTATTTTCCCTTCTATCATCTCGTCTGTAAGAAATGTTACAAATTCCTTAACGAAGAGGATGAGGAGGAGGATGAGGAGGAGGAAACTCCCAAGAAAATTCTAACAGAATCCATCGCAGCGCGGGTCACCATCCCCTGGTGGTCAAAAATTGAAGAGTATATCTCGCACAGGGAGTTTCGGCCTTCGGG
>Ga0194129_10007456_pt1 | contig 12992 bp, 6 predicted proteins | sample TA2KigCa35mmetaG_FD_150862 | JGI IMG/M metagenome (GOLD analysis project Ga0194129, IMG submission 150862) | Freshwater microbial communities from Lake Tanganyika, Tanzania - TA2015038 Kigoma Deep Cast 35m | ecosystem: Environmental > Aquatic > Freshwater > Lake | place: Tanzania: Lake... | reverse complement strand
AAAGGCTTATAGGGTTATTAATCGCAGATAGCATGACATCATACATTTTCCCGACCTCTTTGCTCAGATCTGTGTCTATTACATAGTATGAGTAGTCTACTAATTGATTTATTAATTTTGACCTTTCATTGTTCATGAAAATGCAGTCGGAGTATTTTCCGTTTGGCATAAGGCAATTTGTTGTCATTTTTTTTATTTCATTTCTGCCTGTAGATGCGTCATCATTTGACATAAATAGATCTTTGTTTGATCCATTTTTGTAAATCGTTTCAACAATCATTGCAAATGTTTTTAATAAATCATGCATATCCGAGCATTTTGGATATTTTTTTATCCAGTATGTTTTAATTTCGGCTAGAAAAATATTTTCTAAAATTTTATTTATGGATTTACTTATTTCAGGAAGAATGCATTGGCTTATTAAGAATTCTTTAAACAGGTTTTGATTGAATGGAATTTTTATATCATTTTGATTGAATGGAATTTTTACATCAATCATATCTTCGGATTCTTTGGTGCACTTTTGATGTATTAGTGATTCTGATGTTTCTATAAATTTTTTTTTCACACCTTCTGCTATATTTAATCCTTGGAATTCAATTACAAGATACACTAGATCCATTGATAATTTTTCTAGATCTTTTTTCGATGCATTTATCTTTATCCATTTCATATATTTGTAATACATATTGCCATCTTTAAACTTTACAACATATGATTTATCATCTTCTATTTTTTTACATTTATCGTTATCTCGATTTTCGTCAAGATTCTCCTTAATGTTGAATTTTTCTTTAAGACGTCCCTTAACTCTTTTAAGATATCCGTCAACTAATTTTGGTTCACACTCTTCGATACTTTTTGTTTTTATTAAATAAGATGCATGAGAATAATGTGATTTATATGTGATTCCATTTAATTTAGATATGCTTGCAGGTATAGTCATATCATGAATTATTGTAAACTCTTCAATTTTAACACTAGGTTCTGCAATGGCATTTTTTTGGGAAAAAATATGAAATAAAATTAACAAAAAATAAATTGAAAAAAAATTTAAATGCATTTTACACAAAAACATTAAATTCACTACTTACACAGACCTTCAGGGTTATTTAAGGATTCCTTAGTGAGCTCAATCAAATGCGAGAAGCGTGCGCTCATAGGGGTTTCCAGCACATAATAGTCTCCAGCGCTTAAGAGCTCACCGATGAGGTTTAAGGTCTGGCTAGGACTTTTGAGGCTCGTAGCGAAGTGCGACTTGATAGATTTGTAGTATGAATCCTCCGACATAAAGAGCACATCTGGCGCCACCCTCATCGCCTCAGAGAATGTGACACGTATGCTCTCAAAGACTTCTACATGCTCCTGAGAAATACAGAGCCCCCATGACGGCGATGAGACCTTCAACTGTTGTAATCCGCTGGCGAGGCGTGGAGCCGCAGCCTGTGCCTGCTCACGTAAGGCTAACAGCTCAGCTTGGAGAGCAGGGAGCGCGCAGCTGTGGAAATGAAACGCGAAACGCGCGACCTCCGCCTCGGGCTTCGCTAAGATATCCTTAAGATTGACGAGCTGATTAAAGTGATTTTGTGTACTCGGAAGACAGGTAGATAGGTAATCGCAGCGTCCTTTGGCGCAGCTAGCCTCGAGCCGACTCAACGCGGTAGGGTCTCGCTCTACCGCGGCGCGGTTAAAGGGAGCTTTTGCGCTCTTGAGCTGTTCCGCGAGCTTATCAAGATGTGATGGGCCGGTCTTTGGTTGTTTTTTTCCTCCTGTGAGCGCTTTGAGCGCAGAGGGGTTTGAGTAGAGGAGCGTACCCGCTATGATGAGCAAGAGCAGCCCGATGATCCACGGCCATGGAACCAGACGCGCTGAGGTCTCTTGAGTCTGTGAGGTTTTGGATATGCTCACAGGATGGGGACTTGGCGGGGCTAAGGCGGGCTCTTGTCGCGCTTGATCCGCTCGACGAGCCGCCTGAACATCTTCTGAGGTGCGCGGGTGGCGTAAGGAGGAGATGGGCGATGAGTCTTGTGGAGTGGGTGCGCTTGGCTCAGATGGCGGGTTGGAGAGCGGCTGTGTTAGCTGTGCTGGGGGCGCTTTTGCCGTTAGCTGATCGGTAGATGCGGTTTGGTCGGCTGAGGGGGGTTCTGCTGTTGCCTGATCGATGGGCGTCTGTTGGTGAGATGAGGGGGCGTCGAGATGATCGGTGGGCGTATCCTGATTGGCAGATTGTATTTGAGACTGCTCTACAGTAGACAATTTAGATGTATTCTGATCACTGTAGGCGGGGTCTAGTTGAGTTGTTGTGTGCTCATCTGGCGAGTTGATGGAGTTTTTTTCTTTTAAGCTATGATGCGTTGAATTGCCAATTGAATTGAGCGCTATCAACTCGTTTTGTTCTATTTTATTTTTTGTCATTCTCATTTACCTTTCAATGTGAGGCAAGGGTCCTTCTCGGCGCAATTACAATTAGTTTCATTTTTGCACATCAAATCATCGCACATGGATTTTATTTTTTCAATGTACTCATTATATTTATCTTCCTGTTCGATTGTTTTGATATAAGTATCAAGAAAGCATCTTGGTCGTTTTTTATGATCGTCTCTTATCTCCTTAATATAATTTTCAATCAATTGATTTATCTCACTCCCAAAATCATCACGGCACTTTTCGACTTCAATCTTATTCTTGATATCCAGAAGGCGGAGTATTAATAATCCGTCTCTTGATTTATTATTTGCTTTTATATATTTTAACTCTTTATCTTTTACTTCGTAGAAATTATCACATTCGGATTTAACAACAGGTTGTGGATTTTCAACAGGTTGTGGATTTTCAACAGGTTGTGGATTTTCAACAGGTTGTGGATTTTCAACAGGTTTTATCTGCTCAACATATTCTAAAGTATTAACTTTTGTTTTAATAGGGACATAAATGGTATCCTGCATCATCATCCATACACCACAAAAACCAACCAAAATCAACACCAAAGCCACATAAAAGAACTTCGACCTCGACGACTTACCCGCCTTTGACTTAGTCGATAAAGAAACCTTCATATCCGAACGAAACTCAAGTTTCATGAGATTGCGCTCACACTCCTCCAAGATAGGATGAATAAAAATACCACCTTGGACTCCATACTCCCAGTCAAGAGTTGAATATTGTTGATCAAAAACTTTAAACACATACTCCATAAGCTGAAAAACCTGCTTATCATCACGCGTCTTATAAGACAACCAAGCCGCGATCTCATAGCTAAAGCGTCCTCCCGCTTGCTGAGCTCGACGAGCAGCATAATAAAAATGTCCATACTGACCCGTCACCACATCGAGCGGGCTCAGCGTCGGATGAGCGCGCTCAACCTCGCTCTTAAGTTGACTAAAGACAGCTGAGAGCGTAAACAGATCGAGACCCCGCTGAGTGAGCACATAGCAATGATTATGACTCCCACCTCTTGGCGTCAAGAGCATGAGCACAGGCAGATGAGATGTCTGTGTTTTTTTTGAAATCTTCATCAGATCTTCACCCACTGGGGAAGGCGATAGACCTCACTTCTATCGATTCGATCCAGCTTTAAAATAGCCTTATATTTCTCACCATCATCATCACAGTCCCACTCAACAAATTTCATACCGCCCAAGAGGTCATTTATACCAAACTCCTCATAATGATGGTAAGATGGATTACCGAAGCCCCAGCTGTCCCTCTGTACAGTAAAGTGAATTGAAAAACGATGATCAAGATGAGAAGAAAAACTGACTGAATTAGGAATTTGATAATTATCTCGAATCACCTCAGGAGGTAAACCTGATAATATAAAAGTCGTCCCACTATCTATAATCGAACATTCTGAGCTGACTTGACTCACGCTCAGCATAAATGTACCTTTCTTCGCATCAATACAACTATTGAGAAAATTCTGGACTTCTGATGACATAACGCCCGGTATGTCATTTGCTTTTAACGCGGTGAGATACTCATTAGAACGCATCTGCGCCAATCGAATATCGGCTTGCTGAATGGGCAATATTAGACCATATAAGAACTGATCATAAGATATACGCACCTCGCTAAGCTTTTCATGAGCGACGCTAACAAGCTCAGGCGTAGTATATAAGCTATCAAACTCTAAATATTTATTAATTGTAGCTAAGGCATCAGAATGCTGCAACTCACGAAGCTTCTCGTTCGCCTTACCCAAGAGGCGGGTGTGAGCCTCCTGAGCGAACTGAGCACGGAGCAGATGAAAGCGCTCACTGTCATCTCGTTTAGCCTTTAAGCGCTCATAAGCCTCTGTAGGATCTCTATCCATGGCTTGCTGATAATCACTATAGAACTTTGCCCACTCACGATTTGACTCAAGCAGCGCAATCACCTGATGAGCCTCAACCGTATGAAGACCATCTGGAAAGTTACTGAGATACGACTTCACAGCTTCATGCTGAGCATCGCTGTCAGCATGAGCGACAACGACCCCCCAAGCCTTATCATCGCGCTCTTTCTTGAGCGCTTGGAGCGCAGACATAGCCTCATTCGCTAAAAATCCTTTATTAGATATATACTTATCGAGATTCGATATCTTAATATCGATATCCGTATTGATTAGTATTTCCTCTAAAATGCGCTGCTCACGTCCCAATCTAAGCGATTTTAATAGCTGGTGAGCCTCTGCAGTATAAATACTATTTGGAAAGTCGCGCAAATAAGACAAAATCATATCCTCTCGTCGCTCCTCATTGATCTCTGTTTTGATATTTTCCCAAAAGCTCTTGGAGAATCGCTCACCATATTTTATAGACAGCTCTTGGGCTTGGGGGCGACTAAAAAAAGGCTTATAAAAAATGTGTCGAATGGCCGGCGAACGGATATACGACTGAAGCCAGGCATTAGATTCTTCCACATCCTCCCAAGGTGCATCAACCTGATCAATATTAGCCAAAGCTCTGCGTGCAGCCCTCTGATCAACAAAAAACTCAACACACAACACCAAGAAGAGCACGGAGATACCCAACGACATCATGTTTAACCAATGGCGCTTGATGACCGAATACCAATGGCGCCTGAGCTCAACATATTCTGTGGAGGTTGACTTATATCTCCATAAGCTTCCACCTAAATCTCTTGAGAGTCTCCACGCTTGAAAAGGCGCAAGAAGCTGGCGAAAGACATCTTGAGCGCCCAGATGATCTGAGCGGTCACACAGGCTTTGATAGACCTGACTTTGAGAGCGCTCGCAGAGCCACACGATCGGCTCAACCACACCATAAGCATCAAGCGGGTTCATCTTAATTGGATGAGAATATGGCAAACCATCTGTAGTGCTCTTGGGAGCACAAGGTCCAAACGCGCTCATCACTGACAATAAAAAGTTTCCCTGTAAAGTAACGGTATCGAGAATTCGATATAGGTTTAAATAAGCCTCATAACCTGGCGACGCGATAATATGCATCGCGCGCTCTTGCTCTTTTTTATAATCTAAGCTCTGTGCAAGAATATCCCACTTAGTCAAAACAAGCACAACAGGTATATTTAGTTGACTACCTTGCTTACCGCCATGCTGCTTGATGAGCGTAAAAGTCTGTGTCATATCCATGATACGTCGATTCAGCTCAGCGCGAGCACGCTGATCTTTTGGATCACAGACCGGAAGCATCACGATCAGACCATCTAGAGCGCTGAGAGCCTTGATGAGATTATGCGCGAGAGTATCTATTTGCTTATCCGCGCTCACTAGCTCGCCCGCATAATCAAAGATATGTACTCTATGAGAATCACCACCAAGACGAGTCACATCATACTCAACACGTAGATGCTGTGTTGTGATGTCATTGCCATCTACAGGACCACCCTGCGCAAGCTTCTTTTGTGCTTTTGTAATCCACTCATGGCCCCCCTTAAAATCAGACATCTGCTCAGCCATGAACCGCCATCCGAACCGCTCCGTCAAAGCGCGCCCTAGCATAGACGTCCATGTTGTATATTCTTCACTCAGGGGAACTAAAGATGCGGTTGTATCGCTGAGTCTCGTGTTACGGCTTGACGCAAGAGACAACAAGAGGCTCGTCTTGCCGACCGCAGTATGACCAAATATACCCAGTTGATATGCGTTCTTTTTCATTTTTCCCTATTTCTATTTGTTTTTATTGTGTAATTCTTTGATCAAATTAAAAGACAGATAGGCAATATCAAAAGATTTTTCATTTGACACGCTAGGTATTTTGATTGGGTTTTTCAAAAAGTGATCAAATAAAACATCATCCGCAATATCAGGCGCAGCCGTCTTCAGTTGACTATATATCTCATCTTTAACTCGCTCGTCTATATAACGAACCATGTCCTTATGATGAATCAGAAAAGAGAATATGTTTTCAGTTGGCTTCATTTCGCCTTTATAATAGAAGGACAGCATTCCACTCTGCAGCGAATGGCTTAAATGGTGTGTTGAATTTGTGGCATCTGCGAGATTTTTGATCAAATTATTAAGGCTAATCGCTTCATTAATCTTTTCCATGGATTCTTTTATTTTTCCTAAAGACTGCAACGCAATCATTATTTTACCACCACGCCTATCTGTAATGGATTTTTTAAATATATATGAATTTATTTTGTTGTTAAAAATAAATGATCTAATCTTGCTTTTGCCAACTCTGAATTGCTGAGATATTTTAGAGATATTTTTTTTAATAATATCATCTACAAATGCGTGGAGTGTGTTTTTTATATGTTTTTTTGCAACTTTACTAGCAGTTTTTATGGAACTTTTCGCTGCAAGCTTAGCCATCTTAGCAGTCTTTCCAATCGGATTTGGGATGACATCCACAAACTCTATAGCACTCTCTAGCAACAAACCAGCCGAGACAGCACGTCCATCAACGCTTCGCTGACCAAGCTCAACCATAGCGCCAATCACGGGCACACGTTCAGGAGGAATCATCTCGCGCCGTATGCCATCAAGAGTAAGTTTGGAGTTTTTGGAGATCTGCTCTGAGCAGCGACGCCGCTCATCATCATCACAATTACAGCTATTTTCGTGACCGGGCTGACATGTAGTCAGCCACTTGGCGATCTTGTTAAATATCTCACGATCTCGTTGTACCCACTCATGATCGCTACGATAAATAAACTCTGGATGAGCCCCGAGACTCATATAACGTGTCACCAAATCGAGACCCTCATTAGAACGACGAGTGAGATCAGGCAAGTGCCGCTTTAGGTCCCCTGATCGCGAGAGATCTCCTTCAAATACATCTAACGCATAAACATCGGCAAAAGACAACAGCTCACGCCACTGATCAGGTTGATGAACTATCAGTCGCCACAGACCAGGATGAGTCAACATTGACTGCTCGAGAAGCATCTCGTCTTCATCAATCAGCGACATGAGATAATGCCAATTATCTTTTAGTTGCTCTTCGAATTGATTTTGGTTCAGATGTAATTTGATTTCTGGAAAAGAATAATTAACGATATAGATAAGCCTATCAAGTTGATGCTCTTTTGTTTTTGTTTTTGAGAGTTTAATAATATTATTTAGCTCATCTTTCACCCATCGGTTCAATCTTGGATGCCGATCTTTCGAGTGATTGAGCAAGAGTGAGACTAGCAGCTGTTTAGGTCCATCTAAAGAACTATAGAGATCACAGAGAGTCGGCATAAGCTCTCTATATGTGTTGAGATAATCAAGGCGGTCATCGAGGCGACCATAAGCAAGCAAAGTACTCTTAACCTGCGTGAGGCACGAATCCCCACCCTTTTTCCGAGCTTCGAGCAAAAGTCTAGATATCAATACAAGTGTTTCAGGTCGAACGATATCAGATATGAGGCTTATGTTTTTAATTAATACTGAACGTTGGTCAGGACTTTTTGGTAGACGTTTCAACTGGTTAGCATAGGCGACTTCAACATCTTGATGATAATCAGGGTGAATGACTTCTTTAAGGTCTTTCAAGTGTTGTTGAATTTCGTCTTGGTCAGATTGAGAAAAATCAGACCATTGATTGGATACCTTGAGATGATTTTTTGAGACTGTTGATTTCTCAGACAATGTCTGTTGATATTCATATGAATAGCTTGGTTTTTGCTTATCTAAATCATAGTCACCATGTCTGTTTTTTTGCTTTTTATCGCATGATATAAAAACAAAACAAAACAAAATAAAAACTACATATTTATACTTATGAAAGATAGTCATATCAATCAAATGACCTTCCTTGTAATAATTTAGATAAAATCACACATCAAATTTCAATGTCAAGATTATTTATATAAACCCACAAAACTCAATCAAAAATCGCGTCCAGCGCCGCCACGATCGTCTCCACCCCCACCAGCGCCACCCCCTCCGGCCGCTCCTCAAGCCGCGCCAGGTTATTCTTAGGCATCACCACCCGCGTAAACCCAAGCTGACGCGCCTCCGCCACCCGCGACGGCGCGCCGCTCACCGCGCGGACCTCCCCGCTCAGGCCCACCTCCCCGAACACCATCACCGTCGGGGGCACAGGGCGGTCGATGTGACTCGAGGCGAGCGACACCAGCACCCCGAGGTCCACCGCCGGCTCATCGAGGCGCAGCCCCCCCGCCACGTTGATGAACACGTCCGCCCCCGCCACATCGAGCCCCGCGCGCTTCTCCAAGATCGCTAGAAGCATCGCCACGCGGTTGCCGTCCACCCCGAGCGCCGTGCGGCGCGGCGAGCCGTACACGCTCGGGCTCACCAGCGCCTGCACCTCCACGAGCACCGGGCGCGTCCCCTCGTAGCTGCACGACACCACAGAGCCCGAGGCGCCCTCCACGCGCTCCGACAGGAACAGCTCTGACGGGTTGGACACCTCGCGCATCCCCCCCTCGCTCATCTCAAAGGTCCCGAGCTCATCGGTGGAGCCGAAGCGGTTCTTGATGGCGCGCAGGAGGCGGAAGGGCTGCCCGCGCTGCCCCTCGAACTGGAGCACCGTGTCCACCATGTGCTCCAGGACGCGCGGCCCGGCGATGGCGCCGTCCTTGGTCACGTGACCCACGAGGAAGGTGGTCACCTCCTTGCCCTTGGCGATCGCCATCATGCGCCCCGTGGCGGCGCGGAGCTGGCTGACGCTGCCGGCGGCGGAGGTGAGCGAGGAGGTGAACAGCGTCTGGATCGAGTCGATGATCAGCAGGTGCGGCTTGATCTCCTCCACGTGCGCCTCAATCCGCTCCACGGACGTGTCCGCCACGATCCACAGGTCGGGGGCGGTGGCGCCGATGCGGTCGAAACGGAGCTTGGTCTGGCGCGGCGACTCCTCGCCCGTCACGTAGAGCACGCGCATGCCCTGGTTGGCGCAGGCGTTGGTGGCCTGCAGCAGCAGCGTGCTCTTGCCGATGCCCGGGTCGCCGCCGAGCAGGATCAGCGCCCCGCGCACCATCCCGCCGCCGAGCACGCGGTCGAGCTCGTTGATCCCCACGCGCACGCGGCTCACCTCCGCCCCCTCCACCTCGCTCAGCTTCTGCGGGCGGCTCGCCTGCAGCGCCCCGAACGCCGCCTGCGCCTCCGAGGGCGCCTGCTCCTCCACCTCCTCGACGAAACTCTGCCACTCGCCGCAGTCGGGGCAGCGCCCGAGCCACTTTCGGCTCTGGTAGGCGCAGGACTGGCAGGTGTAGACGGTCTTGCTCTTGGCGGAGCTCATGGCGCGCGCCCTCCTCTCGCTCGGGGGTGTGGCTCGGGGGTGTGGCTCGGGGGTGTGTGCGCGCGCGGGAACACCCCAGCCCTACAGGAGCGTGCGCGCCACCCGGAAGCCCACAAAGAGCGAGCGGTAGTTCACGTCATAGCGCATGCGATACGAGCAGCGCGTCTGGCGCGCGTCGAGGTAGTTGCTGCCGCCGCGGCACACGCGGTACTGCGTCTCCACCGTGCCCACGGGGTCCACCGCGTCCGCCGCCGTGTAGCCGCGCATGTCCTCCCAGCACCACTCCCACACGTTGCCGCTCATGTCGTAGAAGCCCCAGCCGTTGGGCGCCTTCTCCGCCACGCGGTACGTGCGCTGCCCCTCGCGGCGGCGGGAGGCGCCGAACCAGGCGACCTCGTCGGGGCGGTTAGAGCCGGCGTAGGTGAAGTTGGTGGCGGCGCGCGCCGCGTACTCCCACTCCGCCTCCGTGGGCAGGCGGTAGCCGTCGCTCTGCTGATTCCACACGGCGTGCAGCTTGCCGTCCACGTCGCTCAGCTCGTAGGCGGGGCGGAGGCCCTGGCGCTCGGAGAGCTGGTTGCACCAGCGCACCACGTCGAACCAGCTCACGCGCTCGGCGGGGTGGTTGGGGTACTTGTACTGGCTGGGGTTGAAGCCGTTGACGATCTCGTAGATGTCCTGCGTCATCTGCGTCTGCCCGAGCAGGAAGCCGCGCGTGAGCTGCACCCGATGGCGGGGCTTCTCGTCGGACTCCGCGTCCACGTTCTGGTTGCCCATCCAGAAGCTCCCCGGGGGCACCGCCACCAGCGTGTGCTCGCAGCCGCCCACGTTCAGGACGTGCTTAGAGAACGGCGCCACCGCGCTCGCCGCGCTCGGCTGCTGCGTCTGGCTCTCCTTGAGCGACTGCACGTACTCGCGGACGAGGTCCACCTTGTGCCACATCTGCCACGCCTCCCAGCCCCTCTTCCAGAGCAGGTGGCGGCCCTTGGGGGTGGCCTTGATGCGCTCGATGATCTCGGCGAGGGGGAGGCGCAGCTGCTCGCCGTCGGGGCCCGTGTAGTGGTAGACCTCGGCGCTCAGCGCCTCGGGGCGGGCGGCGGGGGCGGGGGCGCCGGGGGTGAAGGCGAGGGCGGGGGAGGCGCCCACCGCCGCGGGGGGCGGCGCGGGGCGGCGCGGGAAGCTCACGGGCACGCCCCCGCTGAACTCGATCTGCGAGAGCAGCTCGGCGAACTCGCGCATGTCGCGCGGGCGCGTCTCGAGCTTGTAGCTGAGGCTCCGCTCTAGGAGCCAGTGGAACGCCTCGGGCGTCTTGTCGGGCTCGAACTGCGGGCGCTGGCGCTTGGGGTCGGGGTGGAGCACGAAGCTGAGCGTGGCGGCCAGCGAGAACACGTCGCTCGGCGCCCCCACCGCCTCGCCGTAGAGCTGCTCGGGGGAGGCGAACTGGAGCGTCAGCACCCGCTCGTGGGTCTGCGTCATGCTCGGGTCCTCGAGCTGCCGCGCGATCCCGAAGTCGATGATCACCGGCGTGCCGTCGGGGCGCACCATGATGTTACCGGGCTTGATGTCGCGGTGAATCACCCCCTCGGCGTGCGCCGCGTGCAGGCCGTCGGCGAGCTGCAAGAAGAGGCGCTTGGCCTCCTCCATGGGCAGCGCCCCGCGCTCCTGCAGAATCTTGGAGAGCGGCTTCCCCTCGATGAAATCCGTGACGAAATACCACTGCTCGCGCCCGTGGAGGCGGTCCTTGCCCCAGTCCGACAGCTCCACCACGTTGGGGTGGCGAATCTTCTTGATGGCGCGAATCTCGAGCTGGAAGCGCTTGATGAGGCGGTCGTTCGACACCAAGTGCGGCAGCATGAGCTTGAGCGCGCCGAGCTCCTCGAAGTGATTTTTCGCCTTCCACACGCTCCCCATCCCGCCCTTCCCGAGCAGACTCATCAGCACCCAGTCCTGCCCCCCGATCACGTCCCCCGCCTGCGGCTCATCGGGGGGGGCGGCGGGGTCCTCGCGCAGCGCGCGCTCGGCGGCGGGGCTGCGGGGCGCTTGCATCAGGTCGTCCTCGTGCGCCGCGCGCGCCTGCGCCTGCGCCTGCACCTGCGCCTGCGCCTGCGCCTGCGCCTGCGCCTGCGCCTCCTGCTCCGTGGGGGCGCCGTCGAGCTCATCGAAGCGCGTGAGCTGAGGGCCCACGCGCGACTGCAGGGCGCGGAAGGCCTCGAGCAGCGGGTCGTCGGCGCTCTCGGCGATGTTCTTCTGCGCCACCTGCGCCAGCATCGTCGCGTCGAGCCCCATCTTGTGCACCCGACACAGCGACGAGATCAGGCCATCGAAACGGCTACCGAGGAGCGCGAACACCTCCTGCAGAAAGCGCCGGTCGGCGCCGAGCTCCGCGAGCAGCTCCTGCGAGCGCGCCTCGAGCTCCCCCTCCCGCGCCTCCCCCCGCAGCTCGCTCGCCGCCGCCACCAGGGCGGGCACCACCCGCGTCAGAGTGGCGTTCTTGGGCAAGGCGACCCCGAGGACCGCGCCGATCGCGGGGCTCGCGCCGCTGGCGTCATAGCGCTGCACGAGGATCTTCAGAAACGGCCACCACTGTTCTTTGACCACGGGGTCCTCTTTCGGGTGAGGCGCGCTGAGGCGCGCTGGGCGGGCGGGGGCGCGTGCCCCGCCCTCCCCTCGTCATGGCTGCGCGCGCAGCCGCCCCTGTTCATAACCGAAAAGGGGCGCGCGTGGTAGGGGGAAGCGCAAGAGCGCCCCCGCGCGCCCCCGCCCGCTCTCGCGCGTCTCCGCCGACCCCCGCCCGCCCTCACGGCGCCCCCCCCCGCGCCGCCAGAAGGCGGGCGCGCAGCTCGCGCGTCGCCTCCGCGAGCAGCTGGCTCACCCGCGACTCCGTGACCCCGAGCAGCGCCCCGATCTCCTTGAGCCGCAGCTCCTCAAAGTAGTAGAGCGACACCACCATCCGCAGGCGCTCCGGGAGCGCGCGGAGGGCGGCGTGGAGCGACTCGCGGTCGTCGAGGGCGATGAGGGCGGCGTCCGGGGGCAGCTCCTCGGGGCGCGAGAGGTGGTCGAGCGGGCTGCGCCCCCCGCGCTGCTCCGCGAGGTCCTCATAGAACACGATCGAGCGCGCCGCGCCGCTGAGGTAGCGCTCGCGCAGCTCCTCGAGGGTGACCCCGAGCGCCTCCGCCACCTCCGCGTCCGTCGCGGGGCGCCCGCGCTCGCGGGCGAGGCGGTCGCGCGCGTCGCGCAGCGCGTCGAGGCGGTCCCGCGCCGAGCGCGGCGCCCAGTCGAGCGCGCGGAGCTCGTCCATGATGGCGCCGCGCACCCGAATCTCGGCGTAGACCTTGAAGT
>Ga0194129_10007455_pt1 | contig 12994 bp, 11 predicted proteins | sample TA2KigCa35mmetaG_FD_150862 | JGI IMG/M metagenome (GOLD analysis project Ga0194129, IMG submission 150862) | Freshwater microbial communities from Lake Tanganyika, Tanzania - TA2015038 Kigoma Deep Cast 35m | ecosystem: Environmental > Aquatic > Freshwater > Lake | place: Tanzania: Lake... | reverse complement strand
CTGCCGAGGGAAACTTCTAAGCCCGGAACGCAGGCGCAGGGCCGTCACGGTCATGCAGGAACGTGACTGGGCATCTGAGCGGTTGGTCTGCCGTGTGGTAGATCAACATCGCAGCCCCAGCGCCATCCGGCCAAGGTCGTCTCAATCGAGGAGGGAAAGCTGCGTCATCGTCTCCGCGAGAATGCAGCTGAGTAAATTCGCTGGGGCCGGAGGATGGCCTACCGCCTCCTGAGACGAGGGGGCTGGAGCGTAAACCAGAAACGGGTGCAACGACTCTGGGGGAGGAGGGCCTGCAGCGTCCCATCTCCTGGAAACGTAAGCGGACCAGGCCAGACTACGGCCGCAGACCCAAATTCCTGAACGTGATCGATGAGCACAGGCGTCTTTGCCTGGCGATCCGGGTGGGCAGGCGCTGCAAACACAAGGACGTAGTAGCTGTGCTGGGAGGGCTACCCAGCGTCTATCCGGCGCCAAGGTTGATCCGGTCTGGCAACGGGCCGGGATACATCGCTCAGGCTCTACTGTACTGATGCAAGAGCAGCAACACGGAGAACGCATTTTACATCGTGCCGTGATCCCAGTGGATGAACGGCTTTTCAGAACCGACAACGAGCGATTAGGGATGGGTTCCTCAACACCGAGTTCTTAACTTCAGCACCTGAGGACCAACTCCTGGCTGATCGCCGGCGCTGGAGTGCAACACATTAAGGCCACATTCGGCCCTCCAGGGGCGTACGCCCCTGGAGGCAGTTCAACTAGGAGCTGCAACATGACTTCGACCACATACTCTCATAAGTACTGGTTCGATAAAGAGGCTCACATCACGTTCGCTGATCAGCACCGAGTAGAATAGCTATGCCGAAAGATGGGGGTGACCCGTTGTGGGTACTAGGCTTGGCGTATGCCGGCTCGATGTTTGGATGTAGACAACGGAATCTATTGAGCGGTGAGGAGAGCAGGTATGACCCGGTGCTCTGCGCATGGGAGCCGGATTCAGCTGAACCCCTCCAGAACTGCCAACCTGATTTGATGCAAAGCACCCGTCAACCAGATTGTCGATGGTCATGTGCAGAGCTTTTTCACCACCCTGAATCTGAACTGAACCTCGACGATAATCGAATCGCCTTGATTTTAGCCAAGCAGCTGAGGCCTAATCTGACCTGGTGGATTGAGGGCTATATCAATCGTAAGCAGCGTAATTCAACGAGCGGCCAGCTCAGCCCGATCGCTACAAACAGTAGTTCATCAAGACCAGTAAACCGACTCGCGTGAAACCCTGACTGCTCTCCACGAAATCTGGGGAGCCCCAAAGTTCCCGAAAGCTATCGATGAGCAAAGCGGTCTACGCCTAGAGATCCGCGTTGGACTGCAATTCAAATGAATAAAGTACCATACTGGGCACTTCAATGCCTCTATTAAGCATGGTCTGTTTCATATTAACTGAGATGAATTGCTTGGTAGCAATCGCAGTTCCATAAGGGTTCAGCAAAAGCATCAGTCGACGATTCTATTATTTACCAGCGGATGCTGAATACGTGGCGAGCTTGCCGGGTACTCGCCCAATAAAGGATGGTACAAGTTTAACAAGTTGACATTATTCCCGTCCAAATGTTGGAGGACTGAATGGAACAGATGCTGGGCCGAGCGGAAGCCATGGTACTTCTCCGCATACTGCCGGCCCGCCTGACCGAGAGACCGTCGCAATGCGGGACGTGTGACCAGCTTGCGTAGGACATCGACGACCGATTCAGGGCTCGCAGAAGCGATAGGACACTCATTCAGGAACGACCAACGCCTGAACGGCAATGTGTAAGTTTCGTCTTCAAGATTCGATATTACTGCGAGACCTGAAGCCATTCCTTCGACCGCATTGAAGCCGTGGCCGGTCGCGACGAGCTGCTCGACCAAAATGTCGGCTTCCTCGTTGAATATCATGCGGACCACATCATTCTTGACTTTTTCGAGAAGAATAAGCTCTACTGCTAAACCCTCTTCGCGAAGCTTGCTCACTGCATCGATGACGAACTCGGTACCCTTGAACCCCCGGTGATTCGGGGCGTGCACGATAAACACAGTGGCGTTTCGGCCATCGGCATCGCTGCGCCGTTTCGAGGACTCCCACACGGAAAGGTCGATGGTAAGGCTTGATGGCGCTAGAACATCCCAACGTCCCGCGCCATCCGGCCCCATCGAGCCCGGTATCATGACATCAGCATGTCTAACCCAGTAGTCTACTTGCGCCGTGATACGGTCTTGGGTTCGGGCCGCCTCCGGATACGACATCAGCAGTCCATGAATCAGCGTCGTCGAGCGGATACGACGGTAGGCAAAGTAATCCGAGCCGTACGGTATTAGGACTGTGTGCTTCTGGGCCAACTTGAATGCGTAAGCCTGCAACCGCCACAAAGGCGTAGCGCCAATAAAATAGCCATTAAACCCGATAAAAAATATATCGTATCGGAACAATGACGCCGCAAATGCCAGCGTGATTTTAAAAGCGTAGGGGACACCGCGTAACTCCTCGCTCAGCAACCTATCCCAGTCAGTACGCTTACTGCTCGTATCGTAAAATGAAAAAGTATAAGTGCTCGAATCAAATCCAGCCTCTTTCATTGCCTGAGACCAGTAACGATTGTTGACGATGGGATCTGACCCCCAGACCAGTCGTGGCGAGGCGTCTCTCCGGGAAATAAACCTTGCTACGAGCGCGCAGGCGAATATGAATATCCCCGCCGGAGGGACGAGCAGCAAAGCGGTAAGCAGGTAGATCAACTGCCGCATTTCAGCTATTGCTCCAAGATGGGGTTAGATCCCCGGTTCGCTTATAGATATCGGCCACAACCTCATTCTGGAAAAACAAGCCGGGCCGCGATCCAATTCCACCGAGCACTATATTAGGCGGAAGCATGCTCGAAATGTATTCTCCGAGCCGGGTTATCGCCTGGAGATTCTGGATCGTAGGGGAAGGAAAGCCAGCGGGCAACCGATGCACATCCGCAAATGATGTTGCGTTCGAGTCCAGTATTCCGGCGTCGTGCAATTGTGCAGCGAGCTTTGCTGGCAAGGTCGCGGGATCGACCGATCGATGACCAACAACCTCGATCGTCAAACGCCTGTCATGGGCATCGCCGCTGAAAGCCCGATAGTTGGTAAGGCGATACCAATCGCATCCATCATCCAGACCATACACATAGCAAAGATCGCTGCGGGACGGCTTCTCCACCAGCATATTGACGTTCCAATGCGGGATCGCTGGCTGGACGCCGAAGGATTTTATATCGACGCCCAATAGTTTTGCCGCTCCTATTGCGCCAATGGAAAGAACCATACCATCGGCCTGAAAACTTTCCTGCACACCGTCCGCCCGCGTGCAAATCAGTGTAGACCTCTTCAAGTCGATTGAGGTAATCGCCGTGCCGGTAGCAATTTCCACACCGTTGGTGCGCAGAGCGTCTTCCAGACCATCGACAAATGCACGAGACCCACGCCGGCGTGAATAAAAACTGCGGCGGCCATGCCACATGTGCGCCGGCAATAAACGCTGATCGGGGTTACCTGCGATCGCGCGATAGCGCAGGTTCACGCTGTTTGTTAGCCAGGCATCGAAATCATCGATGATTACGCGCGTCAGGCCAGGCAGAAGCATGGCAAACGCCGACAGACGCTCAGCCGGTAGCGAATATAGCTTCGCTAGCATGGGGGCAAGTAGAGTTTGTGCATAAACATTACCGAATCGCGCTGAAGCCACGGCAAGTAGGGGGGCAGTAGGGTCAACATCAGTAACTGGGTTATCCTCTGCAAGGTGATTTCGGATCGAAGCGACGATCGATTGCGTAGAGCTACCACGACGCAAGTCGGGAAAGTGCGAATTCTCCTGCAGGCGTCCGTCGAAAATAATGCCCGCCAGGTCGCCCTCCCCGGCGGGGAACATCAGGAGGTTCTCGGGTGCAACCGCTCCGCACAGTATCGCGTCAATCGTGGTGTCACCAGTTTCTTGGAGGATATGCGTGCCTTGATCGAAGTAAAGCCCTTGATCCGGGTACTCGATACCGGCCAACAAGCCGCCAAGATTCTCACTACGTTCAATCAAAATGATGCGCGCATCAAAAACGGCCGAACGCAGCCGATGCGCCGCCATCAGACCGGAAACCCCGCCACCGACTACGATGTAGTTCACGCGTCGACCTCGAAGAAGTTGTCAGGTCGTCGGATCTGGTCGTCACGCCAAGCAATTAAAGTGTACTCGTACGGTAGTAGGTCATGTCGGATCACGAAGCGACGTGATAGCTCTTTTGCGCAAAACTTAGCGATGAAACCGGTGCCGAAATGCTGAGAATCACCTTGCTTGAAATCCACGTAGGGACTAAGGAAGTCACACACTAATGCCACATCGGCGGCATCGAACAAATTTTTGAGCCTCACTCTTGCATAGGCACTGGACAACCGCTCGTCGGCGTGGGAGCGTATGTTGAAAACACCCGAGGCAAACACCAGATCGAACCGGCGTGTCAGCGACTGCTCGGCTTCGATGAGCTGGAACTCGGCCTTGTCACCGTGCTTTTGCCGACATACATCTATGAACTCGGGCAGTATGTCCATGCCGGTGTAGTGGACCGACGCGCCCTGCTCCTGAAGGTAGTCGAACAGGTAGCCCAGGCCGCAACCGTAGTCGAGGACTGACAATCCAGGCTTGTCGATGAGAGGCAGAAGGGCGCGAAAGCGCAGGTTATTGCGCCCCTTGGGTGTGAGCAAGGCCGCGGGCGAATCCCCATGATCGTTGTACCCCGCCCGGTACATGGACCGGATTTTCTCGAATCGGTTGGTCATAACGGGTATTTGAACGTATAGAAGTAGGGGAAGCGGGCGCGCAGTGATTCAGGTGGCTCGTTCGTCAGCGAGGCATTCAGTAGTCGATGGAAGTAGCGGTAGGGCAGGTCGTGCGCACCGAACCGATTCTTGAATCGGTACACGCCTTCCTGGCTGCGCCAAGTGCCTCCCCAGTTCCAGCGCCGGTAGCCGTCGCGAGCCGTTTCCAGCATGGTGTGGTGAATCAGTGCCGACAGCGCCTGCAAGTCCTTGTAGTGCTCATCAACGACGGGGGTGAAGTACTCGACGGTGTCATCGAACAGCAGGACCAGCAGTCCGCTAGCGGGGGTGCCGTTGCAGGTGCCGATGTACAGACGGGCATGCGAATCGAGCGGGAACTGGGCCAGCAGTTCGGCGAAAACGGACCTACTCTTGGGCACGCCACCCTTGGCCGCGATGGTGTCCTCATGCACGCGCTGCAGCCAGTCGAGCGCGGCGTTGTCGGTGTGACGCTCGAATGATTGACCAAGTTTTTGACCTTTGCGAACCGCATTGCGGGTTTTGACGTGGTACGAGTCGAACAAGGCCGCTTCGATGTCAGGTGCATCGTGCGGCAAGGGCGTGAATTGGCCGATGCGGTCATCGATGATGACGAGGCCCTGTGCCTGTGCCGCCGCCGCATCCATGGGCTGGAGAGGGTTTTCCACAATTGTGAGAGAGATGGCGCCGCGTTCTTCGGCGATCTCGTTGACGGCTTGCAGCAAGCGTGCCTGTATGGCGACTGGGTCTTTCGCTGTGCTGGGCCAGCAGGGGCCTCCATGGCTGCCAAAGAAAGGCAATGAGTTAAGCAGGGTCAGGCCATCGGTGGCAGTCTGCTCCAGCAAAGGCAGGGTGCCGATCACCGTGTCACCGTCCCATAATGTGGGGCACAACAAGTGAACGTTCGGCAGAGCACTTAAAAGGAACTTGATGTAGCGGGCACAGCCATACACCAACGGTTGTGTGCTCGCCTGGTGGATTCGATCAATCTCGTCCAGCGATTCGGAGCCAAGGACATCGACGCGGAGACTCATGCGGTGAGGTCCAGGGTGCCGAAGAGCTGTTCGAGGTTCAGCAACGACCAGATGAACAAACGGCGGTTGTGTTTGCCTTCCAGGTGCTCGTCAACGAGGAACTTAACCGTGTTCCTGTCGAGAAACTCATAGATCCTCGCGTTGCCGCTGTACAGGCACTTCTTGACGTAGTCGATGCTCTCGCCCTTGAACCAGCTTGCGTCTGGCGCCGAAAATCCCTGTTTGGTGGCTGACAGGATGTCATTGGGAATGAAGTTCTGCATCGCGTCGCGCAGGATCTGCTTGCCATCCCCGGTTTTTCGGAAGTGTTTGTCAGGCTTGTCACCTGGCTCGTTCTCATTGATACGGACCACCTGGGCCAGGTTGTTGAGTTTGAGATTGACCGGACACTGCATCGCGAAGTCGACCAGGTCGTTGTCCATGAAGGGCACGCGTGTTTCTAGCCCGTGTGCCATGCTCAGCTTATCTTCGACCACGAACAGGCCATGCAGGAAGGTCTTGGCCTCGAAGTAGAGCGAGTGATTGATGTAGTCCTCGGGCCGCTCGAGATCATTGTGATGGGTGAGGAAGACGTCGCGAAAGATGTCGCGCGTCCAGACGTGCTTGACGTCACCCCAGATCGGTGCAAACACCTTCGGGAGCATCATATTGGGGATAAGTCGGTGCCAGAACACGTAGTACTGGTTGATGTAGTGCTCGAAGTCCTGGTTGACCACCGCTCGGTAGTAGCGCCATGGATAGCCGCCGAAGAGTTCATCGCCTCCCCCACCAGAAAGCACCACCTTCACGAACTTGCTGGCCAGTTGGGCGGCGTAGAAGTTGGGATAGCTCTGGCCGACGCGGGGCTCTTCCAGATGCCAGGCCAGCTTGGGCAGGCAACGTTCCATGTCGCCGGCCTTGAGCACCATCTCGTAGTGCTCGGTTTTGAAGCGCGCCGACATGATCTCGGCCTTGACTCGTTCGTCGTAGGCGAGTTCGATTCCGGAGGCAGAGCTGAGATCGAAGCCGCAAGTGAAGGTCTTGAGGTTCGTGAAGCTTTGTGCGGCTATGGCCGTGATTGAGCCGGAATCCATCCCACCAGACAGATAAGCACCCAGCTCTACATCGCTAATCAGCTGACGGCTCACCGCTTGCCTGAAGAGCCGATCGAGCTCCTCGATGTACTCCTCGCGATGAAGCGGCGCCTTGGGTTCCTGAAAGCAGTAATCCCAGTAAATATGCAGGACAGGTTGTACTCCTTCCTCGGCACCTAGGATTAGGTAGTGACCCGCTGGCAAAATACGGATGTCTTGGAGCAGTGTCTGATCGGTAAAGATGTTCTGGAAGGTAAAGTATTCGAGTAGTGCGGGCTTATTGAGATTGCGCCGGAAGCCGGGCTGTGCCGTGATTGCCTTCTGCTCGGATCCAAAGGCAAAACTGCCCTGCTGCTGGCTGTAGTAAATGGGTTTGATGCCATAACGATCTCTCGCCAGCAAAAGGCTGCGTTCTTGGCGGTCCCAAAGTGCCAGTGCGAACATCCCATTAAATCGCAGCAACGCATCTGGGCCCCAACGCGCCAAGGCATAGAGAACAACCTCACTATCGGTCTGGCTGCGGAACCAAACGCCCTCCGCCTCAAGCTCCATACGGAGCTCGCGAAAGTTATAAATCTCTCCGTTATAGGTGAGCACCCAGCGGTGATCAGCACTGATCATCGGCTGGTGCCCTGCAGGGCTTAGATCAATGATGGACAAACGTCGATGGCCGATGCCTACACAACCCTCAATCCACTGCCCCTCACCATCAGGTCCGCGATGGGAAATGGCATCCGTCATCTTCTTGAGAATGACGGGTGAAACAGGAACACCGTTCAGATTAACCAGGCCGGCAACACCACACATCAGACTGCTCGGCTACGCACAGCGTTGATGACATGCTGCTGTTCTGCTTCTGTCATGCCGTGAAAGAGAGGAAGCGATATGCTGCAATCGTTGGCAGCATGCGCCCGTGGAAACTGATGGGAGTCAAGGCCATATTTTTCTTTATAATAGCTCAGCATATGCACAGCATGCGTTGCCGGCCGCGTAGAAATTCCCTGTTGCTGCAATGCTTCCATCCATGCATTGCGACTCTCTCGAACTTGCTGGAGAACAGCGATGTCATTGTCAGCCAATGCTGCTTTAACCTCCTCGGGCTCAAACAGGCAAGGGTAGCTTTGATAGCCATGACCACAATCCTCAGTCGGACTAGGCACACGTAACCAGGAGAGATCGGCAAAGGACCCATCGTAATGAGCTGCCAATCTTCGTCTCTCAGACACAATGGCGTCAGCTCTCTGCATCTGGGCCACACCCAGTGCGGCCTGTAGATCTGTCATGCGCTGGTTATAGCCAGCATCTGGATGGTCCGCAAGGAGATAAGGTTTCGGGCCGAGGTGCCGTTGTAGATCACTCATTGCAGCGCCGTGATCACGCAAGCGACGTAGTTTGACTGCCAATTCAGGATCATTGGTGGTGATCATGCCTCCCTCGCCTGTGGTAATCGCTTTACGTGGATGGAAACTGAAGCAGCCGGTATTGCCAAATGTGCCAACGTGCTGACCATTAAGCGAAGCACCGAAGCCACAGGCCGCATCCTCAATCACCCACAGCCCATGGCGCTGAGCGAGGTCATTGATCGGCTCCATATTCGCCGCAAGGCCAAACAGATGAACCGCCAGAATGGCCTTGGTGCGAGGGGTGATCAAGGGTTCGATCCCGACCGGATCGATATTGAAGGTTGCCAGATCAATATCCGCAAACACGACCTTCCCACCCAGATGCTCCACCACATTGGCTGTGGAGATCCAGGTGAAGGCCGGAACAATTGCTTCATCACCGGGACCAAACCCTAAAGCAGCTAGAGACAAATGCAGAGCCGTTGTGCAGCTGGTCACAGCAATACTGTGCTCTGCTCCTGTGAAAGAAGACCAGGCCTGTTCAAAGGCGCGCACCTTGGGCCCCTGCACCAGCCAGCCATTGCGCAAAGGCTCTAAAACACTCTGAATTTCCGCCTCCGTCAGTCCTGTCCGGGCGATCGGCACTTGCAGGGGAGGTGTGTTCATGCCGCCACCCGCTGAGCGTCGCGCCGTGCTTCCACCTCTCCTTTGTGGGCAGCACGCCAATCGATCAACCGCTGCAACCCTTCTCGCAGCTCAATGGCTGCGGTGTACCCAATCTCTTCACTCGCCTTCTTGGGACAACCAATCCGATTGCGCACAAGCGTGGCCTGGCTGCGGGGTGCGTAGTTGATCGGCTGACCACAACTGGTGAGCTCCAGCAGGAGCTCAGCCAACTCCTTGAGTGAAGTCCGAATACCGGTGCCGACGTTATAGAACTGATCCGTGCTGCTGGCTTTCATGGCACAGACATTGGCCAGAGCACAGTCCTCAACGGCAACAAAATCGAACGCTTCTGAACCATCACCGAGAATCGTCGGGCTTTCACCACGATCAATCGCGTCGAGCATCTTCATGATCACAGCGATATAAGCCCCCTGGTAATCCTGACGAGGCCCATAGACATTCATGTAACGGAGACCCACATAGTCGAGACTATAGCGATGATAAAACGACCGCAGCATCGCTTCGCCGCAGATCTTGGTGGCGCCGTAAAAGTTTTTGTTGTTGAAGGGATGTTCTTCTGTCATCGGCTCGCTGAGCGCATCGCCATAGACAGAAGCCGATGAGGAATAGACCAGCCGCTTTACGCCTGCCTTCACGCAGGCCTCCATCACGTTGAAGGTACCACGCACGTTCACATCAAAAGCCGACCTCGGAAACTCATGGCACTGCAGCAGCCACAGAGCGGCCAGATGGAACACGCCATCCACGCCCTGCATCGCGGCTTCCAGAATGTCCGTCTGGAGAATATCGCCACCAATGTCATACACCTTGAAGCGAGGGTCGTGGCGGGCCTGCGCCAGGTTCTCCATGCGCCCGCGCACAAAATTGTCGTAGACGATCACCTCGGCCACATCTTCGCGGAGCAGGGCATCGACCGTATGGGAGCCGATCAGACCGGCACCACCGATCACCAGGAGTTTCTTGCCGCGGATGTCCATCAGATGGAAGCGAAGGATGATTGATCGAGGATGAGGTCGGCCAATGCAAAACTGGCCGTGAACGCCGGAGAAATGGCATTGAGCACATGGGTGCTCCCTTCTCCCTGCTCCAGTCGGAAGTCTTGCACCAAGGTGCCAGAGCGACGGTCATAGAGCTGGGCACGGATGCCCACCTTCTCACTGGGGATCAAGTGTTCAGCGCGCAGCCCAGGCACCAACGCCTGGGCCGCTCGGAGAAAGAGAGGCTTAAAGCCGTGCAGAGCCTGCTCACGGGCGTAGCGCCGGAACCCTCCGGCATTCCGCCACCACTGGCTGGCGAGGTCGCCCAGAAACTGCGCGGCCATCCAGGGCTCAACCCCCTCAAACCCCCGGTAGTTTTCCCTGCCCCAGGCCGGGATGGCCGTGGGCCCCAGGCTGATCGTGCCATCCGGACTCGGCGTGACATGCACGCCCAGGAACGGCACGTTCAGATCTGGCACCGGATAGAGGTTGGTGGTGAAGCGGAAGAGAGCCCGAGGATCCAGCTGCCAGTACAACCCCTTGAACGGCAGCAAGGTGCACCGCTCAGCCAGGCCAAACGCCTGTGCCACCCGATCAGCCTGGAGCCCGGTGGCATTGAAGAGATGGCCATAACTGAGCGTGTGGCCTGAGCCTGAACGGTCTTGAAGCGTCAATGTTCTCGCTGCCGGCTGCACCTGGGCGACCCTGGTGGCAGGCGCAAAGTTGACCCCTCTCTCCCTCAGCCTCTGCTCCAACCGCTGCAGCACCAGTTTGGGCTTGACCACACAGGTGCCTGGACTCCAGAGAGCTCGTCCACTGGCCGTCCGGCCATCGGGCACAAGGCGCTGAAACTCAGCCTGATCGATCAGCTGAACCTCAGCCCCATTCGCCTTGCCGCGCTCCAGCAACAGTTCCAGCTGGCCATCCAACTCCGGGGCCTGTGGAGCGATCACCTTCCCGCAGGCCAACACGGGCAATCCTTCTTCTTCGCACCAGGCCCTCAGACGACGAGCACCGTCAACACAGACCTGAGCTTTGAGGGTCCCTGGAGGATAATAAATACCGGCGTGTAATACACCACTGTTTCGACCTGAACTGTGGCGGCCAAGCTCTGGCTCTTTCTCGATCACAATGATTGAGAGATCAGGATGTCGCTCCCTCAGCTGGTGAGCTAGTGCCAAGCCCACCATGCCACCACCCAGAATGACGACATCAGAGTGCGTTGTGTTCATGGCTGTAGCACTGCCAAATCACTACCTCTCAGCTCCCGAAAGATTCGACCAGCTTGCAACTCAATCACGCGATCACAGTTGGCCACCGTACTCAAGCGATGGGCAATCATCACAAGCGTGAGCTCTCGGCTCAAACCATCCACGGCCTCCATCACCGCGCGCTCCGTGTCGTTGTCGAGCGCGCTGGTGGCCTCATCAAACACCAGAACGCTGGCCTGTTTGTACAGGGCTCGAGCGATGCCGATCCGCTGGCGTTGGCCGCCGCTGAGGCGAATGCCCCGCTCACCCACAAACGTGTCATAACCCTGGGGGCTGGCCTCGATGAAGCCGGCGATCTGGGCTTGGGCTGCCGCTAGGTGCACCCTTTCATGGTCAATTTGCTCTCTGGGCACGCCAAAGGCAATATTTTCAGCAATCGAGCTATCAGCAAGGTAAATACTCTGCGGCACATGGGCGATGCTGGCCCGCCAGGCACTCAGCAGTTCGGGTCGCTGCGGATCATGCAGATTCTGGCCATCCACCAACACCTGGCCCTGCGTCGGCTTGAGCAAACCCATAAATAGATCCACCGTGGTGCTCTTGCCACTGCCGGTTTCCCCGATCAGGCCGATGCGCTCACCTTTGCGGATCTCCAGCGTCAGACCCTGGAGCACCGTCGGTAGCTCGGGGGCATAGCGAAAACCAACAGCCTCCAGCCGCAAGGACTGCCGCAGCGGCAAGGGCGTGCCGACCGAGATCTGCTCAGGCATCGGCTGATCGAGCAGCGCCAACACCGCAGCCATGGATGCGTTGTAGCCCTTCAGTACTGCCCAGCCCCCATACACCTGCTGAAGAGCCGGCAACAGGCGCTGGGACCCCAGAGCAAGGGCCCCGAGCAGTGGCAGCACAGCGGTACCACTACCACGTTGCAGCGCAAGAAAGCCTCCTAAGAGAGCCATCGCCACCAGACCCAGGGCTTCCAACGCATAGCGGGGGAAGGCTCCCAGGTATTGGTTCTTCGTTTGCAGCTGCCTCAGGGGTAGATCGGCCTGCCGGTAGATCTGCAGATAGGTCGATTGGCTCCCGTCCAGCAACACATCGCGAATCGCACCAAGGCCCTCCTGCAGCGCTTTGAGTTGTTGGTTGTAAGCCTCAGCCACCCGGGTGCCATTGCTACGTAATTCGCGGCGCATCGCTATGGCGAAGACGCCATAGGCGCTGCCGAACAACAGCATGACGACAAGAGCGATCGAGGTATTGACCCATAGAAGACCGCCAAATAACGCGATCGCGACCACTGCGGAGGTGATTAATTGCAGCAGTGCATTCAACGCTCCCACTGTGATATCGATCTGAGTACTGGTGGCCGTGATCACCGTGCTGCTGTTGCGCTGCACATGCACGGCATAGGGCTGATACAGGGTGCGACGGTACGCCTCACAACTCAGATCAGAACCCACCGCAGCCGCCAATCGGCAGTTCCACCGCAGATTCAGCAGCCGGATCCCCGCCGCCAGCACCGCCGCGGCGGCAAATCCCAGGGTGACCACAAACACAAGTAGTAACGGCGCATTTGCTTCCGACAACCCCGCCTGGGCCGTCAGGGCTCGTGCCAGCGGCTGCTGCCCCAGCGTTTGCACATCCGTGAGCACTGCCAGAAATGGCAGCACCGCTCCTAGCGATAGCAACTCCGCACCACCACTGGCAAGCATCACCAGCAGCAGCAGTCCCAGCTGAAGCCGGCGGCGCCGGCTGAGATGGTCCCAGATTCCGAGAAGAAGGCTGCGGGTGGAGTGATGGTTGCTAGTCACTCCTCAGAACTCC
>Ga0194129_10007449_pt1 | contig 13000 bp, 13 predicted proteins | sample TA2KigCa35mmetaG_FD_150862 | JGI IMG/M metagenome (GOLD analysis project Ga0194129, IMG submission 150862) | Freshwater microbial communities from Lake Tanganyika, Tanzania - TA2015038 Kigoma Deep Cast 35m | ecosystem: Environmental > Aquatic > Freshwater > Lake | place: Tanzania: Lake... | reverse complement strand
AGGCGGGAGCACGCTGCCGGGGGTTCCGGGCTGCGCACCCCGGGGGGCGGACGGGGGCGGCGAGTAGCCTACGGTGGCGATGACGTCCCCGACCGCCGGCGCGCCGGTCGCCGCCACCGACGCCGAGATCGCTGCGATCGCCTGGAACGGCGACGGCCTCGTGCCCGTCGTGACCCAGGACGCGGCCACGGGCCTGGTGCTGATGCTGGCCTGGATGAACGAGGACGCCCTGCGGGCCACGTTCGCCGAGGGGCGGATGGTCTACTGGAGCCGCAGCCGGCGCGAGCTCTGGCGCAAGGGCGACACGTCCGGTGACCGCCAGTGGGTCCGTGAGGCCTACTACGACTGCGACGGCGACACCCTGCTGTTCGTCGTCGACCAGGAGGGCCGGGGTGCCTGCCACACCGGCGCCCCCTCGTGCTTCTTCCGGGGCTTCGGGACCGGCGCGACGCCGGGCCCGGTCTGAGCCGCGGCGACAGGGGTCGAGATGACCGGGACCCGGGTGCGCCCGAGCCGCGCCGAGTTCCTCGAACTGGCGCGCGACCACACCGTCGTGCCGGTGTGGACCGAGGTGCTCGCCGACCTCGAGACCCCGGTGTCGGCCTTCGTCAAGGTGGTCGGGGCGCGCACCACCGACGCCCCGGGGTTCCTGCTCGAGTCGGTGGAGCACGGCCAGCGCTGGGGGCGGTTCACCTTCCTCGGTCGGGATCCGGCGCTGCGGCTCGTGGTGCGCGGCCGCGAGGTCACGTTCAGCGGCGAGGTGCCCGACGGGGTCCCGGCCGACCAGGGCGCCCTCGCCGCGCTCGATGCCCTCCTGCGCGCGTACCGGGCTCCCCGGATCGCCGACCTGCCGCCCTTCCACGGCGGGATCGTGGGCTACCTGGGCTACGACGTCGTCCGCGAGATCGAGCACCTGCCCCACCCCCCGGCCGATCCGGCCGGGCTCCCCGACGCCGTGCTCGGCGTCACCGGCCCGGTCACCGCCTTCGACCACTTCCGCCAGCGGCTGTCGCTGATCGAGAACGTCTTCCTGCTCGGGGGCGGCGACCCCGGCACCCGCTACGACGAGGCGGTCGCCCGGCTCGAGGCCCGGGTCGCCGAGCTCGCCCGACCGGTGCCGTCGGTGCCGTCGGCGCCACCGGACCTCACCGACCTCCGCCTGCCCACCGTGACCAGCAGCATGGGGGGCGGCCGCTACCGCGACGCGGTGGCGGTGGCCCGCGAGCACATCCTGGCGGGGGACGTCTTCCAGGTGGTCCTGGCCCAGCGCTTCGACGTCGAGGAGGCGGTCGATCCCTTCGACGTCTACCGCGTGCTGCGCCAGGTCAACCCGTCGCCGTACATGTACTTCCTGCGCCAGCCCGAGGTCACCCTGGTCGGCTCGTCGCCCGAGCCGATGGTCCAGGTGCTCGACGGCCGCGTCATCAGCCGTCCCATCGCGGGCACGCGGTTCCGGGGCGCGACCGAGGAGCATGATCGGCGGCTCGCGGCGGAGCTGGCGGAGAACCCGAAGGAGCGGGCCGAGCACGTGATGCTCGTGGATCTCGCCCGCAACGACGTCGGCCGGGTGGTGACCTACGGCAGTGAGCGCATGGACGAGCTGATGTCGCTGGAGCGCTACTCGCACGTGATGCACCTCACCAGCCAGGTGTCGGGCGACCTCGCGCCCGGCCGCACCGCCGTCGACGTGCTGCGGGCGACGTTCCCGGCCGGCACCGTGAGCGGTGCGCCGAAGGTGCGGGCGATGGAGATCATCGACGCGCTCGAGCCCACCAAGCGCGGTCCCTACGCCGGGGTGGTGGGCTACGTCGACTTCTCCGGCAACCTCGACACCGCGATCGCGATCCGGACGATGGTGTGGCGCGACGGGCACGCGAGCGTGCAGGCCGGGGCCGGCATCGTGGCCGACTCGGTGGCCGAGGACGAGGACCTCGAGTGCGCGAACAAGGCCCGGGCCCTGCTCACGGCCCTGGCCGCCGCCCGCGACCTGGAGTCCCTCGAGTAGCCGTGGAGACGCCGTCGGTGTTCCGCCGGGTGCCGTGGGGCCTGGTCGTGGTGCGGGGTCCCGACGCCCGCGGGTTCCTGCAGTCGATCGTGTCCCAGGACCTCGACCCGGTGCCCGAGGGCGCCACGGTGGCCTCGCTCCTGCTCCAGCCCCAGGGCAAGCTCTCGGTGGCCTTCCGGGCCACCCGCCACCGGGCGGGCCCGGCGTCCGGTGCGGCGCCCGACGCCGCGGCGGCGGCCGTGGAGGAGTGGTGGTGCGACACCGAGCCCGAGGTCGCCGAGCGCCTGGCGGCGGGGCTGGTGCGGTTCCGGATCCGGGTGCAGGTCGAGGTCGACGACCGGACCGCGTCCACCGGGGCCGCCACCGTGGTCGGGACGGAGCCCGGGCTGCTCCCCGACGGTCTCGTGGCGCTGCCGGCGGCGTGGGGCGACGGCCCCGGCGTCGACGTGGTCGGTCCGGCTGCGGCGGTGGACGCCTGGATCGCGGACCGGGGCCTACCGGTGGGCGACGCCGCGACGTTCGAGGCGGTGCGGATCGCCGCCGGGGTTCCCCGCCACGGGATCGACATCGACGAGTCGACGATCCCCCAGGAGGCCTTCCTCGAGCGCGACGCCGTGTCGTTCACCAAGGGCTGCTTCATCGGCCAGGAGCTCGTGTGCCGGATCGACTCCCGTGGGCACGTGAACCGGTTCCTCCGTCGGCTCGAGCTCACCGGAACGACCGCCCCCGGGCCGGGCGCCACGGTGCACGCCGACGGGACGGTGGTCGGCGCGGTCACGAGTGCCGCGGTCGTCCCCGGCACCACCCGAGTCGTCGCGCTGGCCATGGTCCGACGCGAGGTCGAGCCCCCGGCGTCGGTCACCGTCGACGACGGGTCAGGGCCGGCGCCGGCCCGCGTCGTGGCCTGATCGGGCCGATCCGCCGCCGCTCAGCCGCCGACCCGCACGACCAGGACCGCACCGCCGTCGTCGGGGCCGACCTCGGCCGCGCCGCCCATCGTCCGGGCCAGCTCCCGCACGATCGCGAGGCCGATGCCGGTGCCCACCGGTCGGCCCGGCGCCGGGCGGCTGGTGTGGAGCCGCTCGAACACCCGGTCGCGTTCGTCGGGTGCGATGCCGGGCCCGTCGTCGGCGACGCGGACCTCGACCGCGGTGTCCCGCCGCGCCACCGAGATCGTCACCCGCGAACGGGCGTGGCGCAGGGCGTTCTCCACGAGGTTGGCGACGATCTGGGCCAGGCGCTCGGGGTCGAGGTCGGCGGGAACGTCGGGACCGGCGGCGACGGTCAGGTCGATCCCGAACGTCCGGGCGGTGGGCTCGAAGCCGGCCACGGTCCGGACCACGACGTCCCGGGCGTCGACCGGACGGGGCGTGAGGGTGAACCCGCGGGCGTCGAGCCGGGCGAGGTCGAGCAGATCGGCGACCAGGCGCTCGAGCCGACCCGCCTCGGACCCGATGACCTCGGCCGCCCGCGTGAGGCCGTCCGGCCCGGTCACCGTGCCGTCGCCGATCGCCTCGGCGTAGCCCCGGATCGAGGTCAGCGGGGTCCGCAGGTCGTGGGAGACCGAGAGGAGGAACGACCGCTCCAGACCGCGCGCGGTCTCCAGCCCGTCGGCCATTGCGTTGAAGCTGCGGGTGAGGTCGGCGAGCTCGTCGTCGGCGATCCCCGCCGGGTCGACGCGGGCGCTGAGATCGCCGGCGGCGATGGCGTTGGCCGCCGTGCGCAGCGCGCCGATCGGCCGGGTCAGTCGTCGGGCCAGGGAGACGCTGACGAGGCCGGCCACGACGAGGGCGAAGCCACCGGTGACGAGGAGGTACGTCCCGGCACGGCCGAGGGGACGCCGTTCGACCGCGCCGGACACGACCACCACGGGGGTCACCTCGCCGACCGGCTCGAGCGCCACCGCCACGTAGGCGCGGTCGCCCTGCACCCCCGCCTGGGTCACGCCGGCGAGGAGCCCCACGAGGTCGAGGTCGCGGACCCGCAGGTCGGCGGGGAGGTCGAGCAGGGTGGCGGCGTCGGGCGCCCCCGCCCGCCCGAACAGGGGGCCGATCCCGCGGGTGACCGAGCCGTCGGGGTTGATCCCGAAGAGCGAGGTGCCGGTGGCCCCGAGGAGGCCGACGAGCGACCGTTGCAGGCGGGCCGTGACCATCGGGTTGGGCCGACTGCGGATCTCGACGCCGATCGCGTCCACCCGGTCGGCGACCTCCGGGGCACGGGTGCGCAGGTCGGCGATCGCCGAGTCGGCGGCGGTCTGACGGACGAGGATCGCCGCCCCGGCGGCGGCCACGACGAGCACGCCGAACGCGACCGCCATCAGGGCGACGAGCAGCCGGGTGCGGAGGCGCCTCGTCGTCCGGGTCACGGGTCCAGCCGGTACCCGACGCCCCGGACCGTCGTGATCGCCACGGCGTCGCCGACCTTCTTGCGCACCTGGGCGATGTGGACGTCGACGGTGCGGGGGTCGCCGAACCAGTCGTAGCCCCAGACCCCGTCGAGCAGCTGCTGACGCGACAGCGCGAGACCGGGACGCTCGGCGAGGAACTGGAGGAGGTCGAACTCCTTGGTGGTGAACGCGACGACCTCGCCCGCGATCCGGATCTCGCGCCGGCCCGCGTCGACCGCGACCCCGCCGACCTGGAGGACGTCGACCGGCGCCGTGCCGTCCGCGCGCCGGAGCACCGCCTTGACCCGCGCGACCAGCTCGGCGGGGGAGAACGGCTTGGTGACGTAGTCGTCGCCGCCCAGCTCCAGGCCGAGCACCCGGTCGATCTCCCCGTCGCGTGCGGTCAGGAAGATCACCGGGACGCCCGAATGCGCCCGGATGCGCCGGCACACCTCGAGGCCGTCGAGGTCGGGGAGCCCGACGTCGAGCACGACCAGGCGGGGGCGGTGCTGCTGGACCGCACCGAGCCCGTCGACGCCGGTGGCGGCGGTCACGACCCGGAACCCGTCACGGTCGAGGTACATCGCGACCAACTCGGCGATGTTGGCCTCGTCGTCGATCACCACGATGGTGCCACGGTCCTGCACGACCGGATCACCCCACCCGGCCGGACCGGATGACGTCGGCGAGCCACTGCCCACTGGGCTTGACCGTGCGGGCCTGGGTCGCGCGGTCCACGGCGACGATCCCGAACTTCATGCGGTACCCGAACGCCCACTCGAAGTTGTCCATGAACGACCAGTGGAAGAAGCCGCGTACGTCGAGCCCGTCCTCGATGGTGCGGGCGACCCCGGTGAGCGAGTCGCGGAGATAGGCGATGCGCTGCGCGTCGTCGTCGGTCCCGATGCCGTTCTCGGTCACGTAGACCGGCAGCCCCGTGACGGCGGCGGCCCGCCGGACCGACGCCTCGGCTGCGGTCGGCCAGTACTCGTAGCCCATCGGCAGCACCTCGACGCCGGGCTCCGGGCCGATCACCCCGGCCGCGCCCACCCGCGTGCGCGAGTACGCCTGCACGCCGATGAAGTCGTCGCCCCCGGTGGCCTCGAGGAAGACGTCCTCGTGGGGTCCCCGCCACACGTCGACCTGGTCCTCGGCGCCCGGCTCGGCCGCCCAGTCGCTCATCGACACGGTGAGCCCGACCGGGAAGTCGCCGCTGGCCCGCAGGATCGGCACCGCGGCCCGGTGGGCGGCCACGAAGTGGTCGCTCGCGCGCGCGTAGCCCTCCAGGTCCTCCGAGACCCCGGGGGGGAACAGGCCCCACAGGTAGCCCATGAGGCCGACGACGTTGGGTTCGTTGATGGTGCAGACCATGTCGATGCCCGGTCCGAGGCGGCCGCCCGTGACCTCGACGAAGCGGGCGAAGCGGTCAACGATCGCCGGGTTGGTCCAGCCCCCGTCGGCGGCGGCCCAGCGGGGCGTCGTGAAGTGGTGGAAGGTGACGCACGCCTGCAGGCCGCGCTCGTGGCACGCGTCGATCACCCGCTGGTAGTGGTCGAGCGCCGCACCGGAGATCTCGCCCGGCTCGGGCTCGATGCGGGACCACTCGAGCGAGAAGCGGTACGAGCCGAACCCGAGCGCGGCCATGAGGTCGAGGTCCTCGGGGTAGCGCTGGAAGTGGTCGGTGGCGTCACCCGACGGCTCCTCGCACACGGTGTTCGACGCGTGCTCCCACGCCCACCAGTCGTTGTTCCAGTTGCCACCCTCCACCTGGTGGGCGGCCGTGGCCGTGCCCCAGAGGAAGCCGTCGGGGAAGTGCGCCATGGCGGGAGACTAGATCGGGCCGGCCGGGTGCGGCCGGGCACCGCCCAATAGGCTGCGGCCGGTGAGCGGGAGCGTGCTGGCGGAGATCGTGGCCTCGAAGCGTGACGAGGTCGCCACGCTCGGGCCCCGTCGACGCGAGCTGGCCGCTGCGGCCGCGGCGGCGCCCCCGGCCCGCGACTTCCTCGGTGCGCTGGTCGGGCCGACCCTCGGCGTGGTCGCCGAGATCAAGCGGCGCTCCCCGTCGAAGGGCGCGCTCGCGCCCGACCTCGACCCGGCGGCGCTCGCCCGGGCCTATGTCGCGGGCGGCGCCTCGTGCCTGTCGGTCCTCACCGACGGGCCGTACTTCGGGGGCGGCCCGGCCGACCTCGTCGCGGCCCGGGGAGCCGTCGACCTCCCCGTGCTGCGCAAGGACTTCACCGTCGACCCGGTCCAGATCGACGAGGCCCGGGCGCTGGGGGCCGACGCCGTGCTGCTCATCGTCGCCGCGCTCGACGACGGCGCGCTCGCCGACCTCCACGCCCACGCGGTCGACCGGGGGCTCGCGGTGCTGGTCGAGGTCCACGACGAGGCCGAGCTCGACCGGGCCCTGGCGCTGCGGCCCCACCTGATCGGGGTCAACGCCCGGGACCTCTCGTCCTTCGCCGAGGACCTCGGCACCGGCGAGCGGATGATCGACCGCATCCCCGCCGGGGTGGTGGCCGTGGCCGAGAGCGCGATCCGGGCTCCTGCCGACGCCGCCCGCATGGCCGCCGCCGGCTTCGACGCGGTGCTGGTGGGGGAGGCCCTGGTCCGATCTGACGACCCGGGTGGTTTGGTGCAAGCATTGCGCTCGTTCACGACCCGAACCCGGACCTGACCTCGGCCCGGCCCAGCCCAGGGGGAACCCCCATGCGCATCCACCTGCCCGCCGAACAGATCCCCACCGCGTGGTTCAACGCGCTGCCCGCGATGCCGGTGGAGATGGCCCCGCCGCTGCACCCGGGAACCCGGGAGCCGATCGGCCCCGACGACCTCGCGCCCCTGTTCCCGATGGGCCTCATCGCGCAGGAGGTGTCCACCGAGCCGTGGATCGAGATCCCCGGCGAGGTGCTCGACATCCTCCGGCTGTGGCGCCCCACCCCGTTGGTCCGGGCCGAGCGGCTGGAGCGGGCGCTGGGCACGCCGGCGCGGATCTACTTCAAGGACGAGTCGGTGTCGCCGGCCGGCTCGCACAAGCCCAACACCGCCGTTCCGCAGGCGTTCTACAACAAGGCCGAGGGCATCAACCGGCTCACCACCGAGACCGGCGCCGGTCAGTGGGGCACGGCGCTGAGCTTCGCGTGCACGCAGTACGACATGGACGTCAAGGTCTACATGGTGCGGGCGTCCTACGAGCAGAAGCCCTACCGCAAGATCCTCATGGAGACCTGGGGTGGAGAGGTGGTGCCGTCGCCGGTCGACGATCCCGGCCACCCCGGCTCGCTCGGCCTCGCGATCTCCGACGCCGTGCGCGACGCCGTCTCCCGTGACGACACGCACTACGCCCTCGGATCGGTGCTCAACCACGTGCTGCTCCACCAGACCGTGATCGGGCTCGAGGCCCAGGAGCAGCTCGCCCTCGCCGGCGAGCGCACGCCCGACGTCGTGGTCGGCTGCTGCGGTGGCGGCTCCAACCTGGGGGGCATCGCGCTGCCGTTCATGCCCGACCCGTCGGTGCGCCTCGTGGCCGCGGAGCCCGCCTCCTGCCCGACGCTCACCCAGGGGAAGTTCGACTACGACTTCGGCGACACTGCGGGTATGACCCCGCTCATGCAGATGTACACGCTCGGTCGCGAGTTCGTGCCGCCGTCGATCCACGCGGGGGGTCTGCGCTACCACGGCGACAGCCCGATCATCTCGGCGCTCGTGCACTGCGGACGCATGGAGGCGGTCGCGTACCCCCAGGGCAAGACGTTCGAGGCGGCGGTGCAGTTCGCCAACGCCGAGGGCAAGCTGCCGGCGCCCGAAGCCGGTCACGTCATCCGCGCCGTGATCGACGAGGCCCTCGCGGCCAAGGAGCTGGGCGAGGAGCGGGTCATCCTGTTCAGCTACTGCGGCCACGGGTTCCTCGACCTCGCGGCCTACGACGACTACCTCAACGGTCGCCTCGTCGACGCCTGATCGCTCGCGGGTGTCGCACCCGGGTCACCCCAGGGTGGCCCGGGTGACGACGCCGTCGTCGATCTCGAGGTTCATCCGGTTCGGGCTGAAGTCCATGGTGACCATGAACCACTCGTCGTCCTCGCGGGTGATGCGCCACGGGACACCGGCCGCCTCCGCCTCGGCGATCGCGGCGCGCGTGGCGCGCCCGACGTAGGACTGCGGGTCGGTGGCGTCGGCGGCCGCCGCCCGCCGGTCGGTGCGCGCCGCCGGCTCACCCCCGCAGCCGACGAGCCCTCCCACGGCGACCACCGCGAGCCCGCCGACCACCGCCAGCAGGCCGATCCGGCGCACGCCGCCGATCCGCGGCGTCCGACAAATCCGAACCGCCCGACCGGCGGTCCGCCGGGTCGGGTGTCGCAGCGCGTGCCCGTCGATCCGGTCGTCCCGTTCCACGCCTGAACGGTACCGGCGCCCGGGCCCGTCCCCGGGCTCACCCCTGCGTGGCGTCCTCGAGGGTCCCACCGCGGGGTTGGTCCGACGGCGCCGACGGCTCCGTGGCCGCGGCGTCCCGTCGGCCCAGGACGGCGCCGACGGCGAGGAACGCGAGCACCGCGTAGGCCCATCCGAGGAGCAGATCGGCCACGTAGTGCTCGGCGAAGTACACGAGCACGAACCCCATCGCCACGGTGTACCCGACGAGGAGGACCCGCACCGCGGGCCGGGCCACCGGCCAGAACAGCAGCAGGAGCAGGAGCGGGTACGCCGCGTGGAGGCTCGGCAGGGCGCCGACGGGGTTGGAGTACCGCGGGTCGCCCGAGAACACCCGGGCCAGCGAGTCGATCCCCAGGTGGTCCCAGAGCACGTCGGGCGCTCGCACGACCGACGGGATCGCGTCCCGCTCGCTCGCCATCCACGGCGGGATGGCGGGGTAGACGACGTAGGTCGCGAAGCCGGCGAGGCTGCAGGCGAGGAAGGTCCAGGCGTAGCGCTCCTCGACTACCTCGGCCCGGACGTACACGACGGTGGCGACGGTGACGGCCACGACGAAGTGGCTCGCGTAGACGGCCAGGCCGAGGTAGTCGAGGACCCCGGGGTCGGCCGGGCGGAAGAAGGCGTCCTGGAGCCGCACCGTCGGGACGACGCCCGCACCGATCCACTCGTCGATGTGGATCATCGGCTCGAGGTGGGCCCGCGGGATCAGCCCCGAGGCGTTGGCCCGGATGACGTCGTACGCCGCGACGATCACGAGCAACGGCACCCAGTCGTGGAGGGTGCGCAGGACCCGGTTGGGGCTGCCCCGGCCCAGCAGCATGACCAGCCCCACGAGCCAGACGAGGAGGCCCGGGCGCGCGACGCCGCCGGCCGCGGCGGCGGCCGCCAGCCCGATCGCCACGTAGGCCCCCACCCACCAGCCCCGGTGTCGCACCTGCGGAGCGTAACCCCCGCCACCGGTCCGGAGCCGCCCCGGCCGCGCCGGGCCCGGGCGCCCGGCACCCGCGCTCCGCAGGTCGGGGAATCGGGGTTCCGGGCGTGGACATGGAAAGACGGCCCGAGGGGAGCCGGTACCGTCGGGTCCGTGTTCGTGAAGATCTGCGGGATCACCACCGAGGAGGACGCCCTCCTCGCCGTGGCCCTCGGCGTGGACGCCCTCGGGTTCGTCTTCGCCCCGGGGAGTCCCCGCCAGGTCAGCCCGCCGACGGTGCGCGACATCGTGCGCCGGCTCCCCCCGGAGACCATGACCATCGGGGTCTTCCGTGACGAGCGGCCCGAGCGGGTGATCGAGACCGTCAACCGGATCGGGCTGACGGGGGCCCAGCTCCACGGGCGCGAGCCGATGTCGGAGGCCCGCCAGGTCCGGCTCCACGTCCAGTTCCTGATCCACGCCTTCCCGGCCGGGGACGACGCGCTGGCGTCGGCGGCGAACAGCCCGGCCGACGCGATCCTCGTCGACTCGCCCACCCCGGGGTCCGGTCGGGTGTTCGACTGGACGCTGGCCGAGGGGGCGCCGAGCGGGGTCCGTCTGATCCTCGCCGGGGGCCTCGATCCGACCAACGTCGCCGACGCCGTCCGCCGGGTCCGCCCGTGGGGCGTCGACGTCAGCAGCGGGGTCGAGACCGTCGCCGGATCGGGCCGCAAGGACCCCCGGAAGGTCCGGGCCTTCATCGGCACCGCCCGGGAGGTCGGCGCCGAGGTCGCGGCCAACGGCTGGGACCCGGGGCCGTCCGACGCCGCGACGGCGACACCGTACGACTGGGCCTTCGACGAGCCGCGAGGATGAGACCGATGACCGACGTCGCCACCCCCGCCACCGCTGCCACGCCGCCCGCCCGGGGTCGACCCGTGGCCCTGGGCCCTCCCGGCCCCGAGCCGACCGCGAGCGGCCGGTTCGAGGGCTTCGGCGGCCAGTTCGTGCCCGAGACCCTGATCCCGGCCCTCGAGGAGCTCGAGGCGGAGTTCCGCGTCGCGTGGACCTCCGACGGGTTCCGGACCGAGTTCGCCGACCTGCTCACCAACTACGCGGGGCGGCCCACGCCGGTCACCGAGTGCGCCAACCTCTCCGACCGGCTCGGGGTCCGGGTGCTGCTCAAGCGCGAGGACCTCACCCACACCGGGTCGCACAAGATCAACAACGTGCTCGGGCAGGCGCTGCTCACCCGGCGGATGGGCAAGCGCCGCGTCATCGCCGAGACCGGGGCCGGACAGCACGGCGTGGCCACCGCCACCGCCTGCGCCCTGTTCGGGCTCGACTGCACGGTGTTCATGGGCGCGGTCGACGTCGAGCGCCAGGCTCTCAACGTGTGGCGCATGCAGCTGCTCGGGGCCGAGGTGGTCCCGGTCCAGTCGGGGAGCCGCACGCTCAAGGACGCCGTCAACGACGCGCTGCGCGACTGGGTCGCGACCGTGGAGTCCACGCACTACTGCATCGGCTCGGTGGTCGGGCCGCACCCGTACCCGTGGATCGTGCGGGAGTTCCAGCGGGTCGTGGGCGACGAGGCCCGGGCCCAGTGCCTCGCGCACCTCGGCCGCGACCCCGACGTCGTGATCGCGTGCGTGGGGGGCGGGTCGAACGCGATCGGCACCTTCACCGGCTTCGTCGACAGCCCCGCCCGCCTGATCGGGGTGGAGGCCGGCGGCCTCGGGATCGAGAGCGGTCGCCACGGCGCCTCGGTGGCCCGGGGCGTGCCCGGGGTGCTGCACGGCGCCCGCTCGCTGTTCCTCCAGGACGAGGCGGGCCAGATCCTCGAGGCCCACTCGATCAGCGCCGGGCTCGACTACCCCGGCGTGGGTCCCGAGCACGCCGGCCTCGCCGCAGCGGGGCGGGCGGAGTACGTCTCGGCCACCGACGAGGTGGCGCTCGAGGGGTTCCGGCTCCTCTCGGAGACCGAGGGCATCGTGCCCGCCCTGGAGCCCGCCCACGCGATCGGCTGGCTGGCCCGGGCGGCCGGGAACGAGGTCCCGGCGGGGGCGACCGTGCTCGTGACGATGTCGGGCCGGGGCGACAAGGACGCCGCCCAGGTGGCGGAGATCCTCCGGCTCCGGTGAACCTCGGACCGCACCTCACCGCCCGGCGCGACGCCGGGGCGTCCCTGCTCGTCCCGTACGTCACCGGGGGGCTGGGCGACGACTGGGCCGACGTCGTGCGGGCCGTGGTGGACGCCGGCGCGGATGCGGTCGAGATCGGGATCCCGTTCTCGGATCCGGTGATGGACGGTCCCACGATCCAGGCCGCGTCGGTGCGCGCGCTGGAGGCCGGGACCACGTCGACGTCGATCCTCGCGGAGGTGCGGACCCTCGACGTCGGGGTGCCGCTCGCGGTGATGACCTACTGCAACCTCGTCTTCCACGCCGGGTGCACCCGCTTCGCCGAGGCACTCCACGCCGCCGGCGTCGACGGCGCGATCCTGCCCGACCTGCCGCTGGGCGAGATCGACGAGTGGGCCGCCGCCGCCGATGCCGCCGGAGTGGAGACCGTCATGCTCGCGGCCCCCAACACCACCGACGCGCGCCTCGACGCGATCTGCGCGCGGTCCCGGGGCTTCCTCTACGGCGTGTCGCTCATGGGGATCACGGGGGAGCGCGACTCGCTCGCGACGAGCGCGGCCGAGATCGCCCGGCGGGCCAAGGCCGCCACCGACCTGCCGGTCCTGCTCGGGGTCGGCATCTCGACCCCGGAGCAGGCCGCCGACGCGAGCCGGGCGGCCGACGGCGTGGTGGTCGGCAGTGCGCTGATCGCCCGCCTGCTCGACGGTGCCGGGCCCGACGGTGCCCACGACCTCGTCGCGGCGTTCCGGCGGGCGCTCGACGGCGACTGATCAGGCGCGCCCGCACGACGCACCGGAGACGGATCGGGGGACCATGAGCGGATACGCGTTCGACGACGACTGCGACCTCTGCGAGGCCGCGCGCATCACGCCGTGGTTCCACGAGGACGACATCTGCTGGATCGCGGAGTGCGAGATCTGCGCCGTGCCGATGGTCGTCTGGCGGGGCCACGGGATCGAGCCCCCGGCCGAGGAGCTGGCCCACATGCACACCCGCCTCGCCGAGGTGGTCGAGGTGCACTTCACCTACGAGCACTACGTCGACGACAACATGCGCAACATCCCGGACCACTACCACGCCCACGCCCGGCCCCGGGGTGGCTTCTACGGGCACGGCCTCCGCCG
>Ga0194129_10007448_pt1 | contig 13002 bp, 13 predicted proteins | sample TA2KigCa35mmetaG_FD_150862 | JGI IMG/M metagenome (GOLD analysis project Ga0194129, IMG submission 150862) | Freshwater microbial communities from Lake Tanganyika, Tanzania - TA2015038 Kigoma Deep Cast 35m | ecosystem: Environmental > Aquatic > Freshwater > Lake | place: Tanzania: Lake... | reverse complement strand
GGTCGGCGCGGTGCTGGCCGGCGTTGGAGTGGCGATGCTGTCGGCGTCGACGAGATCCGCACCGAGGTCCTCGTCGAGTTCGAGGTCGATGTCGGCGTCGAGCTCGTCCTCGATCTCACCGTCGATGTCGGCGTCGAGCTCGTCCTCGATCTCACCGTCGATCTCGGCGTCGATGTCCTCGAGCTCCTCGTCGGCGACGTCGTCGAACTCGTCCTCGCTCATGATGCGTTCCGTCTGGTCTCGGCGGCCGGTCGGGGCGGCGGGAGTATAACGCCGCGCCCCTGGGACGACGGTGATTGCACGGGCATTCCCGGACCGGGGGTCGGGGCCTCGCCCGCTGGCCTCACGAGGACGCCCGTCGGGCCTCGGCGGCCCGCTCGGCGTCGAGGCGCTCGAGGGCGTACTCCCCGTGGTCGACGTGGGTCATCGCCGCGGCGATGGCGGGGTGCCCGGCCTGCTCGGCGATCAGCCGGTGCATCTCCTGGCAGACGGCACGGTAGGTCGGATGGCCCTGGGGGGCGGTGCGCAGCTCGATGACGTGCATGGCCTCGCGGGCGTTCATCTGCATCACGAACCGAACCCGGTAGGCCAGCGCCACCGCGTACGGGGCCTGCTCGGGGAAGTCGAGCGCCAGGGTGTCGTGGAGGGCGCCCGAGCGCTCCAGCGCCTCGACGAAGGTGTCGTCGAGGCCCGCGGCGCTGATCTCGGGCGGGACGTCGTAGCCGTGCCGGGGCGAGAGCCGCTGCCATTCGATCGTCAGCATCCGGTGGCGCTGCAGGTCGCGGAACGCGCCGTAGTCGGCGAGCACGTCGAAGCGGTAGTCGGTTCGCTCGAACGCCCGACCGGGTCGGTGTCGCCGGTTCTCGCGCTCCCCCACGTAGGCCCGCATCAACGCGATGCGGTCGCCGGCCCCGAGCCGACGGACGCGGTCGAGGACCCGGTCCTCGGGCAGCGCGGTGTGCGGGTAGCACACCGCCGCCAGCACCTTGTCCTCGCCGTCGGGGTCGAAGTCGCTGAGGACGACCGTCGGCCGCGCGTCGGGCGGGTCGCTCGGGAACAGGCGGGCCACGAGCGCAGCGGTGTCGGCGCGGGTCTCGGCGAGGTACTCGCTCCAGGTGATGCCCCGATCGGGCCGGTCGACCCGGGTGAGGAACGACGGGATGACCTTGCGCAGCTCCTCGAGCATCATCGCGGCGTACCGCCGGGCCTCGGGGAGCGGGTGGGCCCGCATGCGCAGGAGCAGCGCCTCGAACGCCTGGCCGGTGCCGTAGATGCCGACGTTCGAGAGGGTCGCGGCGGGGAGGATCCCCCGGGCCGCGTCGCAGGCCTTGGCCTTCAACGCGGTCTTGTGCACGAAGTCGGAGTCCCCGGGTGTCTTCGGATAGGCGTCGCGCGCCCATTCGAGCAGGCCCTGCAGGCAGGTGGCGTAGTCGTCGAAGCCGGCGTCCATGTCGGCCACGTAGCGCGCCCCGAGCGGCGAGTCGAGCACCTCGCTCGGCCGGTAGAAGCGGTACCGGCCGCCGAGGCGGGTGTCGTAGGGGATGTAGCGGGTGGACTGCTCGAGGTAGGCCATGAGCCGGCCCCACTCGAGGATCTTGGTCAAGACGTTGGACGCCTGCTCGCAGGCGAGGTGCACGCCGCCGAGCTGGGCGACCGAGTCGTCGCCGTACTCAAGGAACACCTTCTCGTAGAGCTGCTCGGCCCGGGCCAGGCCGATGCTGGCGTCGACGCCGAGGTCACCGGTCAGGTCGAGGTCCCCCACGAACTCGTCGAGGAAGAGCCGTCGGAGGCTCTTCGAGCTGCGCGAGTAGCGGGCGAAGAGCGCGCCCTTGACCACCTCGGGGAGGTTGACCAGCGCGAAGACGGGGCCGTCGAGGTTGGTGAAGTACGGGCGCAGGACGTCGGCTTCCTCGGCGCTGAAGCGCTCGGCGACGTACTGCATCGGTGACCTCGGCGACGGGTCGGGGGTCCGGGGGGTTCCGGGGCTCGTGATCGTACCGACGGGTCCGGCCTCAGACGAGCACCCTCAGGGCGCCGGGCCGGGCCCGCGCGACCAGCCCGGTCGCCCGGTCCCGGCGGCGCCCGTCGACCTCGAGCGCCGTGGGCCGGGCCCAGCGCACCTCGATCCCACGCCCCTGGCCCTGGGCGATCCGGGGGTGGGGCACGTGGTCGCCCCGGCCCAGGCGCCGGCGCATCGGGGCCCGCTCCCCCGGGGCGAGGCCGTACACCTGGACCTCGAGGCGGCCGTCGCCGGGGTGACCGCGGGGCACGAGGTCGACACCCCGGTGGAACTGGCCGTTCGCGACGACGACGGTCGTGGCCCGCCCGGCGAACAGGGCGCGGCCGTCCACCGTCACGGTCACGGGGCGGCGCCGGTGCCAGGCCCGCAGGCCGTCGGGCGGGACCCCCAGCACCACCGCGTTGGCCGCCACCGCCGGGTTCGGGCCGACGCCGGACGCCGGGGGTCCGAGGTCGATCAGGTCGCAGTCGACGACGGTGGTGCCCGGACCGGTGCCCGGGCGGGCGAGGCCGAGGGCCCGGGCGAGCTCGGCCGTGGATCCCGGGCCGAGGCGGACCACGACCCCGGGCGCCGCGGCAGCGGCGAGGGCGGCGTCGTCGCCGGTGACCTCCCGGACCGGGGTCCCGGCGGGCACGGCGTCCCCCCACGAGGCCCCCGGACGGATCACGCGACCCCCACCCGGCTTGCGGTGGCCACGACCCCCCGGTGGCAGGCGGTCACCGCCGCCCGGGCCGCGTCCCGGACCCCGGGGTCGGGGCTGACCTCGCCGATCTGGCGGAGCAGGTCGATGAGCTGCCTGACGTGGCGGACGAAGTCGCCGGCGGTGAGCTCGTCGCCGAGCACCTCGGCGAGGCGCTCGCCCGAGGCCCACTCGTACACCGCCGGGGTCAGCCCCGGGTCGGGCGGCCGGGTGCCGGGCAGGTGCAGGTCGTCCTCGGCCGCGGCGAGGTCCCGCCACCGGCGCTCGAGCCGGCGGGCGGCGTCGGCCACGCGCGACGACGGCCACCGCACCGGGGGTCCCGGCATCCCGGCATCGGGACCCCGGCGCTCGTAGGTGCAGCACGAGGCGACCGCCGCCAGCTCGGCGGGACCCAGCCCGGCCAGCCACCCCTCCCGGAGGGCCTCGGCGAGGAGCAGGTCCTGCTCGGTCGACAGCCGGGCCAGCAGGGTCCCGGCCACCGTGAGGTCCCAGTCCTCCACGTAGCCCCACGACTCCAGCAGGGCCAGCACCTGGTCGAACTGCCGGGTCAGGCTGGATCCCCGGGCCCGGATCCGGCGCTCGAGCCGGGCGACGTCCTTCTCGGCCCGGGTCACCGCCGCGGCGGCCGCAGCGGCACGGTCGCGGGCGCGTGCCGCCCCGGCCCGGTCCCCCGGACGGAGCGCGCCCGGCCCGGCCCCGGCGCGGACCCGGGCCCGGCGCGCCGCGTCGGCCACCGCCCGCCGGAACGCTGCGTTCTTGGGCGCGTAGGGCTCGGGCAGGGTGATGCGGGCGACCGCGACCGGCGCCTCGGCGAAGTCGTCGGGACCCAGACGCCGGACGTCGCCACCGGGGTCGATGAGCACCACGCGGTCGCCGTCGCGGCGACCGTCACGGCCGACCACGACGTTGCGGGTCGCCCGCCGTCCGAGGAGGACCACGTCGCCGGGCTCGAGCGCCCGGAGCGCCCGGGCCACCGCGGCCCGTTCGGCGCCGCGCGCCCCCGGGCTCGGTGCGGCGGAACCACCCGGTGCGCCCGCACCGCTGCGGGCCCGGGCCAACCGGTCCCGCGCCGCGGCGAGCTGGCGCTCGAGGGTGACGACGTCGCGGTCGGCGCGGAACTGCGCGAACGACTGACCGAGGAGATGGTGGGCGGTGGCCCGGTCGTAGCGGGCGACGAGGTTGGCGGCCATGTTGTAGGTGGGGCGGAAGGCCGAGACCAGCGCCTCTGAGCCGCGCGCGGCCACCGACGCCACCTGGTCGAAGTGCACGAACGGGCTCCACAGCACCACGGCGTTGCCCACGGTGTCGATGCCCCGGCGTCCGGCCCGGCCCGTGAGCTGGGTGTACTCGCCCGGAGTGAGGAACTCGTGGCGCTCGCCCGTGAACTTGGTCAGCTTCTCGATCACGACCGTGCGGGCGGGCATGTTGACCCCGAGCGCGAGCGTCTCGGTGGCGAACACCACCTTCACCAGTCCGGCGGTGAACGCGGCCTCCACCGCCTCCTTGAGCGGGGGGACGAGTCCGGCGTGGTGGGCGGCGATCCCGTGCTCGAGCGCGTCCTGCCACGACGCCACGCCGAGCACGGTGGCCTCGTCGTCAGCCAGGCTCGCCGTGTGCGCCGCTGCGATGCGTCGGATCTCGGCCCGCTCCTCGGGGCTCGTGAGCGACACCGCGGCGGCCCGAGCGTGCTCGACCGCCTGGTCGCACCCGGCCCGGCTGAACACGAACACGATGGCCGGTAGGAGGCCGGACTCGGCGAGCAGCGCCACCACCTCGTCGCGGGTCGGCGTCCGCAGACGGCCCCGCACGGCCCGGGGCGCGCCCCCGGGCGGACGGCGGGTCAGGCGCTGGGCCTCGGGGTTGGGCTGCCCGGGCTCCCCGTCGCCCACGAAGGTCGGGAGGAGGGTGCACGCGTCGCGGCCCCGCTCCCCCACCAGGTACCAGTTGCGCAGGGCGACCGGCCGGGCCTCCTCGACCACGGCGTCGGTCGCGCCCCGCACCGAGGTGATCCAGTCGGCGACCTCCCGGGCGTTGGCCACGGTGGCCGAGAGGCAGACGAGCGGGACGGCGTGGTCGAGGTGGACGATCACCTCCTCCCAGACCGGACCCCGGAAGCGGTCCTGGAGGTAGTGGACCTCGTCGAGCACGACGACTCCGAGGTTGTCGAGGGTCGCCGAGTCGGCGTACACCATGTTGCGCAGGACCTCGGTGGTCATCACCACGATCGGGGCCTCCCCCCGGATCGAGTGGTCCCCGGTGAGCAGCCCGACCCGGTCCGACCCGTAGTGGGCGCAGAAGTCGGTGAACTTCTGGTTGGACAGGGCCTTGAGCGGCGTCGTGTAGAAGGCCTTGGTCCCCCGGGCCAGGGCTGCGTCGATCGCGTACTCCGCGACCAGGGTCTTGCCCGAGCCGGTCGGGGCCGCGACGAGCACCGACCGGCCGGCGTCGAGGGCGTCGATCGCAGCCACCTGGAAGGGGTCGAGCACGACCCTCCGGTCGGCGGCGAACCCGACCCGGTCGATCACCCGCTCGTGGTCGGCACGCCGGTGGGGGCGGGCGTCGTGCCGGCCGGGGCCGACGCCGCGGGGGTCGGCGGCGGGATCGGCGTGGCCGGCGGGTCGTCGGCCGGGGCCAGGATCCAGACCGCGAGCGCGGTGCACACCACGATGGCGACGGCCACGACCACGGCGGTGATCACCTCGCGGCGATCGCGCCCGGCCCGGTACGGGGTTCGGGAGACCTTGTTCGCGCTCATCGCTTCATGACCCTACCGAGCACGATGACGATCTCGTAGAACAGCACCAGGGGCACGGCCAGCAGGAACAGCGAGTAGGGGTCCTGGCTCGGGGTGATGACGGCGGCGAAGGCGAAGATCCCGACCACGGCCCAGCGGCGGGCGTGGCGGAGCTGGGCCGTGGTGATGACCCGGGCGAAGAGCAGGAAGCTGAGGACGACCGGGAACTCGAACGCGATCCCGAACGCCACGATCATCAGCGAGACCAGCGAGATGAACTTGTCGGCGGTCAGGAGCGGTTGGAGGCTGTCGCCCCCCACCCCGAGCAGGAAGTCGAGGGCGGGCTCGAGGGTGAACAGCGCCACGACGCCGCCGAGGACGAAGAGGACCACGGCGCAGATCACGAACGGTACGGCGTAGCGCTTCTCGCGCGGGTGCAGGCCGGGTGTGATGAAGCGCCAGAGCTCCCAGAGCCACACCGGGGTCGCGAGCACGATGCCGCCGTAGGTCGCCACCTTGAGCCGGGTCGCGAAGGCGTCGACCGGTCCGGTGAAGATGAACGCGTCGCGAGTGCCGTCGGTGGCGTCCTCGTAGAAGCGCAGGAACCAGGTGATGATGTCGTCGGCGAAGATGAAGCTGACGACCGCGCCGACGGCCACTGCGGCGATCGAGACGACCAGGCGGGTGCGGAGCTCGGCGAGGTGCTCCACGACGGTCATGCGCCCGTCGGTGGGTCGCTTCGTCATGCCGGTCAGGCTCCGACGGGCGGGGGCGGGTCGGACGGGTCCTCCTCGGGCTCGGCGATGCCGGTCCCCTCCTCCGGCTCATCGCCGCCTCCGTCGGCCTTGGGCGGCAGGGTGGGGGCCGGTGCGGCCCCGGTCGGCTCGTCGGCGACGAACTCGTGCAGGTCGGCCCGCAGGTTCTGCTGGATGCGGCGCAGCTCCCGCATCGCGCGGCCCGCCTGGCGGGCCAGCTCGGGCATCCGGTTCGGCCCGAACACGAGCAGCGCGACCAGCAGCACGACCGCGATCTCGAGCGGGCCGATCTGGGGCATGGCGCTCCTGAGCCGGGCCCGGCCGGACCCGGGCGCTCCGGTGCGGATCGTACCGCCGGGCCCGGGGGGTCCGGCGGCCGGGCGCGTGCGCCACAATGGCCCCGTGGTCATCACCTTCGCCCACCGGGGCGGCTGCGCCCACGCGCCGGAGAACACCCTGGCGGCCTTCCGGACCGGGCTCGGCCTCGGGGCGGGCGGGCTCGAGAGCGACGTGTGGCTGAGCCGCGACGGCCAGCCCGTCCTCGTGCACGACGACCGGTTCCGGCGGGGACTGCGGCGGATCGACGTGCGGCGCACCGACGCCGCCGCCCTGGCCCGGTTCGGGGTTCCCCGCCTTGCGGACCTGTTCGACGAGCTGGGCAACGACTTCGAGCTGTCGCTCGACGTCAAGGAGCCCGGCGCGGCCCGGGCCACGGTCGAGGTGCTGCGGCGCCACGGCGCGCCCGAACGGTCGTGGCTCTGCAGTGGGAGCCTCTCCCTGCTCGAGGACGTGCGCGCCGAGGCACCCGACGTCAAGGTGGTGCACTCCCGGCGCCGGGATCGGATCGGCACCGAGCTCGAGGCCCATGCCGCCCGGCTCGCCGCGCTCGGCGTCGACGCGATGAACATGCACCACACCGACTGGAACCCCGGGCTCGTGACCCTGTTCCACCGCTTCTCGGTGCGGGCGTTCGCCTGGGACACCCAGCACGTCCGGACCCTGCGAGCCATGCTCGAGTGCGGGGTCGACGCGGTCTACGCGGACCGCGTCGACCGCATGGTCGCCACCGTCGCCGAGTGGGTGGCCTGACCCGGGATTCCGCCGCCCCGCCGCGGCGCGCCCCTCGGAGCCGCCCGATGCGTCGAGCGGCTCAGAAGAGCCGGATGCGGGCCGGGGGCCAGATCTTGACGAAGACCCTCCCCACGATCGAGGACTCCTTCACCGGTCCGAAGTACCGGGAGTCCCGGGACGCTCCCCGGTTGTCGCCCATCACGAAGATGTGGCCGGCCGGGACCTTGGTCGGCGGCAGGTTCGTCGTGGTGGTGCCCGGCGGGAGATACGGCTCGTCGAGCTGCTTCCCGTTGACGTAGACCGCGCCGTCGTCGCGCGCTTCGACCGTGTCCCCGGGCAGTCCGATCACCCGCTTCACGAGGTCGGCGATCTCGGTGGACCGGGCCTCCGGCGGTGCCTCGAACACGACCACGTCGCCGCGGTCGACGTCGCCGTAGTCGTAGGCGAGCTTGTTGACGAGCACCCGGTCGCCCACCTTCAGGGTGGGGACCATCGACTCCGAGGGGATGAAGAACGCCTGGAACAGGAAGGTCTTGATCAGCACCGCGATGACCAGGGCCGCCCCGACCAGCACGACCCACTCGATCACCTCGCGGCGCCGTGACGTCGCGGTGCGGGCTATCCGGCGGTCACGCCGGGAGACGGTCGGCTCCGGCGGCTCGGACGGCGTCACGCCGGGGCTCCCACGCGCCTCATCCTCGCAGGTCGGACCCCGCGACGCCCGATCGCCTCCCCTCGGCCGGGATGCATCAGCGGGGGTAGCGGGCGAGCACCCGGGCCGCAGCGGCCCGGCGGAGCTCGGCCGCCTCGGGCGGCCCGAGGATCTCGGCGGCCGACCCGAGGCGCAGCAGCAGACGCTCGAGGAAGGCGTCCCCCGAGACCGCCAGGGTCGCCCGGACCGAACCGTCGGCTTCGTCGACCCGGTCGTCGAGGGGGAGGTCGTCGGCCACCCAGGCCGCAGCGGGGGCGAGGCGCAGCTCGACCCGGCGGTCGTCGGCCCTCGGCTCGTAGACGAGGTCGGTGAGGACGCCCGCCCCGGCCGGGGATCCGGACCCGGCGGATGCCGCGCCGGGCCCCGCCGGTCCGACGGTGAAGGTCTCGCCCGTGGACCGGACGGCCAGGATCCGGTCGACCCGGAAGCGCCGACCGGCCCCGGCCCGGTGGCAGAACGCGTCGAGGTACCACGCCCCGAGCACGTGGAAGACCCGGGTGGGATCGACCCGGCGCATGGTGAGCTCGTCGCGGGCGTAGGAGTGGTAGTCGAGCTCGAGCCGCTCTCCTGCGTCGACGGCGTCGCGGAGCACGCCGAGGAGGGGCGCGCTCCCGACGTCGACGGCGATGCGCCCGCTGACCCCGACCGTGGCCTCGAGCTTCGCCACCGCGGTGCCGAGGGGACCGGCGCGGTCGGCGCCGGGCACGGCCAGGAGGGCCCGGGCCGCGGCGAGCAGGGCCACCCCCTCGGCCGGGGTGAGCCGGAGGGGCCGCTCGAAGTACTCGGCCAGGCGGATGTCGACGTAGCCCTCGTCGTCGACCCACACGTCGATGAGGCGGTCGGCGGTGTACGGGGGCAGACCGCACATCGGCAGGAGCGCGAGGTCGCGCTCGATCTCGGACCGGGACACCCGGAACCGCTCGGCCAGCTCGGTCACGGTGGTGTCGGGGTTCGCGCAGACGTAGGGCACGACGGCCAGGACCCGGGCGAGGCGGGGTCCGGCGAGCGGACGGCTCACGGGGCTTCCTCCGCCAGGTTCGCCAACCACGCAACGAGGTCGTCGCGCAGGTGCGGCGGCCCAAGGACCTCCGCGTGGTCGAGCAGGTCGAGCACGAACGACCGGAAGGCGTCGACGTTCACGACGTCGAGCCCGACGACGACCGCGCCGTCGGCCCGGTTCTCCTCGATCGCGGCGTCACCGAGCGCGCCGACCACGAGGGAGGCCCGTTCGGCCGTGACGAGCACCCGCGCCCGTACCGGCGCATCGGCGCCGAAGGTGACGGGGTCGGACGCGAGGTAGTCGGCCGGCGTGGTGCCCTCGGGGACCGTGAAGCCGTCGGCCTCCCCCACCGTCGGGACCGACTCGATGCGGTCGACCCGGAAGGCCCGGATCGCGTCGCGATCGGGGTCGTGGCCGACCACGTACCAGTGGCCGAACCGGTGGAGCAGGCCGTGGGGCTCGAGCCGCCGGGCCTCGCCCCGGTAGGCGAACCCGAGGGCGCAGCGGCGGGACACCGCGTCGAAGCACAGGTCGAGGTGCGCAGGGAGCGCGAACGTGGCCACGGCCTCGCCCGCACCCTCGCCCTCCGCCCCGCCGAGCTTGCGGAGCGCGTCGAGCGGCTCCACCCCGCCGGTCTCGACCGCGGTGACCGCGAGGTGCAGCGCGGCCCGCTCGGCCGGGTCGAGGCCGGGGTCGGGCAGGTAGTAGTCGTCGGGGAGGATGCGGTACCCGATCTCGCCCCCGAGCGAGTCGACCGGGCCGACCGTGATCGGGATGCCCAGCTCGCGCAGCGTCTCCTTGTCGCGCTCGAACTGCCTGCGGCGCGACGCGAGCTCGTCGGGGTAGCCCGGCTCGAGCCGGTCGGCGAGCTCGTCGAGCGTGAGCGGTCGCCGGGTGTCGAGCAGGGTCGCCGTGAGGTTGATGAGGCGCTCGAGTCGCTCGCTCACGGACGGGCCCCCGGGGGCGGGAGGCGAGCGGCGGCGACCGACCCGGCGGCGGCCGCGGCCTGGAACAGGACCGGGTCGTCGGCGGCGGGTCGGCCCATCGACACCACGGAGAGGTCGGCCGCGGCCAGCAGGCCGAGCGCGTCCGGGGGTGCGACGTCGACGAGATCGTGACGGTCGGCGATGCCGGCCTCGGCGAGGTCGGCCCGGATGCGGGCCTCGGCCGCGCCGCCCACGCAGGGCACGGGCACGACCACCCGGGACCGGGTCGCCAGGCGCAGCGCGGTGAGGCTGTGGTGGGAGACGCCGAGGTGCCGCGGACGGGGGTCGGCGAACGAGACCCGGAGGCAGGCGATGGGCACCCCGCCGAGGGCGGTGGTGGCGTCGAGGATGGGTCCGACCTCGAGCCCCGAGAACCCGAGCCGGGTGTTGGTGCCGACGATGCCGGGACCCATGGCGACGACGGCGACATCAGCCTCGGCGACGTGACGGGCGACCACGAGGGCGGAGAACACCGACACCGCCTCGTAGTCACCGCCGAAGGCGTGGCCGTAGGTGACCGTGGCGTCGAGCAGGTCCCGGTCCCGCAGGGCCGCCACGAGGTCGGAGAGGGCCAGGGGCAGGCCGGCGCCGTCGCTCATGACGTAGGCGATCCGGGCGGCGGGCCGCGCGGCCCGGATCGCCACCACCACCGCCGGCACCTGGCTGTGGAGGGCGGCGGCCACCACCGGCATCCCGTCGATCGACTCGGCCTCGGCGAGGGCGGCGAGGTGCTCCTCGGTGCTCCCGACGTCGGCCTGCAGGCTCGTGTAGCGCCCCTTGATGATGTGCCCGGGCCCTCGCTCCTGCCAGTCGCCCCGGGCCAGGTTCCAGTGGACCACGTGCCAGCCGCCGGTCCCGAGACCGAGCTCCACCGCCGTGGTGTTCACCACGACCCGGTCGCCGGCGTCGACCCGGCCGGTGAGCTGGGTCAGGACGTACGCCCGCTCGGGGCCGTCGCCGAGGTCGACCTCGACCCGTTGGAGACCGGTGCGCTCCTCGAGCAGGCGCACGACCGGGCCGGTTCGGAACGACGGCATCGCCGGTCCGGGATCAGAGGGACGCGATGAGGCGCTCGACCCGCTCGTCGCGCGCCTTGAACGGGTCCTTGCACAGCACCGTCCGCTGCGCCTGGTCGTTGAGCTTCAGGTGCACCCAGTCGACGGTGTAGTCGCGCTTGCGCTCCTTGGCCCGCTTGATGAAGGAGCCCCGGAGGCGGGCGCGCGTGGTCTGGGGCGGTGTGTGCATCGCGGTGTCGATGGCCGCGTCGTCAACCATCCGATCGAGCTGCCCGCGGCGCTCCATGAGGTAGTAGAGCGACCGAGACCGCGTGACGTCGTGGTAGGCGAGGTCGACCAGCGCGACCCGCGGACTCGTGAGCGCGAGGTCGTGGCGCTCGCGGAAGGCCTCGATCAGGTGGTACTTGATCACCCAGTCGACCTCGGTGCGGAGCTTGAGCGGGTCGTTCTCGAGGTGGGTCATCACGTGCTCCCACATGTCGAGCGCCTGCTGCTCCTCCGGGCCGAGTCCGTACTTCTTCGCGAAGGTCAGGGCCCGCTCCAGGTACTCGCTCTGGAGCTCGACCGCCGAGAGCTCGCGGCCGTTGGCGAGGCGCACCCGGCGACGGCAGGTCATGTCGTGGCTGATCTCGCGGATGGCCCGGATCGGGTTCTCGAGGCTGAGGTCGCGCCACGGGGTGGGGTCCTCCTCGAGGATCCGCAGCAGGATCGAGGTGGCTCCGGTCTTGAGGAAGGTCGCGTACTCGCTCATGTTGGAGTCGCCGACGATCACGTGGAGACGCCGGAACCGCTCGGCGTCGGCATGGGGCTCGTCGCGGGTGTTGATGATCGGCCGCGACCGCGTGGTCGCGCTGGAGACGCCTTCCCAGATGTGCTCGGCCCGCTGACTCACGCAGAACATGGCCCCGCGCGCCGTCTGGAGCACCTTGCCCGCCCCGGCGTACACCTGCCGCGAGACGAGAAACGGAATCAGGACGTCGGTGAACCGGCTGAAGTCGCCGTCGCGCTCGACGAGGTAGTTCTCGTGGCACCCGTAGGAGTTGCCGGCCGAGTCGGTGTTGTTCTTGAACAGGTACACCTCGCCCCGGATCCCCTCCTCGCGCAGGCGCTGCTCGGCGCTGCGCACGAGCGCCCCGAGGATCCGCTCACCGGCCTTGTCGTGCACCACGAGATCGGTGATCGAGTCGCACTCGGGGGTGGCGTACTCGGGGTGGCTGCCGACGTCGAGGTACAGCCGGGCGCCGTTCTCGAGGAAGACGTTGCTCGAGCGTCCCCACGAGACGACCCGCCGGAAGAGGTACCGGGCGACCTCGTCGGGACTCAGGCGACGCTGGCCCCGCAGTGTGCAGGTGACTCCGTACTCGTTCTCGAGCCCGAAGATCCGCCGCTCCATGCCAGGAGCGTACCGGGGTGCCGCCGGGTGCGCGTAGCATCAGGCGGTGCCTCCGCTCGTCGCCCTGACGACCGTCCACGGTTCGTTCACAGCCCACGTGCTCGCGGCCCGGCTCGGGTGCGAGGGCATCGACGTCGAGTTGCGGGGTGCGGTCGGTGGGCCGTACGGCCTCACCGTGGGCGACCTGGCCCGGGTCGATCTCTACGTGCCCGAGGAGCACCTCGACGACGCCCGTCTGGTGCTGCTGGCGTCGGAGATCGACGATGCGCTCGCGCTCCCCGACCCCTGGGCGATGGCACGCGCGCGCACGCCCTGGGTGTGGGCCGCCGCGTTCGCCCTGGTGGTCGCCGCGGTCGGGACGCCGATCCTGCGCTTCCTCGCGGACTGACAGCCCGCTCACGCGCCGACGGCGTCGAGTGGGTCGGGCGCCCGGCGGTTCCGGGGACCGCCGGGTCGTGGAGACGATCGGCGGTTCAGTCGCCGGCGAGCACGGCGACGAGATCGTCGCCCCGCACCCGGACGAAGGCCCGGCGGGTCCGGCGGCGGTCGAGGAACGCGACCTCGAGGCTCGCCGCACCGAGGGTCTCGCCCTCCGATGCGAGCGCGCCGGCCCCG
>Ga0194129_10007447_pt1 | contig 13002 bp, 10 predicted proteins | sample TA2KigCa35mmetaG_FD_150862 | JGI IMG/M metagenome (GOLD analysis project Ga0194129, IMG submission 150862) | Freshwater microbial communities from Lake Tanganyika, Tanzania - TA2015038 Kigoma Deep Cast 35m | ecosystem: Environmental > Aquatic > Freshwater > Lake | place: Tanzania: Lake... | reverse complement strand
GTGGCTGGTGACACCGGTATGTTTGTGGCTGGTGACACCGGGCGCCGCCCCCTCTACACGTCCCTCCCCAGCAGCGACGACAGCGAGCACGCCAACCACACACCCGTCTACACATTCGGAGCACGCCAAGCATTTAAACCGAGTTTTTATTCGTCGTCCTGGGGTAAAGAATACCTGAATACCAAAATCGTGCAGGAGTTTACGCGCGTCGACTGCGATAATAGTAACACCGTTGGAATGATTTCTGGAACGGATGGAACGACGCAATATATTCGGTTTGATGACGCGATGGATTCGACAACCATGGGCGCCGGGTGTTACTCGAATATCTTTGTTTCACCGTATTATGGAAGGGACGGAACACCCATCACCGCATTTACCGGATGGTGTAAAAATGTCGACCGTGTTACGTGTTGCGTATTCATATATAATCTACTACAGTTCATATATCAATTAATGATGTATTCTAGTATTATTACGGAGTGCCGCGAGATTATCGCGAATGCTACGGCAATTCAACTGTGGTTATGCTAACCGGTGCGCGCGAGCGAGCCGAATACGACACTTTACCTAGAACACCAAAGACTTATACTTATGGAAGAAATACGCTGAAAGCGCGAACAGTGTTCCACCCCAGGTAGTATCAATAAGGGCTGTAGTCGGACTCCAGTTTTTCAATATCGCTAGCGTGGTGGTCTCATACACACCGTAGACAAGAATACCGAGGAAGAACGCGGTCTTCATTCCGTCACGGAGACGCATGGTTTGGATGGAGGATGCTGCCGAGGTTGCGTTGGGGACGATAATGTGGCGAAGCACGAAGTAATACAACCCGATGACGATGAGAAGGTAACATACTGCTGCGCTGGGTATATTCACTTTCAAGGCGGACCCCTGGACGAGCATCACCTGACGCGAGAAGAGATCCTTGGAGAGGTATAAAAATACCGCGTCTAGCGCCAATACGATGACGGCCAATACGATTAAATCTGCAATACACATATCTAATACATCAATCGAAAATAAAATGGAATGAACGCACCGGTTACGTCCGGCGAAGGGGAATGGAATGGACGCGCCGGTTACGTCCGGCGCAGGAAATAATCCGCCAGGAATGTTTTGTCAAGATATTCATCTAAATACAGATAGGAAGGAACTGTCGTCGCAGTCGCAGTCGTAGTCGCAGTGCCCGACCCAGACGGGGGTTTATCTAGAATCATGAATTTCATTCTAGCCTATATATAACTATGATACGAAAAACGATACGCGCACGTGGACGCGGAAGTCGAAGTCGGCGCACGACTAAAAAATCAAAACAAATCACGGAAGATAATTCTTCTCCTGAAGAACATCGTTATTACTCTAGAATGATGTTTGACGGAAACACACTTGTCACGGAATCAAAGACAGATAACGAACCGGTGAAGCGGCATAAATATACGTTGAAACAACTTCGTCGAGAGATTCCATTAGGTGAAGAACTCATCGTGAAATATTTAGATGGACGAATCCCGAAAGGACTATCTCGTCCAATTCCGGAACAGGTTACGTTTCATTCGGCATTACCGAGTCCAAGCGATTTAGGGTTGTTGCCTCCGCGACGTGGGCGTAGTCGGAAATCACGGATGGACCGCGACCATGGCGACAACCGAGATAATATGCGAATCGTCGTTCATGAAATGAATGACCGCGAACGCGAACGCCCCCGGCATCTATTCGATTTGCCATAGCGCCGCACCCCCGCCCCCGCGCGAAAACCCCGGGTTTTTATTTTTGATGGTTATTATATATCACGACATAGGTTCTCATATATATAATAATGTCGAACAACAACAACAATACAAATAACAATTGGAAACGTGTCGGTGGTTTCTCTCGAACGGGAACCCAAAATTTCGTCAGAACAAATGACGCAACGATGGGCGGAACCACATTCAGTTCAACCGATGTTTCGTATAATACCGGGAATTCTACGGTTCGTATCGGGAACAATGCGGGTGTCATCTTCATCAATGGTGATATTGATATGTCGGGTGGACCGGGTGTCGCCGCACCAATCAATCGTGTGCGAAATGTCCGCGACCCCGTGGCCGACCAAGATGTCGCCACGAAATACTATGTAGATAAAACGATTCTTGCGATTCAACAACAAAATCAAGAAGTCGGACCCACAGGTCCAGTCGGGCCGCCAGGTGTCGGTTATGGTGGTCAAAACGGTTCGGATGGACCTACCGGCGCCACCGGATGCACGGGGGCGAGAGGCCCAGCGGGCGATGTTGTTGGCGTGAAAGGGCCTACCGGCGCAAATGGTGGAACTGGCGCAACTGGCGCGGTTGGTGCGCCGGGCGCAACGGGTCCACTGGGACCTGCCGGGTCGAAGGGAGACCAAGGCGCACAAGGAGTCCAAGGAATCCAGGGATCCAACGGAACGATTTTATGGCTGAACCCGGATGGAGACTCTACCATCGACCAGCTCATCACCGACTCGTATCTGCTTTCCTCCGTTCCGATTAACAGCAGTTTGCGAACGATTGGACCCGTTTCCGTGAGTGCGACATACGGTAACACGAATAAAACCATCCCTACAAACCGGTTCTGGAATACCGCGCGCAAAGTCTCCGATTTGGCCGTGATTCCGAGTGGTGTTTGGGTGCTGAATGTATACGCGAATGTTCCGTCGAACTCTGACGCGAATCAGGTATCCTTATACGCCGCGATTTTCATGATTACGGGCACACAATATCAACCATCCTCCGACAGTTTAATCATTGAAACCAAAGACGGTGGTGATGCGGGATATTATCCGCCACGCGCGCAGTATTTGCCCGACCATGTGAAATATATCGGAAAGAGCTGGACGAACACGGACAATTTATTGGATAACAGTGGTGGCGCCATCATCAATAGCACGACGCGCAAGTTGTATAAAATAGAAATGCCAGTGGAATTTGTTACACTGAATGACGCGAGCGGAAATCGCGAAAATGTATACGTTCAGTTACAGATTTATGCGAAGAACACCCAACGCGCGAATCAGACCGCGAATTTTTATTTGTATTATCAGACGGATTTAAGCAACAATGAGACGACGTATTCTTATTTACAGACGACGTTTGGTGCGGTGGGTATCCAAGGTATTCCTGGGACGACGGGGCCTGCGGGGTTACAGGGACCTGCGGGTTCAACGGGACCGGGAGGGACGGTGGGCGCAACCGGTACTGCCGGACCCACCGGACAAACGGGCGCACGAGGGCCGAATGGAACCGTTGGCCCCACCGGTCCAACGGGTCCAGCGGGGCAATCGAACGCATACGGGGTCCAATACGCAGTCCAATATCGCGTGAATGCTGCGCCGGGTGGTGCGACGGATGTGAGCGGGAGTTTCGGCGGAAGCACGAATTTTCGGTATGAATCTGGCGGGTATACGACGAACGCGTCGAATGCGAGCGCGGGGACGGTGGTTCTCAATGACCTCGCGTGTAATTCCGTCCATTCATCGTTTTATGTCGAAGACCCATCGATTACGGGAAGCGGGACGACGCGACCACGGACATTCGTAAAAGGCGGCGAAGCAGGTGGCGGATATGTCGTTCTGGGAAGCGGTAAAAATGCGATTGACGGCGGGACGACGAACTCGCCTGCGACGGCGTCGGATATTACACACGGAATTAAACTCGTCCATAATATTGACGGCAACCCACCGACCGCGTCGCTTCTTCTTCATAACAATAATAAGAACTCTGCGACGGTTGGAATGCAGTTCGACCTGACGACAGGGAATATTGTCGCCGCGCAGAATAAATTCTGTGTTGTGAATTCGAGCGGGCGTGTAGGTGTAGGCGGAATGACGCCGAGCGAAATGACTGAACTCGGACAGAGCGGACTAAATCGGGCGCTTCATGTAAGCGGGAATGTTATGGTGGGAACACACCCTGGCGCGTCCCCGACCACGACTGCGTCCTCTGCGATGATTATGCTGAATCAGGCGACCACCGCGCCGACGTCTACGACGTATCCTGGGTTGTATCACCGGAGTGTTGCGGACTCGAATACTGCGACGGTATTGGGCGGAACGACGAACGGTATTGCGAACCCGTCGTCGGGACTCGGAATTACATCGCCGAATTTCATCACATTCCAGACAGGAACCGGCGCGACTCAGAGCAGTTCGGTGGTGATTAATTCGTCGGGGGATGTGTCGGTGATTGGACGGACGAACCTGAATGGACCTGTAAGTGTGGGTCGGAATTTTTCGACGACGACATCACACCTCGGAACTCAATCCATAATTGATGTGAGTGGAACAATGCATGCGAGTAGTATTGCCACGACTTATACGGACAGACCACGTATGAAATTGATATCGAATGCGGTGACGCCTGGAAATGATATTCCCAGTCTTGCTTCGTCAAATAATACTACGAATGAAATTAGTGGTGTAAATAGTAGTGAAAATACCGGTTTCTTGCGGTTAACGGCGCAAACACCTGCGAATAGTTGTATTGATTTAATTGGTGTGAATAACAGTACAAGTGCTTCGAAATTCAATAATTCGGTGCGGATTAGCACAGGCGGTACGGAGCGGATGGTGGTGAATGGGAGCGGAAATGTCGGGATTGGGACGATGGTGCCGACAGTGCGCCTCGATGTAGTGGGTGCGGCTAAAATCACAGGAAATTTGAATATGAGTTCTATTGGTCGTATTAACAACTTAGTTAATCCCAGTTCCGCTCAAGATGCTGCTACCAAAGCCTATGTCGACAGTATCATTGGTTATAGTGGTTCCGGTTCGCTATTTCCTACGGTAGAAAGGGTTGATGAACCCACAGGTACACATTATCTTACATTTATTAGTGCTTTTGATTTGCCTAATAACGGTGGTGCCAATAGAGCATTATTGAGATGTGATGGTAGTCTCATGTATACTCCGAATACCAATAGTTTATCTATTTCAGGTCGTATTACCAACTTAGTTGACCCCAGTTCCGCTCAAGATGCTGCTACCAAAAATTACGTGGACAATTTGAATCCAAATGTTACAAGAAACGATAGTATTGATCACTGGCACGCATTGACATTTATTCCAATCAGTTCCATAAGCGGCACCAACTTGACAACCCTTCGAGGACCCTTGACTGTTTCTCGTCTTGGTGGCGACGTCGGTGGTCTATGTTATAACCCCTCTAGTCAAACACTGGTCTCACCGAAAATTTATACAAATAACTTAGAAGTTGTAGGGAATGCCAAAATCTCTGGAAGTGGTGCTAAAGAAATTGGTATTGTGAGTACAACTGACTCGAGAACGAGATATTACGTAGGTGAAGCGATACTAAATAATGATTTCTCAGTTGGTCGACACCTCAACGCCGCATTTTTATGGAATTATGCAGCAACTCGAATGGAGTTCGCAACAAGCGACATCCAACGAATGGTGATTACTGCCTCCGGCAATGTCGGCATTGGGACATCAGACCCAGGTGAAAAATTAAATGTTCGTGGAAACTTGCGTTTAGGTTCGGATACAGGTGAAAATTACATCGCATTCAGTGGAACATCTGATGACCCTGGCTATACCCATACCTACATCGGTGAAAGAGTGTATTCGGGGGGTAATTCTGAACTATTACTATTCAAAGGAAATGATGGACCAGACAGAATTAGATTAATAGCTGGTGAAATTCGGTTTGATACATTCATTCATGCCGTATCAGGAACATTTGACGAGGTTGCTAAAAGTGAATCAGTATATAACAGGATGACGATTGCTGCCTCCGGCAATGTCGGCATCGGGACGTCGTCGCCAACCGCAAAGTTACATATCGCAGGGAATGCCAAACTCACGGGAGATTTGAATATGAGTTCTAGTGGTCGTATTAACAACTTAGTTGACCCCAGTTCCGCTCAAGATGCTGCTACCAAAGCCTATGTCGACAGTATCATTGGTTATAGTGGTTCCGGTTCGCTATTTCCTACGGTAGAAAGGGTTGATCTCTCACAGCAAACACATTATCTTACATTTATTGTTTCGAGTGATACGCCTAATATTAACGGTGGTAGCAATAGAGTATTATTGAAATGTGATACTGGTCTCAGTTATTATCCGACTACCAATATGTTAGATGTTAATGGTATTGTTTATTCTAGGACTGGTATCAAACTAGGAAATAACAGTTCATCTACAATGTCAACAGATAGTGTACTTGATATCAATGATACAACTATAGCCAGAACGAGATATTTTTGCGGGAATAACACACTTACATTAGGAACGTCTACGTATGAATCATTTTTTTGGAATGAATCGAATACACAAATAGCATTTGGAACGAATAATAATAGAAGAATGACGATTAAAGCTAATGGTAATGTCGGTATTGGTACGGAAAGTCCAAACTTCAAATTAGATGTCGTTGGTGGTGGTATTCGACAAGACGGAGCTCATCGATTATACGTGGGCAACTGGTGGTTAAAAGATCAAGACAATGATGGACGCATATTCAATCTATATTCCGATAATGGGTTTGAGGCGGGTGCGTGGCTTGACATCAACAGGGCAGCAGGTGGGGTTTGGGCCGGGCGTTCTGATAGAAGATTAAAAGAAAATATAATGTATTTAACAAAATGTATTGATGTAATCAAAAAACTAAAACCCTGTAATTTTAATTTTATATTAGATGTTAGTAAAAATCTTCAATCTGGATTTATAGCACAAGAAATACAGCAAGTACTACCACACGTTGTTTCATCAACAAAACCTAATAATTCGGATATTCATTTATGCCCAGATGAAGTTTTAGGTATTGGTATGTCTATTTTAATACCGTATATAGTAGGTTCTATCCAAGATGTCGATAAACAACAACAGGCCGATAAGGCACGCATCGCGGAATTGGAAAATCACGTTTCCAATCTGGAAGCCACCGTCGCCACCCAGCAATCTCTCATCAACGACATTCTCAAGAGATTGAAGACGCTGGAAAAGGCGTGAAATCGTCGATACGAAATATTTATGAAAGACGCATAATGAATGCGAGGACGTAGAAGGGCGGCATATTTTCGTGGGCGGTGCCAGACCCTTGTGATGATATCTTGTGGTTGTGAGAAGAACTAGTTGAAGGGACTGATGCTGATATTGTAGTCGGTCCACCATTAGTACTTGAATATAAACCAATCGCCCCGAAATTATAATTAAGCATCGCCGAATTATAAAGATTAATTGACGCCGTTGCGCCTGAATGTGAATGCGAACCATCATTAGTGTTATTGTCAGACGTTGTTGAACCTCCGTGATTATGTGACGGCATCTGCGCCTCTGTCAAAGCAACCGTTTCCGCACCACCTGTTCCACCAATCGTTCGATTTGACAATCCACTTCCTTGTCCGCTACTCAACACGAATCGTCCTCTCAAATCCGGTGTCACTACACTACCATATGTCGTTCTATCGCACAACTTCCAATTACTAGGTAGTGTCACACCCGCTCCACTCCACATAATAATCCCACCGATTGGAATCGATGTGTCGACATAGGCTTTGGTAGCAGCATCTTGAGCGGAACTGGGGTCAACTAAGTCGTTAATACTACCGGTAGAATTCATATTCAAGTTTCCTGTTATTTCTCGCCACGGGGGTTCCGCCCCCCAACGACGGAGCGCGACTGGTTGCGGGTATCCCCGTCTATTTTTACCTACGGTCCTCCAACGGAGGTAGGAGCGCCTGCTGGTGCGTGCGTCGATATTTACGGCGACCCCCACCCTAGTTCAATTTGTGTATATTTCGCAACGCGCGCGAGGGCCGCGGAATATAAGAAAAAATTGTCGGCGACCCCCACCCCACACACCATCGGTAGATATTGACAGCGAACATTCTGCAGGTTACAGGGGCGCGCCCCTAGAGTTCCACCATCGTCTCTGGGCGGGTTACATGGGAGCGCCCCTGGAGTACAACCGTCGTTGGGGGGCGGAACCCCCTCCCCTCACTAAAGGCGCCACGCCTTCATATCCTTCCACAATTTCGCCCTCACCCGCGACAGTATCGTATCATCCGACAAAGCACCACCCATCATCTTATCCGCGTATTTATTGTAAAGCGTAGCAAAATCCTCTGACAAAACCAGGTCACCACCTCCCACCACCGGTGTCGTTGGTTCTTCCGCATCGCCTGCCACGTCCCCCGCCCCCCCCGGCCCCGACATCGGATACATGCCGTCACACGACATCATCGCCGGCGAACACTGCGCCGCCGCAGCAGCAGCAGCAGACATCATCTGTTGATACGACGACGCCGCCTTCTGCCTTTGTTTCGTCAATTCGCGCTGCGCCTCCCAATTTTTATCCTGCCATTTCTTAAACTCTTTAAATAGGTGTTTATGAAATGTCCGAACAAGCAACTGAAACTCGCACGTCTCCATCGCGCGCCATTTTCGCGCCTCGATTGGGTGGTCTGGGACATCTGACGCGGTAGCACCGACCGACGCTGACGCCGACACTGCCGCCGCCGCCACGACCTTAAACGGTGCGTCGTAAATATAAAATGCGCCTTGTTTGATATCCGCGAGTTTGAATGGCACGAGATGGGATTTTCCGGATTCCGCGGTATATTCGGACATGATGCGAAGAATGGCCGCGGTGATTCCGGCAACGAGGTCTTCCTGGAATACGACATTTAAATCCGTCTCATTGAGAGATAGCGCGGTCCCGGTGGATAACCATTCCGTGAAAGAGGGGCGTAATTGGACGGGGTTTTCTGCGCCGATGGCGATTGCCGACGCAATCATTTCCATGTCTTCTTCATTTAGAATGACCTCCATATTTTGGCGTTTCTGGCGACCAATCGAGGTGAAATCGAGACCGGATAATGCGCCCCCGGCGCCCGCCGCCCCTGCCGCCCCTGCCGACCCTGCCGCGCCCCCCACCGCTGTTCCAATTCGCCGCCCGACCATTTTCGCCCACTGTTTCATTACATCCAATTCATCTTTTACTTTATTATATTTCATCGCGAGTTCCTGAATGAGGATAAACATTTCACGGGGGGTCGGCATGAGCGCGTCGTCATTGGGATGTGTCGTATTCAATACACCGACGCCCCCGCCCGCGCCACCGCTACCCCCGCCACTCCCTCGCCGTATATCCGCCAATGTCCTACAAAATAGTATATGACGGTCAACCGATGTTTTATTTGGAAACTCGGCGCGACAGTTATCGCATTCATACTTCCGCGAGTCGCTACTGTGTTCGTCGTCTTGTGTCATAATCAGCGTCATTCGTTTCATTCTTCGTTATTTCTAATTTTATATTTCAATTTCCTCCCAATCCTGTATACCGCTTCGGGTGTGCTGTAGTTATTCTAAATCTTATAATCTTATTGTATTATATATCCTTATAGAAACCGAAATACTTTACACCGATGCCCCAATTATTCCCCGATTGCCCTACTTGTAAATTCATTGTACCCTTGAAAGACCGGAATATTCAGAATACGATTCCCGCGAGCGAGGTTGCTGCGCTGGCTGTAAGCACGCAACAAAAGATATGGAACACGGTGCGCGTGCCTGCGAGCGAATACACGATGAATCGTGCGGCGTTACACGTATATACCCCGGCACTTCTGAATCCAGGTGCGGGATATTATGGTGTGAATTGGAATCAGTCTAGCGACCGTGCGGTTGCGGGTATCGTGCGCGCAAATGTGCCTACCCACGCGAGTTCTACCCGACATAGTATTACCCGAATGCGCCCAGGTTCGACCTCCGCAGCAGGTTCGGGTGTGGATATCAAGCATGGGTCGTATGACCGATATTTAGCCCGTTTGAAAGGTCGTTCGGTTCTTCGCACACAAGCGCCGGCGAAGGCGGCGGCCACACCACTGGAAGGCAATAAGACGCAGAAATATGGAATTGCGTATTATACGAAATGCTACTGTTAGATTGTTTGTGAAATACGTTTCGCCCGATGAACCGGGCTCCACTTTATTTCACAAACCCTGTGCTATATCGACGTCGTATTATGGTGAACCAGGCGAAACGTATTTCACAAACCCTGTGCTACATCGATGTCATCTGATAGTGGATGTAGGGCACCACTTTATTTCACAAATGTAATAAAATTGAACCTGAATAAGGTATCGAAGATAATGGTATTACGTCATTGTCAATGTCAATGTCAATGTCAATGTCTAGGTCAAAAATCATCCTGGCAATCATACTACTAACTACGTTCATCGCAACCACCGCGACCACCACCCGGGTTTCATGGTTTCGAGAGAAATACCTCAAACAAATCTACCATGAGTATTATATTTACAGTTACGAGAGACACAGTCTGGGTGACAATCACATCGATGTGTGTCCCGATATCCATACCTCTGCGATAATGTATGCGATGACTGGAATCTCGGATTTCGGTAAAGTGAGAGTTAGTAAACTTCCGCCACCACCGCCACCGCGGATATTATTGGTCGCATCCGAATCGGTGCCGAATTCCACGCAGTCGGAGTTTACATTCACATTCACGTTCCCCAAACCGCACGGAATATACATATTAGATATCACATTGAGAGATATTCTGGGGTTTATTTGGAATATAACAAATGAAATATTCAAGATGGCGTTTATGGCAGTAAATATCGCAATACTGGTGTTATTCTATCTAATCTTAATTATGTTGATATTTTGTCAGTATTAGGTGTGCGTGTCACATGTCAAATCATGGGCTTGTCACATGTCAAATCACACCGCCGCCAATATATTCCGGTTAGTATATAATACCATGTCCCGTTCTCTTTTTTTTACAACTTTAACAAACCATCGGCCGATTTCTCTTCCCGTGACAGCGAGGGCCATACCTGGACCCATTCCCGTGCCTGTGCCTGTGCCTGTGCCCGCAGCCGCAGCCGCAGCCGCACCCGCCGTCGCACAACCACCGCGCCAGTTCCACGCAAAAGATGCGAGAGTTCCGACTGTAAACACCGCATCAGAACCAGCACCAGCACCAGCGCTTCGTGATTTACTCGCCAGATCGAGACAACCTATCTTTTCAGTAACTGCGATGTTTGGAGTCAAGTCAGGGGGAACATGTAGGTCATGCGGGCATTAAAGGGCGTTGCGCAGCCCACCACGCTGCTCGCCCGCTGTCGCGGGCTCGCCCGAACGTAACATAAATATTATTGTCCGAACGTTGCATGGGGCGTTGCGCCGCCCACCACGCTCTCCACTCGCGCTCCGCGCTCGTTCCGGGGCCGACCCGTGTTTTACGCCTATTTTCCAGTATATTAATCGCTTATCGTCACATTATCGTCACATATTATTCAATCGACTAATAATATGTGTAAAACAAGGGTCGGCCCCGGAACGAGCGCGGAGCGCGAGTGGAGAGCGTGGTGGGCGGCGCAACGCCCCAGCGAGTAACGAAACCCCAGAACGAGTGCGGAGCACGAGTGGCGGGGTGTAGTTACGAGTACACACACTCAAACATCAATTCCATCGACCAATCCATATGATTCAAATTGACGACGCGACCATACTCATCATACAACGTGACCCGCATCTTCTGAATATCAACTGGTCCGAAATAATTCCTACTTCGGTCCAATTCCGTAGAATACCCCTCCTGTTGCGCGTAGTGATAAACCGTGACATCCTGCGCCAAATCCGCGACATTAATGCGGGTGATTATATTCGGCGCCATCACCGAACTCGCAAACGCTGCTGTGAAATAATTGTTCGAACTATTGACGAAATCATCGATGCTGACATAAATGTAACGCGTCCCTTGGACGTTACAAATCCCTTCTGAAATGAGATTGCCGAGAGAATCCGTGCCACCGCCGCCGCCACCACCGATGATTTTCCCGTTGGACGCGTATTCACCAGTTGGCGCACGAAACCCGAGCATCCAACCTAGTGTCCCCTGTAGCGGCAGCGGATTCTCGGTGGACGGCAATACAACCCCCGCGCGATTCACGGTAAAGTTAATCTTGAACGGGATAGCTGTTGTCGCAAGACCGGCCGACGCGTCCTGGAAAAAACGCGACTTCCCGGTAATCGGATTCACTTCAAAACGCAAGTTTAATTTCCCAGTTGTTGCCACACCCGCCTCTGATGCGGCCAATTGCGCGTTGATTTCCGTCTCGAGACGCGCGGCCTTCGTTTTATCGGAGAGCCCGATATCATAATTTCCGTCGGGAAGTGTGATGAGAACGGATGACGCATCCAAGACGCCGCCCCATTTCCACGACACCTTAAACACATTATTCCCGTATTCGGAATTTACCGCATAAAACGACATGGGTATTTCAATCGACGCGAGACGCATACTTACCGCGCGCTCCACTTTCGTCGGGAGATGGATTTGAAGATCGGAACTTTTCGTGGTATAATAATTGGGACGAAATCGGGTGTCGATATTGATGGCGCGCTTAATTGTATTGACTTTCAAGGGGTTGATTATACCAGGGGGCGCGCCATTATCGTCGAGGTTAATACCGGTCTTTGTCGTAGAGTCGTAATTCTTGATGCCGTCCCGCGCCGGATTATTGATGATGAAATGCCCGTTGTCGCCGGAGAGGGTATTCTGGGGAAGTGCGGTTACTGGCTTGCCACTTCCGATGGGGAGAAGATGCTGGACGATGCGCGCGAGAGCTTGGTCGAGGAAGGAGTGGATATTGGCGCGGGCGCTTGAGGTGAGGGTCACATCGCGGTCGACGGCCGCACACATGGTCTTTTTTTTATGGACGACTTCTTGAAGGTCGTAATTTTTAGTGGGGAGTGTGAAGAAGGCTTCTAAATCCTGAATACGATACTCATCAATATTCATATTGATATAACTCATCGCGCCAGGGGGATATTCATCGACCATGCTTGCGCTGGAACCGGCGCCGACACTGGCACTCCCGCTCATGCTGGCGATGGGAATGCCCGGAACGACCCCGGGTGTGCTTGTTGGACGTGTTTGAATCGGTTGCGGGAAATGTGCGAAAGAGTTATTCGGATAGAACGACATTTAT
>Ga0194129_10007442_pt1 | contig 13006 bp, 7 predicted proteins | sample TA2KigCa35mmetaG_FD_150862 | JGI IMG/M metagenome (GOLD analysis project Ga0194129, IMG submission 150862) | Freshwater microbial communities from Lake Tanganyika, Tanzania - TA2015038 Kigoma Deep Cast 35m | ecosystem: Environmental > Aquatic > Freshwater > Lake | place: Tanzania: Lake... | reverse complement strand
AGAGTAGCTTGAGTGTGTATTGGATGTTTTATTAGTTGATGAAGAAAAAAAGCTTTTCAAAGAAAAACACCCTTGGGAGCAGTAGATGTATTTTTGGTTTACAGCTCTTGCTATTGTAGACTCTGTCATTTCTAGTTCTTTAGCTATTTCTGATATTGTCATGGGGAGGAGTTCTTTGCGCTCCAAAGTAAAAAAAATACTCTGTTTTTTAATAATATACTTAACGATGTCTGTTAGAGTTTTATTTCTCTTTTTAATAGCATTAATAATCCAAGAGGCCGAATTTAAGTTTTTATCCACATATTTTTTTTCTTCATTCGTTAGGCTTGTATAGTTCTCTGTGTAATGTTTTTGCACGTGGAATTTAGGAATCATCGAATCATTGATTAATATATCGAAAGTCCCATTTTTTCTCTGGAGGATGATATCTGGAATAATCGGCTGATTTTGGCATTTACCAAATCGTAATCCAGGAAATGGATCTAAGTGGGATAAATCTTTTTTGATTTGTCTTTTAATTTCCTCGCTGCAAATGCCGAGTTTTTTTTCTATTTCTTTGAATTTCTGCAGTAATAGCAAATCATAGTATTCATTTAGTATCGTGTAGCAAAGAGTATGTTCCTTTTTTTGAGAGATAAGCTGTATTTTTAGGCATTCTTTTACATCTTTTGCGCAAATCCCTAAAGGATCCAAATGCTGGATTTGCTTGATTACATCTTCTATTATTTCAGGCGTATAATTACTTAGTAGATCTATAGGGATAGAGGTTAAGAATCCTTTCTCATCAAGGTTCCCAATTATCTCTTTTGCTATTTTTATTTGTGTGGGATCAAAAACAAATGCTGCTTGATCCATGAGATGTTCGTATAGACTTTTTTCATCAGGGATTGTTGAAATATAATCTTTTGGTTCATGTTTTGAGCAGGTGTAGTAATGATCCTTATTTCCTTGATCTGATACTTCGTGGTTTCTTTCAAGAACCGGATTTTGATCTAGTTCATTCTCTAGCCATTCTTTGAGTTCAAGTGTGGGCAGTTGAAGAATCTCAAGAGCCTTCTGCATTGATGTAGAAAGCTGGAATTGTTGGTTTATTTTTAAATTAACATTTAATTCTAAATCGGCCATAAGAGTTTCTTTTATTTATTAATTAGTTTGATATTGGATTTTTTTTATTTTGTATATTGTTTTGTTTTTCTTGAGATTTATAGTGTTGTGGGTTATTTGGATGTGATTAATTAAGTGGCGAATATAGAATTTAAAAGAATGCTGATGTAGGCTTCTTTGCAAATGTGTAGCGACATAAAGGATAAAGATAATGAGATGTGCTGTATTTAGCTGTAAGGGCCTTGGTGATGGACTAATTTCTATGATTCTTGCCAGCAATCTTGCCTTAAATCAAGCAACTGTTACCTTTTACCATCCTTTTTTAACAGAACTACAGGGGTGGTTCCCTTTTTGCTATATATCTCCTTTTCCAGATCAAAACAGCTTAGATCACTCACTAGCTGCTTATGATAGATTGTATATTTTTTATGAAAAAAGTGTGTGGATGCAGTCTATTATTGATCATTGTATGAGAAGATACCCTGAAAAAACGGTAATCATTAATCCTATTGCAACAAAAAATAAAGATTATCCTTATTGGGCAAATGCAAGGTTTGATGGAGCAAAACCTTTTGTCGAAAACCTGGAGATGTTTTGTAGGGAAATTCTCAATTTGGAATTTTTCTCTAAGAGCAACGGTATTATAGCGACTAAAAATCTAAAGCATAGGAAGTATATAAAAAGGATAATTATCCATCCAACAAGCTCTAGAGATGGTAAAAATTGGCCAAAAGAAAAATATATTCAAGTTATGCAAAAGCTCCTCAAAAAAGGATTAGATCCAAAAATAATCGTGCATGGATCAGAACGAGAAGAATGGAAAGAGTATTTGGAGTTTTGTCCTGAATTTACATCTTTAAGTGAGCTATCTGCATATGTATATGAATCAGGGGTGATGATAGGAAATGATTCTGGCATAGGTCATTTGGCTTCGTGTCTAGGCATCCCCACTGTAACCATTTGTAGAAGCAAGATGGCCTCTTTATTTTGGAGGCCATCTTGGTCTGAAGGTATTGTTCTTTATCCGTCTTCTATCGTCCCTAATATAAAGGGGCTGAGATGGAGGGACAAGTATTGGAAAAGTTTTGTTTTTGTTCCTCAAGTGCTAGCAGCTGTCAATAAGCTAATTTAGTCCATCCCTATAAGTTTAGCATATTTTGCCACAAGGGTTCGCGTCGTATTCGCCCTTGGAAAAAATACATCGTATGTTAGGCCTAAAGAAGTTTGATACATCTTATGTACGATGCCTGCTCCAAAATCTTTATGCAGTACGGCATCGCCAGGCTGGAACGCATCTGTCTGCTCTTCTTCATTTGAAGGCAGGGCGTAGGTTTGAATACCTTTTTGTATTGTCTGCATATAAATGGACGGAATTTCTCGTATAAATCGACTTGTTCGCATTGAACGTGAAGCTCCCCATAAAAATCTGTGTTTTGATGCTGTAAGAAATAAAAACTCTTTGGCTCTTGTAATACCAACATAGGCCAAGCGGCGTTCTTCTTCGAGGCTTTCTTCGTTTTCTTTAACGTTAATATGAGGAAGTATATCTTCTTCCATGCCAACAAGGAATACAAGCCTAAACTCTAATCCCTTTCCGTTGTGCAAGGTCATCAGCTTTACACATTCTTGGTTCTCTTGTTCTGTAGCTGTTGATGATTTGAGGGTAAGCTCTTCTAAAAATGTAGGCAGGTCTGGGAAGTGTGCTTCCTGTTGCCATTCTGATGCTTTAGATACAAGCTCCTGAATGTTATCCCGACGTTCGTTAAAGGTCTCTGGATCATCCTTTAGGTAGTCTAAATACCGGCTTCTTTCAATAGAAGATGATATAATTTCATCCAGAGGGGCTTTCGCATTGACCATTTCTCTGAGTGCGGTGATGGTCTTTACATACTCACTGAGTCCCGTTAGCTGTTTTAATGATAGCTTTGCATCGAGCTCTTTGCTTGCTATTTTTGTAATGGTTGTGAATATATCTAGATTTTGTTCTGCGCTTAGCGATTTTACTTTTGTTAAAGCAACTTCTCCAAAGCCACGTTTAGGGGTGTTTATTGTCCTTGAAAATGCTAAAAAGTCATTACTACCTACGACCATCCTCATGATAGATAGGATGTCCTTGACCTCTTTTCTTTGATAAAAGGACATGCCGCCAATGATGACGTAAGGGACATTCTCTCTAAGGAGGGCGTCCTCAAATGTTCTAGACTGGAAATTAGTTCTATAGAAAATTGCGCAGTCTTTATAAGAAATCCCTTTTTTTTCATTATAATCGATGAGCTTTTCAACAACGAATTGAGATTCTTTTGTTTCTGTTTCAGCGATAAATAATCCTATTTTTTCTCCGTCTCCCTTTTCACTCCATAGGTTTTTATCATACCTTGAGTTATTAGCCTTTATGAGAGCATTAGCTGCCTTAAGGATATTGTTGCTACTTCTGTAATTTTGTTCTAAAGTAACCACTTTAGCGCCTGGGTAGTCTTGCTCGAAGTTGAGGATATTTTGGACACGAGCGCCTCGCCATGAGTATATAGACTGGTCTGGATCTCCTACAGCAAATACGTTATGATGTCGATCTGATAACAGCTTAGTCAACGTGTACTGCGCAGCATTAGTGTCTTGGTACTCATCGATAAGAATGAAGTTCCATCGTCTTTGATATAACTCAAGAACATCTGGATTATTTCTAAAAAGTTTTACAGTAAGAAATAGCAGGTCATCGAAGTCTAAAGCGTTATACTCTTTAAGTTTTTTATGATATAAAGAGTAGATGTCAAAAAATGTGGGGTTTTCTTTGGAGTAGAATTCAGGATCCAAAAGTTGGCTTTTAGCTTGAGATATTTGAGAGCGTATATTTTTTAATAAGCTTTTTTCATCTTTAATACCAACTTGGGCAAGGCATTCCTTCACAGTTTTTTCACTGTCTTCTTCGTCTAAAATTATAAAGTTAGAATTATAGCCAAGGAATTGGATAGATTCCCTTAGGATTCTTGCTGCAAGGCTGTGAAAAGTGCAAGTAAGTACATGGGTGCTTGCCTGCTGCATGATTCTGTGCTTCATCTCTTCAGCGGCCTTATTTGTGAACGTTACAGCAAGAATTTCAGACGCAGGTACTCCTAGGTCCAGAAGATGGAGTATTCTTTGGATAACAATCCTAGTTTTTCCAGATCCAGCCCCAGCTAGAACTAGCATGGGTCCTTCCACGTGCTCAGCCGCAATCTGCTGTTGAGGGTTTAAAGAAATTGTTTGTTTCATGTTCTCATCGTCAGTAAAGCTTAATAATGGCTTTCATAATATGAAAATCAAGAATATCTCCCAATAGTTACCGTAAAAAAAAAGAACTATTTAAAGTAAAACGGCTTTACATTGTTAGGCTGTCGATTTTTTCTTACCTAGATGCAACAGCTTAAAGAGGGAGGGATTGAGGGAGAGGGATATAAGGGCACACGCTACGATAATATCGTAACCTACCTGAGGAAGTATCCCAAATTTCAAGGCCTGCTCTGCCATGATAAAAGAAAACTCACCAATTTGTGAAAGTGCTACAGCGATCGTAACCCCAATATGAGAAGAGTAGCCTAGAATACACGTAATAAAAAAAGCTATAATTGGCTTTACAATCAGGATGATAGATAAAGTCATAAGAAACAACCCAAAATGCTCGAATACTGCCATAGGGTTGAATATCATACCTACTGAGATAAAGAACATAACGATAAAGGTATCTTTGAGCGGGGTGGCAGTGGCATTAACTTCTTTTCTTAGATTTGTTTGAGCTGCCGACATACCAGCAATAAATGCTCCGAGAGCGATCGATGTCCCAAATAATATGGCTGATCCAGTAGCAATAACAAATGTCAAAGAGAGTACTGCTAATGAAAACAATTCTTGAGAGCACGTTTTTTGAATCTTATCTAGAATATAAGTTACAAATCTCTTACCTGCAGTAAGCATGATCACTGCTAAGATAAAAAACTTAAATATTGCAAGAGTAAATTGACCAACTAACTGAGAAGATGAGTACTCTTGACCGTTTAAGGATGCCGCAAGTGTAGGAATGAGTAGGATCGCAGCAACCGTGATAACATCCTCAACGATAAGCCAGCCTACAGATATTTTCCCCGATTCTGTTTTTATTAGGTTATTACTTGTTAAAACCCTAACTAGAACAACAGTACTTGCTACACCGATAGCTATACCAAATACAATACCAGCTTCCCAGCTCCATCCAAATATATGCATGATAATAGCTGTAATAATTGTAGTTAGTACAGTTTGTCCAATAGCCCCAGGTATTGCAATGTATTTTACTTTTACTAAGTCTTGCCATTTAAAGTGTAGTCCTACTCCAAACATCATTAGGATTACACCGATCTCTGCTAGCTGTTCTGAGACTTCTTTATCTGCAACAAAACCTGGAGAATAGGGTCCTATCAAAAAGCCCGCAATCAGATACCCCATAATAGGAGAAAGTTTTAATCTTAACGAAAAATACCCAAGTATGCTTGCTAATGTAAACCCAATAGTAAGTATTAGTACGACTTTAAGGTTCACCATTTCTGTGGCCATGAAAATGTCCTTGGGTTGATTGGAAAAAAGCCCGTAAGATAATCTTACGGGCCAAGATATTAGAGTATCGGGTTCCTCTGTTCTCCTTCTCGGACGCCGAGATTGCCATAGCGATGATAGTCAACGCTCAGTGCCATCTCCCTTAAATAGTGTAGAAGTTCGAAACGACCGCTAGCAAGAACAGGTGATGCATCTATGTATACACTATCTTGAGCAGAAATTTGCTTCATTTCTAATGTAGCGGGTGAAAGAAGGCGAACTCTATTAAAAGCTCCTTTTTTCATACGTGAAAGAAAATCTTTCTCTGTTTCTTCTTTGAAATGAAGTTCTGAGAATGTTTTTCTCCATCTGTCGTTGAATACTACAGAAGATCTATCCTTACTCCAGCTGATTTCTATATGACAATGTGCACTTATTGCAGCAGCTATAGATCTAAATATATCGATAGGAGAGTCCATATGCTGTATTCTTATACACATCTTTTTATGAGGACGATATAGCAGCTTGTTATCTTGTCCTACGACTAAGTCTCCTTGACCGTCTATTTTCCCATGAGTATATGTTTGTTTAAAACGTTCTGCCCAATAAGCATAATTAGCAACACTTGCAAACCATACTCCCAGCTCTTCAGCTGTTAACGATACTTTTTGTATGAATGAAGTTAGCTGGTTCACCGTTTCGCAAACAGGATGTTTTTCTTTTGGAAGCTCTATTTGCGAAGGCTTAGCAAATTGGAACAAATAGTTAGGCCCGCCCGCTTTAGAACCATGTCCATAACTGCTGGCTTTACATCCACCAAAAGGTTGTCTTTTGACTATAGCGCCAGTAATACTTCTATTTATATAGCAATTACCCGCTTCAATTTTCTCAAGCCACTTGTCGTGCTCTCTTTCATCAAGACTACTGATACCCGATGTGAGGCCATATGCCGTTCCGTTAGCCAATTCAATTGCATGAGATAAGTTTTTTGCTCTCATTAATCCAAGACAAGGACCAAATAGTTCCGTCTGATGCATAAAAGAATTTTCTTTTACGCCAAGTTTTACACCTGGCGACCATAATAAAGGATTGTTTGGATCTTGTTTAGGTTCTACTAGCCAAGATTCGCCTTCATCTAATGTGGTTAATCCCTTAAGAAGAGCTTCGTGGGCTTCTCTTATGATGGGTGTGACCTTTGATGAAAGATCCCATGCCGGACCTACTTTAAGGCTTACCACGGCATCTTTGAGTTGTTGGAGGAAATGGGGGTCATCATAAACTTCAGCTTCTAAAATACCAAGGCTTGCAGCACTGCACTTTTGTCCTGAGTGGCCAAAAGCCGAGTGTACAAGATCTTTAATAGCTAAATCCTTGTCTGCCATTGCTGTAACGATAAGAGCATTTTTGCCTCCTGTTTCAGCGGAAAGATCTAGTCCTGGTTTAAGTTTGTTGAACAAACGTGCTGTGGCTGTTGCTCCTGTTAGAATAATAGCAGATATCCTTGGATCCGCAATTAGCCTACTACCTGTTGGATCATCATGGCAGCTAAAAAACTGTAGGACATTTTTAGGAATACCTGCGTCCCAAAGAAGATTGACAAGAGTCCATCCGCTAAGAACAGCTTCTGGTGCAGGTTTGAATAGCACACAGTTACCAGCAGCTAGCGCGGCAATAACGCCTCCAGTTGGTATAGATACAGGGAAATTCCAAGGAGGTGTTACAAGTATGGTTCCTTTTGCAGACCACTCAATGTCAGGACATGCATGCATCTTAAGCATGCTTCTAGAATAATATTCTATAAAGTCAATGGCCTCAGAGATTTCGGGATCTCCTTCGAGGATAGTTTTACCGCCATCGGCCATCATAGCCCCTATTAAATCGCCTCTGTGTTTGCGCAAATTCTCAGCGGCTTTAGCAAATATTTCAGCTTTTTGAGAGACTGGTGTATTTGCCCATGCAGACTCTTCTCTTTTCGCACAATCTATAGCTCTATTGACGTGATCCCAGTCTGCCATAGTATACCTATAAAGGATGTCTTTTGGATACGCAGGATCTACTCCATATCCTTCCGGCATGCTTTCATGATATTCTTTACCTTCAATAACGCAGGGAATAGCATCGATCTTTCTTCTATGCCACTTTTCAACGATCTGTTTTGCCCATCGTCTATTTTCCGGCATAGAGAAGTCTGTGTCTGGTTCTAGTTCGAAATGATCTTTTGGGGAAAGATATTTAGCAGCATCAAACCTATTTTGAGATCTCCTCGGCTTGGCAAGAGTTTTTTCCATCTCATCACAGGCTTTTGAAAATAAATGAACTTGTGACTGCCATTCACTCGATCCAGTTTTAAGGCCAAATGTGTATCGTAAGAAGTTATCAGGCCCAGTATTTTCGTCAAGTCGTCTTATCAAGTAAGCTATAGCACTCTGGAAATCTTCTTTTACCGCCACAGGGCAATACAGAAGCATATCTCCAGATAGTCTTTGTACAACTCTGCGAATATGATCTGCCATGCCTTCCAGCATTTCAAAAGATATATAAGGCTCTGTTTTACTTTCTGCTCTTAGAATCATTGAGTAGGCGATATCAAATAGATTATGACTACCTATGCCTAGATACACAGCTTTTGCGTGTTCCATTTTGCATCCATATGTCACCATTCTCTTGAAGTTAGCATCTACTTCTGCTTTTGTTGTATAGGGGGCTTGAGGCCATATTCTTAAGCTGGCTTCAAACTGCTCCATAGCAAGGTTTGCCCCTTTGACTATACGTACTTTTATTGGCGCACCACCATTTTTTATTCTTTCCATCGCCCATTCTGTGAGCTCTTTTTGTATTTCGAAGGAATCTGGTAGGTAGGCTTGCAGTACGATACCTGCAGAGAAGTTATGAAACTCAGGTTCATTAAGGACTTTCTGGAAAATTTCTTTTGTGAGGTTCAGGTCTCTGTACTCTTCCATATCCAGGTTTACAAACTTAACTACCTGTGTTCCATCAGCACGTGTGAATGTGTTACTTTTTGCAGCCCTGTAAAGTTCTCTTAACCTTGAGGCAACGCCATCTACAGTCTTTTCCCATGCCAAGAGATTGATCTGGCTATAAATTGTAGATATTTTTACTGATATGTATTCTACATCTTCTTTATGGAGATCTTCGATATATACTTGGAGCCTACGCTTAGCTTCTTCTTCACCGAGGATAGCTTCACCGAGATGGTTTAGATTGATACGCACGCCTTGTTCTCTACGCAATTTCATATGCTCGGAAAGTGCATGCTGTTCTCCTGGCAGAATTACTGAGGCGGTTTCCTTTCTTAGAGCATATGTAACTATGGGTACTAATATATGAGCAATTACTGGCGAAAGGGTTCTAAAAGCAGCAAGCTGCATTCTTTTAAATGTATTGAAGTATCTTGGTATTCCGAACTTATCTATTAGATAATTAATTTGGTTTGCAACCCTAACAGGAGAATGACTACGAAACCCTTGGTCTGTCATGCATGTGGTGAAGGCTTTTCCTCTGGGGTCTTTCATCATTCTGGCTAGTTGCTCTTGGTTCTTTCTTTCACAATGTGTTTGGGTGCGGTTAGCTTCCTCTAACATACATGAAGCTAGCTCTATAGCGATTTTTTCTTTTTCGCCTAAGTTGCTGCTCTTTCCCCTAGCATGATCTATTATTTCAAAAGCCCTTTTCATGGGAATAGATTCGGTTTGTTTAACCAGTGTCATATGGAGTACTCCAAATTGATATCAATTATTTTTTTTAATATCATAAATGATTTGTTTACACAAAGAGTTTATTGTGTTTTATTTTTGAGTTATTAATGTCATTTCTTTATTTAGGGAGGTGTTTACATGCGTAAGTTTCTATTTTTATTGAACTTCTTTTCTATTTGCACCCTTCTTTGTTTTTCTAAAACCGTTGATTTGGGTGTTGATATTTTTTTTCGGGATGGTTACGCCTCTAAATTAAAAGGGAAAAAAATAGGATTAATTACAAACCATACGGGAGTCAATTCAGACCTTGTTCCTACGTATGAAGCCTTTATAAACAATAAAGAAGGATTTAAGTTGGCTGCTATATTTGCCCCAGAACACGGTTTTAGGGGTGAGGCCTACGCAGATCAGGCTTGTGAAGATATTCCAAATTTCAAGGGCATTCCTGTGTATAGCCTGTATGGCAAAACAAGAAGACCAACAGCTAAGATGCTAGAGGATCTTGATGTGCTGGTCTACGACATTCAAGATGTAGGTTCACGTTCTTATACTTTTATATCGACATTATTTTTAGTAATGGAAGAAGCTGCTAAAAAAAATATTCCAGTCATCGTGTTAGATAGGCCTAACCCTATGGGAGGTCTTATTGTTGACGGGCCTATGCTCCAGGAAAAATGGAGGTCTTTTATCGGTTATATCAATGTCCCTTACTGCCATGGCATGACTATTGGAGAGTTGTCTAGTTTTTTTAATCATGAATACAAAATAGGATGTGATCTTCGGATTGTTCCTATGAAAGGCTGGAAGCGGGATATGTTTTTTAAGGATACCCATCTGCCATGGGTTCCCACTAGCCCTTATATTCCCGAAGCAGATTCCCCAATATTTTATGCTACAACAGGAATTATAGGCTCTCTCAGTCTTGTTAGTATTGGTATAGGCTACACGCTTCCCTTTAAAATTGTTGGTGCTCCCTGGATTAATGCAGAAAATTTTGCAAAGGCTTTGAACCAACAAAAACTATCTGGCGTTAAGTTCGTTCCCTTCCATTTTCGCCCCCATTTTGGACTTTTTGCCTCCAAACCGTGCGAAGGTGTTCTAATTACTGTGACAAACAAGCAAGCTTTTAGACCTTTGACCGTTCAATACCTCATTTTAGGTGTCCTTAAAACGATGTATCCGAAGCAGGTTAATGAGGCTTTAGATAAGCTGGATAGTGTCCGTAAAGCTCACTTTTGCAAAGCTTGTGGTAATGATGCTATGCTTGATGTGCTTGTCAGAGAAAAATATATCGCTTGGAAACTTATTCAGTTCGAAAAAACAGAAAGAGAGTTATTTCAGGAAAAAAGAAAAAAATATTTACTCTACTAGTTTTAGCAATCCTCTTCGCAGTCTGCTAAAAAGAGCGTTGGGTTTATTGACAAAAAAGCTTGTAAAAACATAATATTTTCCTTTCAAAATCAACCCTAATATACAGGAGAAAATTATGTCTGCTGAGCACATTAAACCTCTCGGAAACAGAGTTCTTGTAAGACGTTCACAAGCGAAAACAACAAGAGGAGGGATTATCCTTCCAGATTCCGCACAGGAAAAGCCAAAGCAAGGAGATGTAGTTGCTGTTGGACCTGGTAAAATGGATGAAAATGGTTCTTTAAATAAAATGAATGTGCACGTTGGTGATACAGTTCTATTCTCCTCTTACGCTGGAACACAAGTGAAAACAGCTAGCCAAGACGAAGAGTATCTTATTATGTCTGAAGAAGACATTCTTGGCGTACTTTGCTAAAAAGATAATCATAAACAAATTGAGGAGTCATACAACCTATGGCAAAAATGTTACAATTCAATGAAGAAGCTCTAAAGTCGATTCTTAGAGGTGTTAAGACTCTTTCCAAGGCTGTCATCGTTACGCTTGGTCCTAAAGGTCGAAATGTTGTTATTAATAGAGGATTCGGCACTCCACTTTCAACAAAAGATGGAGTCACAGTAGCAAAAGAAATTGCTTTAAAGGATAAGTTTGAAAATATCGGAGCTCAGCTAGTTAAAGAAGCCTCTTCAAAGACTTCGGACGTAGCAGGTGATGGTACTACTACGGCGATTGTTCTGGCCGATGCTATCTATTCTGTAGGTGTAAAGAATGTGATTGCTGGTGCTAATCCTATGAGCGTAAAAAAAGGGATAGACAAGGCTGTTGAAGTGATGACAGAGGCTCTTAATCAGCTTGCAATTTCTATCACCAGTCCTGAAGAAGTGCGTCAAATTGCAACGATATCTGCAAATAATGATCCTGATGTAGGTGCTATCATCGCTGAGGCTATGCAGAAGGTTGGAAAAGATGGGACAATAACTATATCGGAAGCTAAAGGTATAGATACAACTCTTGATGTGGTTGAAGGTCTTCAGTTTGATAAAGGTTACTTGTCTCCATATTTTATAACAAATCCAGACAAAATGACTGTTGAGATGGATGGGGCTTTTATACTTGTTACTGATAAGAAAATATCTTCTCTAAAGGAAATACTTCCTATACTAGAAGCTTTAATGGAAAAAGCTCAGCGACCTCTTCTTATTATTGCGGAAGATGTTGATGGCGAGGCATTGTCTACTCTTGTTGTTAATAAAATCAAAGCAGGTCTTCCTGTGTGTGCAGTAAAAGCTCCAGGTTTTGGTGACAGAAGAAAAGCTATGCTACAGGACATCGCTGTGATAACCGGAGCGACAGTTGTAACAGAAGAAATTGGTCTCAAGCTAGAAGAAGTCGGTCTTGAAGTTCTTGGAAGAGCTAAGAAAATTAAAGTATCTAAAGATCATACAACCATTGTTGATGGCGCTGGCTCGATTGCTGATGTACAAGAGAGAGTCGCTCAGGTGAAGGCCGAAATGGCAATATCCAGCTCTGACTATGATAGAGAAAAGTTAGAAGAACGTCTTGCTAAGCTTGTCGGTGGTGTTGCAGTAATTAATATTGGTGCTGCGACCGAGGCCGAAATGAAAGAAAAGAAAGCTCGTGTTGAGGATGCACTACATGCAACAAGAGCGGCTGTTGCTGAAGGTATCGTTCCAGGTGGCGGTGTTGCTTTGATAAGAGCTGTGAAATCTTTAAATAACTTAAAACTTGATGAAGATGAGATGATCGGTGTTGAAATTGTTAGACAGGCTGCTTTCGCGCCAGCAACTGCTATAGCTAATAATTGCGGTAAGCAAGGTGCTATGATTGCAGAAAAAATATCAGAGAAAGAAGGAGCTTTTGGATATAACGGTCTTCACGATGAATTTTGTGATATGGTGAAAGCTGGTGTTATCGATCCAGTTCTTGTTACAAAGAGTGCTTTAAGAAATGCAGCTTCAGTATCAGGCCTTCTAATAACAATTGCAGCTATGATCACAGACAAGCCTATGCCTAAGTCTGCATCCTCTGGAATGCCGATGGATGGTATGGGAGGAATGGGCGGTATGGGTGGAATGCCAGGAATGGGCGGAATGCCGGGTATGGGTGGGATGATGTAGGGGGTCCTATGCCTACGTATTCCTATACATGTATCAAATGTGGTGCTCAGATGGAATCTTTACAAAAGATAACAGATGAGCCGTTAACATCCTGTCCATCATGTGGGCAGGAGGCCTTAAAAAGAGGTGTTGGTGGA
>Ga0194129_10007441_pt1 | contig 13007 bp, 9 predicted proteins | sample TA2KigCa35mmetaG_FD_150862 | JGI IMG/M metagenome (GOLD analysis project Ga0194129, IMG submission 150862) | Freshwater microbial communities from Lake Tanganyika, Tanzania - TA2015038 Kigoma Deep Cast 35m | ecosystem: Environmental > Aquatic > Freshwater > Lake | place: Tanzania: Lake... | reverse complement strand
CGCTGGGGCCGCGGGCTTCGCGGGCGCGGGCGCGGCCGCTGGGGCCGCGGGCTTCGCGGGCGCGGGGGCGGGAGCCGCGGGCTTCGCGGGCGCGGGGGCAGCCGCTGGGGCCGCGGGCTTCGCGGGCGCGGGGGCAGCCGCTGGGGCCGCGGGCTTCGCGGGCGCAGGCGCGGGCGCGGCCGCTGGGGCCGCGGGCTTCGCGGGCGCGGGGGCGGGGGCGGGGGCGGCGGGCTTCGCGGGCGCAGGCGCGGCCTTCGGAGCGGCGGGAGCCGCTGGTTTGGCCGGCGCCGGAGCCTGAGCGAGAACCGCGGGCGCGAACACCATCGTGGCGAGTACGAGGTTGGCGGAGAGCTTAAAGGTCATCGGCAATCGAGTCTTCATCGGCGCTCGGTCCTTCGTTAAGGGCTCACAGATCGGTAGGAGTGAACTTCGGCCTCGCCGGTCCGGGCCTGGGGCCGGTGACGGGCGCCGGGACCAGCCGCGTCGGGCCGGCCACAGGAGCAGCGGTCGGCCCAAGCGGCGCAGGGACCGCCGTGGCCACCGCGGAGGCCGCAGTCGCCGTCGGAGCGGACGGGGCCTCGGCCGTGGCCGCCGCGGTCGGCTCTGCGGTCCTGGGTGCGGTCGGCGCGGCTTCCACCGTCGCAGTCGCCGTCGGTCGAGGCATTGGCGTCGGCGCAGCGGTCAGCGCGAGCTCGCTTGTCGGCTTCGCCGTCGGCGTCGTCGCCTCGCCAGCGCCCCGCTTCATGACGGCGAAGGCGCCGACGACGATGAGGAGCACCACCGCGGCCGCAGCAATGAGCTTTCCGATGCCTGACCGAGCGCCCCCCGCCTCCGCCACCCTGACGACCGGCGTGAATTTCGCCGCCATTGCCGCCACCGGCTCCTGCGACTTTCGCACGCGCTCGAGGGCTTCCGCCGCCGCAACGTCCATACCGTCCGGGTCCGAGGGGTCGTCGGCGATCGACATGACATCGAACCCCGAACCCTTCGCAGCGACGGGGGCGTCCGCATGCTGCAAATCACCGACCGGACCGTCGTCGCCCTCCAGCGCAGATTCCACGGCCGAGGTCGGCTCTTCCGGCGGGGCTTCCAAAGCCGCCGCAGGCCTCGAAACCGGCGCGGCCATGCCGACCAACGTCCGCTTTTCCTGCCGGCGGCGTGACTGCGTCGTCGCGGTGTCGCTTACCTCGGGCTCGTCGGGCCTCGGCGCCTTCAACGAGCCGTGCCGCCACTGGCTCGTCGTAACGGTGTCGCTTACCTCGGGCTCGTCGGAAGGCTCGGCGGGTGCTTGCCCGGGGTCCGATGGCGACGTCGCCCCAACGTCGTCAACCTCGGGCTCGTCAGACGGCGACGCGGAGGACAGCGGCGCCACCGAGATGAGATCCTCGGGGTCGACCGGCATCGTGATGTTTCGCATACGCGGCGGGAGCTTCGGCTTCTCTGAGACCGCCATCGACTTTCGAGGCGGGCTCGGCTTCGCGGGAGCGTCGGTAGGTTTCGCAGCGGCGACCTTGCGCTCCTGCGCCGCGAACGCGTCGCCGAGAAGCTCCTTCGCATAGCGCGCGACTTCGGCGTGCGTCGCCGCCTTGCATGCCCTAAGCGACTCGAGCATCTCGTCGGCGCTCGCGAACCGCGACTCGACCTCGCGGGAGAGCGCTCGTTCGACGACGTCGGCAAGCGGCTTTGGGGTCTGCTCGCCGCCCGCGGGCTTCAGCGCGTCGGCGCGACCGATGGCCGCCGTCCGCACCCGCTCCGCCGCCTGCTCGAAGTTCGCTCCACCGAAGAGCGGCCGATTTCGGAGCATTTCCCAGACCAGAACGCCAACCGAGAAGACGTCGGACCGCGCGTCGCCGGGCTCGTCGCCGAGCTGTTCGGGAGCGGCGTACGTGACGCGCTTCGGCTGCTCCTTCCAGGCGACCTCCGTCGCCGCGACCTGGGAGAGCACCGGCTCCAAGACGCGGGTCACGCCGTCGCTTCCGAGCAGGACGTTGTCGGGCGTCGGAGCGGCGAGGACCTCGTTCACGTGCAGGTAAGCGCACCCCTCGAGCAGGTCGAGCGCGATGCGCGTCGCGATCGCGGGCGGGACGGGCTTTCGGCCCACGCCCGCGAGCCGAAGGACGGCGCGGAGCGGCTCGGCTGGCTGATAGTGGCTGACCGCGACGAGCTCTTTGCCTTCACGACAAGCCTCCACGAGCGAGATGAGGTTGTCATGCTCGAGCCCGAGCCCTCGCTCGACGGCGGAGTTCAGCGCTTCCAAGGTCGGGTCGTCGACATCCCCTCCGAGTTCGATTCGCCTCGCGACGACGAGGCTCCCGGCTCCGTCGCCACTCGAGAGCTGTCCCACCCAGAGCGAGCCGAGGATGCCCTTGTACAGCTCGCTAAGGAGCGCAACGCGCCCAAGCAGCTTGGAGTCGTTGGAACCGGAAGCGGTGTCGGAGGCCATGAGGTGCGACGTCCTTCGTGCGAGCGGGTTGAGCCGTGCGTCAAGTAAGGCCCTCGAGCATACCACGGACGGATCTTCGTCCTAGCCTCGTTTCAGGGTGGCGGCCGCCACCCTTCCGCCTGGCGGGCGCCACCCTTCACTCGACCGGGGCCGCGCTATTTCCAAGGCTTACGAGTGGCACGAGCCTCGCTCGAGGGAGTCTCCGTGGCGCACCGCCACTCAACTGGAGAATCCCATGAAGAAAGAGACCATGAAGCTCATCCGTGAACTCATCGACGGCGTCGAGAAGCGCTTCGGCAAGGGCGCCCTGATGGCACTCGGTGACTCGCTCGGCGACTCCGTCGTCGAGGTCATTCCGTCTGGCTCGCTCGCGCTCGACGCTGCCCTCGGCATCGGCGGCTATCCGCGCGGTCGCATCGTCGAGATCTTCGGCCCGGAGTCCAGCGGCAAGACCACTCTTTGCCTGCACGCGATCTGCGAGGCGCAACGGAGCGGCGGGGTCGCGGCGTTCATCGACGCAGAGCACGCCTTCGACCCCGGGTACGCGCAGGCCATCGGCGTTGACTTGAAGAGCCTGCTCCTCGCGCAGCCCGACAGCGGAGAGCAGGCCCTCGACATTGCCGAGACGCTCGCGCGCTCCGGAGCCGTCCAGCTCGTCGTCATCGACTCGGTCGCGGCGCTCGTGCCGCAAGCCGAGATCGACGGAGAAATGGGCGACAAGCACATCGGCCTCCAGGCGCGACTGATGAGCCAGGCCCTCCGAAAGCTCACGCCGGTGAGCCACAAGACGGGCACCACCTTGATCTTCATCAATCAGCTTCGTCAGAAGGTCGGCGTGGTCTTCGGCAACCCCGAGACGACGACGGGAGGCAATGCCCTGAAGTTCTACGCAAGCGTGCGCATCGACGTTCGGCGCACCGGCCAGGTCACCGCCGGCGAGGAGAGCGTTGGTTCGAAGACCCGCGCAAAAATCGTGAAGAACAAGTGCTCAGCGCCCTTCCAGAAGGCCGAGTTCGACATCCGCTGGGGGCGCGGAATCGACCACGCGAGCGAGCTCATCGACCGCGGGATCGAATGCGGAGTCCTCGACAAGAGCGGCGCGAACCTCGTGTTCGACGGGCAGCGGCTCGGCAACGGCCGTGAGCGAGCGAGAGAGGCCATCCTCGGCTCCGACGCGCTCGCCCTCGCGCTTCGAAACGCCCTGCAACTCGGGCGAGCGGCGCCGATCTCCGCCGCGCCCGCCCAAGCCTGACCCTGCCACAACTCGACGAACAAGGAGCATCGAAAGCCATGAGCAACTGTCTGAACCGCGTGATGTTGATGGGAAACCTGGGTGCCAATCCGGAGCTTCAGTTCGGGGACTCGCCGAACCCTTGCCTCAAGCTGTCGCTCGCGACGACCGACGTCTGGCGCGACAAGGCCGGCGGCGAGGAGAAGCGACACACCGAGTGGCATCGGGTCGAGTTCTGGGGTCCACGCGCCCGAGCGCTGTCGGGCTTCCTCTCGAAGGGCATGCGCGTGCTCGTCGACGGCTCGATCCGAAGTCGCACCGTCGAGGCGGACGGCGGAATGAAGCGTCGCTACACGGACATCCGCGCTCGCGACCTTATCGTCGTCGAGTCGCGTCGCGCGCAGACTCGGGTCGACGCACCAACGGCGATGGTCGACGACTTCCCGCTCGAGCTCGCTAGCTGAGGCCCTGAAGCGCGGACGCCCCGCTCGAGCGTCGGCTCAGCGGGGCGTCTTCGTACACGAGGAGCGCGCTTACTTCTTCGCCTTCTTGTCGCCCTTCTTGTCGCCCTTCTTGTCCGACTTTTTTTCCGACTTCGGCGAGTCCGAAGCTTGCTTCGCGTTCTTCGAGTCGTCCTTCTTTGACTTCTCGGAGGCCTTGGATTTTTCGGGCTTCTCGGCCTTCACCGACTTTTCGCCCTTCTCGGTCTTGTCAGACTTCTCGGACCTGTCGTGTCCGCCGGTGCGTGACGAGACCTTTGCCTTCTTCTTCGAGCTGGTGCCCTCGCCGTCGTCGGAGCGCTTGCCCTTGCCGGCGTCGATGTCGATCGACACTCGGCTGCCGCTCGCCTTGACCGCGAACGCGGGCACATCACCCTTGAACTGTAAGGTCACCTCCGCGCGGTCCGGGTAGTTGACGACGTTGAGCGACTCGATGCGCTTGTCTTTGCGAGCGAGACCCGACGCCGACGACACCGACTTGCGTCCGGGGATCACGACCGTGAAGCCACCATCCCCTTCGGACCCGCTGAAGCCGCTGACCTCCCCGTCCATCGTGAGCTTGAGCGACACCGGGTCGTGCACCTCGCCGACGCCCCAAACCTTTCGGAGCCCGGCCCCCGTGGCCCCGCTCGAGCTCGCGGTAGCCCCATCCGTGGGCTCGTCCTTCGCGGCGTCGGCGGCTTCGCCGTCTTCGGTGGCGCCTTCGACGCCCGCCGGCGGCACCGGTGGCACCTCGGCACCGTCGACCACCGCCGCAGCCCCCTCGGGCGCGGGGGTCGGGACCGGCTCGGTCGTCGACAGCGGGGTCGCCCCGAAGAGCGGGACGTTCGCCGTCGCGACGGCACCACCCGGGACAAGCTCGCTCGCAGCGTCCGAGGACGGCGACGCGGCGGTCGTGGACGACAGGGCCTGAGCAGCCACGGCCGGCTCGGCCGCCGGAGCCTTGTGGCTCACTTGGCTCGCGAAGGCGTAGATGCCGAGCACCCCGAGCAGCCCGAGGATCGATGCGCCCATCGCCTTTCGCTTGGTCGCGCTCGCGGGGAGCGTCTCGACGTCACTCAACGACTCCTCCGACGAGGCATCCTTGGTCTGACGGACGAGGCGTCGCCCATCGCTCCGCAGCGCTCCGGACGGGGCTGGCGCGGTGGTGCGCTTCGGGCCCTTCCCGCTCTTGCCCACCCCTTGCTCCCCGCGCTTCTGCTTCACGCCCTCGAGGATCGAGCCGAGCAAGCTCTTCGCGCCCGTGCTTGCCGCGGCGAGCTTCGGCCCGAGCGACTTCGCGAGACCGCCAAGCTTCTTGCCTGTCTCCTGCACCTTGGACGCAGCTGCGGCGACGCGGTCCTCGGCGTCCATCGCCTCGCTGGGGTCGCGGTGGGTTGGCGTCGCGAGGGTCGGCGGCTGGTCCTCCACGAGGTCCTCACCGTCGAGCGAGTCTTCCCCGTGCGCCATGTCGAGCTTCGCGCCACGGCGGGCCATTCGGGGCTCTTCCTCATGGTCGATCACCGTCGGCTCCGGCGTCGTCTCCTTCGCGCTCGCCTCGACGACCCGACCTTCGAGGTGCCGAGAGGGCTTCTGGCCTGCGGCCTCGAGCTCGCCCGAGTCGGCCTCACTCGCCTTGTGCCCGTGGTCGTAGCGCAACGACACCACGAGCTGCGGCACGTTGTTCACGCGATCGATCTCGACCCCCACGTGCTCGATCATCGCGACGCGCCGGCCTCCTTGCTCGACGTCCTCGAGCTCGATGTCGCGACCCACCCGCAAGAACTCGAGGCTCGAGCCGACGAGCACCTCGCCTCGCGCGGTGTCCTTCACGCGGGCGCGCATCGGCGAGCCCAGGCCCTCGATGTGGAGCTTCACCCGCGCACCGACGAGCGCCGCGTCGGGCTCGACCGCACCCTCGGAGTGGGCCTCGACCTCGGCGAGACACATGTCTTGGAGGACGGCGGCCGCGCGCTCGTCGAGGTCGACGAAGCGCAAGCCGAACTCGCCGCCTCGCCCCTGCTCGTTGCGCCAGATCACCTCGCCCTCGGTTACGACCTCGCCACCGAAGCCATCGAATCGGCACACGAGCCGCTCGCCCATCTCGGGGAGGTAGGCCGTACGCAAACGCATCCCTTCGGGCGAGACGTCGACCGACTCTGCCTCGAAGCCGCCGGTCGCACCGGAGCCGACCTCGACGAGGGCCTCGAACTGAACTCGCGGATTCGAAGCGTCGCGACGCTCTGCCTGCTTTTTTTGGGTGCGCTTGGGGTCCGTCCCCGTGGTTGCCCGACTCATGTACGATCCTCCCGGTGTCCCCACGAGCGCAGAGCCCGTCAGGGGAACACGCCGTCGGTACGCGCTCGGTCGCCGGCAGGCCAACTTTGTGCCGACGACGTCCCTGGCCGTTCGAGGCCCACGCGCTGCCGCGCCGCGCAGGTATGGGCTGACTTTTTCGCCCGCTGGGTCACAATGAGGGCGTGACCGACGGAGACGATGACCGCGGCAGAAGCTCGGGCGACCGTGCGGACGCGCCGCCTCGAGACGTGGTCTTCGTCTACGGGCAAGCCGACGACGGAGACTACGGCGTCATCCGCAAGCGCGACGACGAGATCGAGCTAGGACGGCTTCGAGCAGTGAAGGAGGGGCAACCGCTCCACGGGGAGGTCGTCAGCCTCAAGCCGCGCCCCGAGAGCCCGCGCCTCTTCGACGTCGACCTCGTGTACGACGCCCGACCGGAGAAGCCGCGCTCGGGGCCCGCCCAGGTAGCGACCCGGAGCTACCGAGACAACTGGGACCGAATCTTTGCCGCTCCTCGTGCGCGCGACTCCGGCGCGCTCGACAACTGACGGACGTCGAGCGGGAGAACGCACGTGGAGTCGCCCCCCGAGCTCGAACTCCCCGCCGACGTGCGCGTCGTGTCCGCAGAGGCCGTCGCGCGCCTCGTATTGACTGAAGTCAACCCGCTGGCCGTCGCCGGCGTGGCCGGCTCGGGCGCCGCGCTTGTGGTGCGCTCACTCCTCTCAGCGACGCAGCAGCCTATCGTCGTGCTGGCCCACGATACGGCTGAGGCCGAGCTCGCACGTGACGACCTCCGGTTCGTCCTTGGTACCGACGACGTGCTGCTCCTCGATGCCCCAGAGAGCAGCGCCTACGCCGACGTCGCTCCCGACCGCAACGGGAGCGCGCGGAGGGTCGCCACGCTCCATCGGCTCGCGCGCGGCGATGCGCCACGCGTCGTCGTCGTCGCCGCCCCCGCGCTCGTCCGCAAAGTGGTCCCACTCGAGCGGCTCGCGAAGCATGCCGTCGAGCTCGAGTTCGGTGACGAGGTCGAGCGTAGCCTTCTCGTCGAGCGCCTCACCTCGGCGGGCTACCTGCGGGCCCCGCTCGTCGAGGATCCCGGGACGTTCTCGGTGCGCGGCGCGCTCGTCGACGTGTGGGGCCCGAACCTCCCCCGCCCCATAAGGCTCGAGTTCGACGGTGACGCCCTCGCGTCACTGAAGACCTTCGACCCTGCCGATCAGCGGACTCGGGACCCGCTCGAGAGGCTCGTGCTCGCTCCGGCCCGCGAGGCGCTCCTCGACCACGAAGCCACCCAGCGAGCGCGCGCCGTGATGCGCGAGCTGTGTGACGCGGTCGACTGGCCATCGTCACGCACGCGCGGGCTCGTCGACGAGGTCGCGAGCGGACAGGCCTTCTTCGGAGCCGATGGCTATCTGCCGGCGTTCTCGGAGCTCTCCCCGCTGACCGACGCGCTCCCCGATGACGCCATCGTCGTGGTGCTCGAGCCGGACCAGGTGGCGTCAGCGCTCGCCTCGGCGCACGACCGCGCAGCCGCGGACGAGGTTGGCAAGCATGGCATGCCTCACTTCGTCCTCGACGCGCTCTACAGCGCGCCCTCGGAGGTGGAGGCGTGGCTCACGGCGCACCGGGCCCTCGGCCTGCAGCTGGCGCCGGTAGGCGGCGGCGACGGCCTGTTCGGCGTGCTCTCGCTGCCGCGCGACGACGGCTTGACGCTTGCAGGTCGCGCGCCCGACGACCTCGCCCGCGCGCTCGCGAAGGCGCGTGAGGAGCGTGGGCACAGCGTCGGTCTCGGGCCGCTCGTCGAGCGCGTTCGCACCTGGAAGACCGCAGGCCTCCGCGTCACGATCGCGGCCCGCACCACGGTTCAGGCCGAGCGCATCGCGGGCATGTTGCGGCACCGCTCGCTCGAAGTCGCGCTCGCAGAGACGCTCGAGGCGCGTGGTGACGCGAGCCCAGCCGACGTCGTCGTCGCGGTAGGCCCACTTCGCCGCGGACTCCTCGCGCCGGTCGAGGGGCTCGCCTGGATCACCGAAGAGGAGATCTTCGGAACGGGGACGAAGCGCGGCCGTTCGCCTGCGCGTGTCTCCGAGAAAAAAGCGCAGCGCCTGCTCGAAGACCTGCGCTCGCTCGCCGTCGGAGATTACGTCGTCCACGTCGAGCACGGCATCGGCCGTTACGTCGGGCTCATCGTTCGCGAGGTGGGCAGACAGCGCCTCGACCTCCTGGTCGTCGAGTACGCTGGCGGCGACAAGCTGTACCTGCCGGCGTACCGGCTAAACTTGGTGCAGCGCTACCGCGGCTCGGACGCAGCGCCCAAGGTCGACAAGCTCGGCGGTCAGTCATTCGCTCGCACGAAGTCGCGCGCCAAGGCGAAGGTGCGCCAGATGGCGGACGAGCTCCTCAAGCTCTACGCCGAGCGAAAGCACGCCGTCGGATTCGGCACGCCGCCGGTCGATGACGAGTACCGCGCCTTCGAGGCGGCCTTCCCCCACGAGGAAACGGACGACCAAGCGCGCGCGATCGCGGAGGTAGGCGTCGACCTCGAGGCCGCACGACCGATGGACCGACTGGTGTGCGGCGACGTCGGCTTCGGCAAGACCGAGGTCGCCATGCGGGCGGCGTTCCGCGTCGCGATGTCGGGGCGTCAGGTCGCGGTGCTCTGCCCCACGACCGTCCTCGCCGAGCAGACCCGCGCGACCTTCGCGCGACGCATGGCGGGCTACCCGATTCGCATCGAGGCCCTCAGCCGATTTCGCTCGGCGAAGGAGCAGCGCGCGATCGTCCTCGGTGCGCGCGCGGGGACGGTCGACGTCATCGTCGGTACGCACCGCATGCTGTCGAAGGACGTGCATTGGAAGAACCTGGGCCTCGTCATCGTCGACGAGGAGCAGCGCTTCGGGGTCGCCGCGAAGGAGCGAATGAAGTCCCTTCGGACGGACGTCGATGTGCTGACCCTCTCGGCGACTCCGATCCCTCGCACGCTCCAGATGGCTGTCGCAGGGGTGCGCGATCTCTCGCTCATCACGACGCCGCCGACGGGGCGCCGCGCGGTGCGAACGCTCGCGACGCGAATGGAGCCGAACGTGATCCGCGAGGCGGTGACGCGCGAGCTCCAGCGCGGCGGTCAAGTCTACTACGTATGGAACCGCATCGCCGGCCTCGGGGAGCGCGCGCAGCTCCTCGCCGAGCTCATCCCGAACGCTCGCATCGCCGTCGCGCACGGTCAGCTCTCGGAGGACGCGCTCGAGCGGGTGATGGTCGATTTCGTAGCCGGTGAGTACGACGTCCTCGTCAGCACTGCGATCATCGAGAACGGCCTCGACATCCCACGCTGCAATACGATCGTGATCGACGGCGCGGAGCGCTTCGGCCTGTCGCAGCTCTACCAGCTACGTGGGCGCGTCGGCCGCTCGACCGAGCGTGGGTACTGCTACCTCGTCGTACCGAGCGAGCTCGATGACGACGCGCGCGTCCGCATCGAAGCGCTGCAGCGCTACACCGAGCTCGGCTCCGGGTTCCAGGTAGCCTCGCTCGACCTCGATCTGCGCGGCGGCGGCGATCTCCTCGGGGCAGAGCAGAGCGGGACGATCGCGTCGGTGGGACTCGAGATGTTCTGCTCGATGCTCGACGAAGCAGTCTCCGAGCTCCGCGGCGAGCCAGTCCTTCAGGGCCTCGACCCCGAGCTCTCGTTCGACGTCGAGGCGCTGCTCTCGGACGAGTACATCTCCGACGTCGGCGTTCGACTCTCGCTCTACAAGCGCATGGCGAGCGCCCTGTCTCGCGACGAGGTCGCGTCGCTCGCCGAAGAGATAGAGGACCGCTTCGGACGTCCGCCCGACTCGGCGCGTCGCCTCGTCGAGCTCATGGCGCTGAAGACCGAGCTCCGACGGATGCGCGTCCTCGCCTGCGAGGCGTCTGCGGCCGGCGTCACCCTCCACCTCCGCGACGACACGCCGCTCGATCCCGCAAAGCTCACCTCGCTCATTCGTACGACTCGCGGACAGTGGCGCTTGACGCCCGACATGCGCCTCACGCGCCGGACGATGCCCGGCGAGCGGCTCTCGAACGGGATCGAGGCCACCGAGCGTCTGCTCGACGAGGCGCGGAGCTGCGTCACATCCTGACGATCGCCGCGCCCCAGCTCACCCCGGCCCCCAGGGCGCACAGGAGCACCGTCTGCCCAGGGCGGATCGTCTCAGCGCGCACGGCGCGATCGAGCGCTAGCGGAATCGATGCGGCGAGCGTGTTGCCGACCTCCTCGGTGTCGAGCACGAACCTCGACAGCGGAAAGCCGAGCCTCTCGGAGATGGTGTCGACGATGCGGAGGTTTCCCTGCTGCGGGACGACCCAGTCGAGCTCTGCGCTCGTCAGCCTCGCGGACTTCAGTGCCTGCATCGAGTACGAGGTCAGGTGCCGCACCGTGACGTCGCGAAGCGGGCTGCCGTCGACGCGCAAGTAATGCTGGCCCTCATCGAGGCTCTTCGCATCGAGCGGCGCGGCCGAGCCACCGCCGGGGATCCCCATCAGCGCGTGGAGCGAACCGTCGGCGTGGATCGTCGTCGAGAGGATCCCCGACTCGCCCGCGCTCTCGCCGAGGACCACCGCGCCGGCGCCATCGCCGAAGAGCGCGCGCCCCGTCCGGTCGGCCGGCCCGAGGAACCGCGACGGCGCATCGGCCGCGACGACGAGGATGGTCTTGAAGGTGCCCGAGGCGATGAACTGATCGGCGATGGTCATCGCGTAGAGGAATCCTGCGGACGACGCGTTGACGTCGAACGACGGGATCAGGTCGGCCCCGATCTTTTGCTGAAGGCGCGCCGCGGTCGCCGGCAAGGGAGAGTCGCCCGTGCTGGTCGCGAGGATGACCATGTCGAGATCGGCGACGGTGAGACCGGCGGCTTCCACGGCGCGACGGGCCGCAATCGCCGCCAGGTCGCTCGTCGTCTCGCCCTCGGAGAGCACATGCCTCGCGCCAATCCCGGTGTGCTCGCGAATCCAGGCATCGGTCGTCGAGACAGCCCCCTCGAGGTCACGGTTCGACACCACGCGCTCCGGGAGGCAGCTGCCGGTGCCGAGGATCGTGCTGCGGGGCGTGATGCGGTCGCGGGTCATAGGGCGAGGTAGACCGGGGTCATGAGCGGCGGCAAGCGCCGTCCTCTGGAGGGGCTGGCGCACGCTACGGTGCTTGGCTATGGTCTCGTCGCCATGGCGACCGATAGCGGAGATGCGACCGAGAAGAACACCCCCACGCCCGAGAAGGCGGCCGAGAAGGCGGCGGAAAGCGCGTCGACCTCGCCAAAGCCGAGCGCGGACACGCCGCGGGCCGGCGCTGGCAAGCCGCGGGCGGCGGTAGCTGTGAAGGGCAAGCGCCCAGCGCCTCGCAAGGCCGGCTTCTCGATCCGCAACGTGATCCTGTTCGGCGCGCTCGTCGTGCTGCTGCTCGCCGCGTTTGGGATGCTCGGGACGAAGGACAACGGCGGGCCCGCAAACTCCCCTCGTTGGAAGTTGAACGAGCCGGTCGACATCGAGCTCACCCTCGTCGCGAGCGACGCGAACGATCTCGCCTGCGCGATGGAGAGCGACGTCGCAGGCCTCCACTGCGGCTACACCGCAGCGAACGCAAAGAACCCGGCGGCGAAGGGTTCGCGTGAGGACGAGAAGCTGCTGCAGCCCTACTCGACGACGAATCGCCAGAACCTCCTCGCGGCGAACGTGTGGCTCCAACCCGAGCTGAATGACGCCGTTGCCCTCGACGCCAAGATCAAGACGATGCAGAACCCGCGCTTCTCGGTCTCCTGCAAATTCACGCCGCGCGGGCGTGGCAAGGGCGCGAAGGTGCAGTGGAAGCCGGGGACCGACTGGGGACCGGGCGAGGGTTGGTACGTCGGCGACGTCAAGGACTGCAAGCTCGCGAAGTGACGCGCCCTCGCCCCGTGCCCGAGCCCATCTGCCATGGCCCAGCCTGAGTTCTTCAGCGGCAAGACGCTCTACCCGTTCATCGGGGCGCTGCTGGCGCTATCAGCGCTCTTCGGACTCGTGGTCATGCCGCGGCTCGGCCAGGGCAGCCACTTCCTCGACAAGCCCGCGCCCGACTTCGAGCTACCGGTGGTCGCCAACGGCGCGAGCAGCGAGGCGCGCGTGAAGCTGTCTCAGCTCCACGACAAAGTCGTCATCCTCGACTTCTGGGCGACGTGGTGCGGCCCGTGCGCGCAGCAAGCGCCGATCCTCGATCGGCTCGCGCGAAGATACGACCAGGAGGTCGTGGTCCTCGGCATCAACGTCGGCGAAGCGCCACACGTCGCGGCGAGCTACGCGCGCGCCAAAGGGCTCTCCTACCCGATCCTCGCGGATCCCGAGGGCGCTGCTCAGCAGGTGTACGAGGCGACCGCGCTCCCGACCGTCGTGGTCATCGACAGGAAGGGCAACATCGCGTCCTTCAACCGTGGCGTCGTTCGTCAAGCCGAGCTCGAGCGCACCCTCCGCGAGCTCCGCGAGCGAAGCTGATCGACGGACCCGACGCTCACACCCCGAGCGGCGCTCGGGAGGCCCG
>Ga0194129_10007440_pt1 | contig 13009 bp, 18 predicted proteins | sample TA2KigCa35mmetaG_FD_150862 | JGI IMG/M metagenome (GOLD analysis project Ga0194129, IMG submission 150862) | Freshwater microbial communities from Lake Tanganyika, Tanzania - TA2015038 Kigoma Deep Cast 35m | ecosystem: Environmental > Aquatic > Freshwater > Lake | place: Tanzania: Lake... | reverse complement strand
TTCTTATAAGGGAAAAAAAATAAAAGTATATTTTATTACTCATCATTTGTGTCATGCTGCGAATGGTTTTTTTTTATCGCCATTTAATTCATCTGCAATACTTACCGCAGATGGTCAAGGCGAAGATGACACTGTAAATTTTTTAATAGGAAAAAAAAATAAAATTGAAATTTTAAAAAAACAAAAAATACCAAATTCTCTAGGTTCATTTTATGCAACATTTACTGAATATCTGGGTTACAAGCCTGATTCTGATGAGTGGAAGGTAATGGCACTTGGATCTTATTTTAATAAAAAAAGCTCATATTATTTAAACAAGATAAATAAAATGATTCATTTTTATAAAGACGGTCATTTTGAATTAGATCAAAAATACTTTAAACAATATAATGTCGCAATTCCAAATTATTATACAAAAAAATTCGTTGAAGAAATTGGGCTTCCGAGAAAAAAAAATGGCAAGTTTACAAAAAGACATTATGAAATTGCTTACTCAATGCAAAAAGTTTTTGAAAAAATTGGTTTCCATATGTTAAATTTTCTACAAAAAAAAACACAGTTGAACAATCTAGTTTTATCTGGTGGAGTATTTATGAATTCAGTATTTAATGGAAAAATAACAAAGAATACCAATTTTAAAAATGTTTGGTTAGGATCTTGTCCAGATGATAGTGGTCTTTCTATAGGTGCAGGATTGTATTTATATAATAATATTTTAAATAAAAAAAACAGATATGTTATGAAACACAATTATTTTGGCCCTGATTTTAAAGACTCGGAAATATTAAAAGTTTTAAAAAAGTTTAAATTAAAAATAAATAAATCTAAAAATATTTATAAAGAAACAGCCTCTTTAATAAGCCAAAAAAAAATTATTGGATGGTTTCAGGGAAAAATGGAATTTGGACAAAGAGCTTTAGGACATAGATCGATACTAGCAGATGCAAGATTTCATGAGTCAAAAAAATTATTAAATGCGGCAGTAAAATATAGGGAATCTTATAGGCCATTTGCACCCTCGATTTTAAAAGAACATTCTAAAAATTATTTTTATTTAGATAGCGAAATATCTTTCATGGAAAAAGTAGTTTTGGCAAAAAAAAAGGCTATAGAAGAAATACCAGCGGTAGTCCACAAGGATGGTTCTGCAAGAGTACAGACTGTTTGCAAGGATGAAAACTCAATATTTTATAAGCTTATTAAAGAATATTATAAAATTACTAAAGTACCTTGTATTATAAATACATCTTTTAATATAAATGGCGAACCCATAGTCTGCACGCCTGAAGATGCCATCAAAACATTTTTTTCATGTGGTTTAGATTGTTTGGTAATGGGTAGCTACATACTGCATAAATAACTTTGTCAAGTATCCTTATCTTGAAAAAGTCAACGAATTACAAAAATCATTTATTCATAAGTTCAGTAATTCTATCAATATTAAGTATGAAGATGTTCCATGCCCCTCCTGTAAAACAAAAAGGTATATTCATTTATATGATAATGATCGGTACGGGATTAAACATTCAGTAGTTTTATGCCTTAATTGTACTTTAATATATACTAATCCACGAATGACATCGTCAAGTTTAGAGGAGTTTTATTCTTCTGGTTTATATAGGATTATTTATACAAATATTTCAAAAGAAGAAGAAATAAATTCAAAATATTCTAATATAAAATATCTGTTTTCTAAGCCAGATTACAAAACTTACCATGAATTTTTAAGTCATGATTTCCTATTAGAGAAGCAAATAAATTTTAGCAATGTTGCTGAAATAGGTTGTGGTTATGGACTAAATTTAAAAGTATTTCAAACTCTAGGTAAAAAAACTTTCGGTTTAGAGCCTGACAAAGAAATAGAAGAATTTACAAAAAAAAAAAAAGATATTAATATTAAACAAGGTTTTTATCATGATTTAGAGGGTAAGTTTGATTTAATTTTTGCAAAGCATGTTTTTGAACATTTACCAGACCCTAGGAATTTTTTGAGAAGAATTAAAAAAATACTAAAAAATATTTATATATTGAAGTTCCCGGAAATTATAAAGAATTACAGTCGATTCAAAATACACATAACATTTTTTTTTCTTCCAATACTCTTGTGGATTTAGTTGTTTCTGAATGTTTTAATTTAGAATATTTAGAAATTTCAAAAGATAACGGATTTATTTTAAGTTTGTTCTCAATTTCTGAAAAAAAAATAAATTTTATTTTAATAAAAAACTAGAGTTAACTAAAATTTTATATTGGTTTTGCAGATCTTTTTTTTCAAATTTAAGAAAAATAATTTATTTTTCACATAACAAATGCAACATACCTTCGCCATAAAGAATTTTGCTAATAGAATTTTTATAATTTGAATATAGTGGAGCCAGTAAAAACCTTATATTATCATATAAAATTGGTTTTTTTATTCTTTGGATTTTTCGAAATCCTATTTTTTTTAAAAATTTAAATAATAGACTATACTTATAAGATTTATAGGTTGGAGAGTAAATTCTATCTTTGAGAGTTAAAATTAATTCTTTATCAAGATATTTTTTTATATAATTAAAAACTTTCCTTTCTCTATCAGAGTAATGATTAAGCAAAAAATTATTAAATTTTTTTAGTTGTGTATTATTAAAAATTTTTTCAAACAATAAATTATTTTTTTTATTTTTAAAAAATGGGCGTAACACTAAACTGAAAATTTCATTAATCAAGCCACCTTTTCCATCAACAATTATTAAAGCCTTACCATTTTTTTTTAAAACTCTAAAAATTTCTTTAAACGCTTTTTTATCATTTTTCATATGATGAATAACACCCGAACAAATGAGATAGTCTATAGAATTTGTTTTTAAGGATGTGCTTTCAATTGACTCAAATAAAAATTTATATTTTTTATTAAATTTTTTAAGATTTGATTTGAATGTAATTGTATACTTTTGTCCAAGTCAATTATATAACAAAATTTACAGTTATTTTTTAAAAAAAATTTTGCTTCTAAACTTAAAGATCCAGAACCAAAAACAGCAACAATTTTATTTTCAAAATTTCTTTGATAATTTTTTAATTTAAAAGAATTTAAATGAAATGAATTTTCAATATTTTTAATGTGTTTCGTATTCTGTAATTTTAAATGAATTTTATGAAATAATTTTCTATGCTTTAAATCATTATGCATTTTTTATTTTAAAATTTTATTTTTATTTTTTAAAATTTTAATTGATCTTTTGATTGAGGCAATCATGTATTTGACATCTTTATTTGACATCCAGATATGAAAAGGAAAGCTGATCATGTTAAAAAAAAATCTTTCAGTATTTGGACAATTTGCTTTTCCAAATCCAAATTTTTTAAACAAAGGATATTTATATAATGGGTAATACTGAACAATGCATTTGATATTAAGTTTATTATTTAAAATTTCAATCAGTTTGTCATTATTAATTTTTTTACCAGGTATAATATACGCACTTAGTAAATGATAAACATGTCGATTTTTTTCTTCAAAGCATGAATGAAACTTTATTTCTTTAATTTTTTTTAGATGTGAAATTATTTGTTTAGCTCTAAATATTCTTTTTTGATTTAACTGTTCTATGCGATTTAAAACTAAACTACCAGCTGCACATTGAATTTCTGACAAATTAAATTTATAGGGCCAGGAATTTTTTAAATCTTGATCAAGATTACCCATTGCAGGTTTCCAAAAGAATTTTCTTTTTTTATTATAATTGCAGTGACTATTATGCCTCATACCCTTCACTTTTTTTGCTAAATTTTCATTTTTAACGTAGATAGCTCCACCCTCGCCAAGTGTAGTGAGATTTTTTTGTGCATGAAAAGAATAGCATGCAAAATCTCCTATAGTTCCCGCTTTTTTCCCATTTAACTCACCGCCAAAAGCTTGTGCACAATCTTCTAAAATTTTAATTTTTTTATTAATTTTTTTAAATTTATGCACATCAACAATATAGCCATACAAGTGAACTAAAATGATAGCCTTTGTTTTTTTGGTAATTTTTTTTTTTACATCGAAGTAATCTATTACCCTAGTTTCAAAATCAATATCAGCCCAAATAATTTTTGCACCTCTTCTGGCAAAAGGTATTGCAGTAGCACAATATGTGTGTGCAGGTATAATTATTTCATCACCTTCTTTTATATTCAAAAAAGTTGCTATTAATTCAAGTGCTGATGCAGCAGAATTGACGCAAAAAATATTTTTTTTTCCAAGAAATTTTTGTAGAGAATTCTCAAACATTTCAAGTTCAGATCCTCCAGTCAAAGTATCTGTGTTAGAAATAAATTTAAACAGATAATCTTTTTCTTTTTTCAATAAATTATAAGATTTGCCGCTCCAAGGAATATTAATTATGAAATTATTTTTTTAAAATTATTTAAGTCACACATGTCATTAATATCTAAACTTCTTGATTTGGGCATTATAGATAATCCGTTATTTTTTGAAATTATATGATTATTTTTAATAATATTACTTATTTTAGTTATGTATATTGAGCCATTTATAAAATAAGAATTAATCTTGTATCCTTGTCTGCCCTTAAATTTTAACATTTTTTTAAAATTATAATTCCATTTGCCATTTTTAATATTAATAGTTTCATACGGATGCTCGATAGACTCTGACACAGAAAATAAGCTACTGTATTTTTTTTTAGTAAAGATATTGATTGCATTTATAATATCGATTTTTTTAGTTAGAGGTGAAGTACATTGTAATATAATTAAATTTTGTACAGTTTTATTTGTGTGTGCTAGCCATTTGCAAAATGGATTTAAAGTTTCTGACAAAGATATGTTCGATCCTGAAGTTGAAGCTTTTCTAATGTAATCAGTATTGATCTTATATTTTTTTGCAATTTTTTTAATAAACTTTGAGTCAGTAACAACATATTTTGGTAAATTTATTGATCTAATTTCTTTAAATATAAATTCAATTAAATATAAATTTTTTATTTTTTTTATATTTTTATTTTTAATTCCTTTAGAACCTTTTCTTGCCGGAATAATGATTGCAAAATTTTTCATTTTAATTATTTTTTACTAATTATAATAAAAGTTTTATCATGTTAAATTTAAATTATAGATTCTTAATTGATTAGTTTGTTTACTTAATTGTTTTTAAACAATTAAGTAAAGCTTTGCATATATAATTTATTTCCGAATTTTTAATAGATGCAAAAGTTGGCAGATTTATACCAAATGGACAAATATTGTCTGTGTTAAATTTTTTTTTTGTGGCATATTTCTGATATATTTTTTGTACATTGAGTGGGAAAAAAAAATTTCTAATTTCAACTCCAGATTCTTTCATAATTTTTTCTATAAGAGAGTAAGAAATTTTTTTATATTTAGTTAAAATACCTATGGCCCAAAATGTATTTATTAAAATTATTATAATTTTTATTAGTAAAAATTATTTAAGATTATGACTAATAATAGTAGAGTTATTAAATAAGCAGTTTTTCACTTTTTTTTAAAAAAATGTTAAAAAAACAAAAAAAAAAATCTTATTATTTGGTGCCGGTGGTCATGCCAAAGCATGTATAGAAGTTATAGAAAATCATAAGGGTGATAATTTTTTAATTTCAGGATTAATAGATAAAATAAAGAGCAACAAGACTATAAATAATAAATATAAAGTTATAGGAAATGATAATGATCTAAAATCTTTAAAGAAGAAATTTAATTATGCATTTGTGGCTTTAGGACATATAAAAAAAATAAATTTAAGAAAAAAAATTTTTAAAAATTTATTATCATTAGGATATAAATTACCCACTTTTGTCTCAAAGAATACAATTATTTCAAAGAATAGTTTAATCGGAAAAGGAACTATAGTGATGCATGGCGTCATAATTAATTCGAATGTTAGTATTGGAGATAATTGTATAATAAATACTGGCTCTATTATTGAGCATGATGTTATTATAGGAAACAATCGCCATGTAGCACCAGGCGCTATTTTAAATAGTGGTACAAAGGTAGAAGATAACTGTTTTATTGGTAGCAGTTCTGTAATTAAAGAAAATATAAAGATTTCAAAAAATTCTATTATAGGAGCAAATATTTTTCTTAGGAGAAATACTCTTATTAATGAATTAATAAAAAAATAAATTAAATTTATGTTTGCATCAGTTAGAAATAGAAATAATGTCTTTGAAAGATCCTTTGAATTGAGGATGTTATAATTGAGTATACTTTGTTTTATACCTGCTCGTGCCGGATCTAAGGGCATCAAGAATAAAAATTTATATAAAATTAATTCTAAGCCTTTGATTTATTACACAATCAAGTTTGCTCAAAAAATAAAAAATAATTTTATTTTTGTCTCTACAGACTCTACAAAAATTTTAAAATATACAAATAAACTAAACTTGAATAATAAGTATATTCGACCAAAGAAACTATCAGGTGACCACAGTTTAGTTATTGATGCTTTAATAGATTCTTTAAATTGGTTAAAAAAAAAGGTAAAATTTTTAATACTGTAATTTTATTGCAAACAACAAATCCAGTAAGAAATATCATTGAATTTAATAAAGCGTTAGCAATTTTTAAAAAAAAAAATTAGATTCTTTAGCATCAGTAACAAGAATGAGAGAACATCCATATGAATGTATTGAAATAAAAAAAAATAATAGATTTCAATTTCTTAAAAAAAATCCAGATAAAAAAAATACCAACAGACAAGGTTATAATAAAAACTTTTTTTTTATTGACGGTAATTTTTATATAGCTAAAGTTAGTTTTTTACTAAAGCATAAAAAATTTATTAATAAAAAAAAACTAAGTTTTTTATTCAAAAAAGTGTTTGGCCAATTGATATTGATTATTTAGAGGATATTAAAGTTGCCAAGAATTTTTTATAGATCTACAGCAATGAGATATTTTTAACATATTTTTTAAGAGTATTTGCAACATATCCAATTTCTTTATTTTTTATTGCCGGGAATGTAGGCAATATAATTGCTTTGCTAAAAAAAATGTCAGTATTGTATTTTGTTTTAGATGAGTATTTCTTATAGATTTTTTGTCGATTAAATGGGTAAAACAAATTTCTTATTTCTATTCCATTGTTTTTCATAAATTCTTCGCATTCTTTAAATTTAAAATTTTTATGATTAATTGTTACTGCTATAGCCCAATAAGTATTTAAACAATTTTTTTCATTTGTTTGGAATTTAAAATAATTGGATTTACCTAAAAACTTTTTATAAATATTAAATATTTCTATTTTTCTTTTTATTATCTTATCAAAATTTTCTAGTTGAGCTAAACCAATTGATGCTTGCATGTTGGTCATTCGATAATTATAACCAACCATATCGTGATAGTATTTTTTTTGTGTAGACATTCCGTGATCCCTCAATTTTTTGGCCAAATTATAACAATTGAGACTTTTAAATAAAATCATTCCACCTTCGCCAGTTGTAATAGTTTTGTTTCCAAAAAAACTAAAAACAGAACAGTCTCCGAATGTACCTACAATTTTTCTTTTATATCTGCTTCCTATCGCTTCCGCACAGTCTTCTATTAAAAATATTTTATACTTAGAGCAAATTTTTTCTATTTCTTTCATGTTACAAGGGTTGCCATACATGTGAACTACAATGATTGCTTTAGTTTTTTTTGTAATTTTCCTTTTTATATCTTTAATATCTATTGTCCATTTGTCCTTATCAACGTCGACAATTACTGGCTTTGCATTTGCATACAAAACAGAATTTATAACTGCTGCAAAAGTAAGATTTGGAACAATTACTTCATCATTTTTTTTTATTCCAAGAGACATTAATGCCAAATGCAAACCAGTAGTAGCACTACTAACCGTTAAAGCTTTTGAATTATTATGAATTTTTGAGAATTTGCTTTCAAATTTTTGAATAAATGGCCCTGCTGATGAAATCCAGTTGCTATTCAAGCATTCTGTTAAATATTTATTTTCATTTCCTCTAAGGTAAGGTTCATAAATAGGAATAAAATTTAATCTATTTCCTATGATTATATCTATAACCTCGTTTTTTTTATTTATAACGGGAAATACTTTGATTTTATTTTTATACTTTTGACATATGGAAAATATTTCGTTTTTTGTACTATTTTGAGCTATTGATATATATTTATTATTTGCAGCTATTTTAATTTTACTATTTGTATTTTTGCCTAATAACAGAAATCTTCTAATATCACCATCAGTTACTGCGCCAATTATTTTTTTATTTTTATTAATAAATATTGTACCTGTTAAGTTTTTATTAATCTTTGCCATTGCTTCTTTTATTGTTTTCTCAGAATCAATTACAAAATTTTTTAACATAAATTATTTATTTTCTTATTAGCTAATTTTAATTGTTCTTTTAGAAAAGGTATATTTCTAAATTTAATTTCTAATGAATATGTTAAGTTTTTTTTTAAAACTTTCCAAAACCATGATTTATCCTTGATTGGTTTATTTTGATCACTAATCCCATTATTTTCACTTAGATGATACCCCTTTATCCAATTATTACATTTTTTAATAAACTCATATTTACAAAATTTCAAAGTCTTTGCAGAAACATTTAAATGACCCACGTCTAATAGAATTCCTACATTGGAGGGCAGTTTTTTTATAATTGTGATAATCTCGTCAGCTTCCAAAAATAGTAATGAGTTTTTCTTGTATTTTAAAAGATTTTCTTTTGTTAATACATTGTTCTCAATTAAAAGTTCTATGCCTTGTTTTTTTGCTTCATCAGATAATATTTGGACAGAATTGACAAAATTTTTAATTCCATCTTTTTTTGAAATTAAAACTTGAGTTTCTAATGCCATACCTAGAGTTTTAATATCAGGATCTATTAAAAATCCGCCATGAAAAGAATAATAGTGAGCATTAACTTTTTTTGATAGTTGAATTGCTTTTATAGCTAAATTAATACTTTTATTACGAATATTATGATTGTTAGACGATAAATTAAAAACAAATGCTTTCTCTGGTGGCGGAAAATAATTGTGGATTAAGTAATTAACTCTTTTCTTATTGCATATTATTTTTTTGGTTATATTTTTTTCATATAATCCAGAAGATAGTTCTATATTTGTAATATTATTTTTTATTAAATTATTAATAATTTTACTTGTAAAATTTTTTTTATACATTCCTGTTGATAAATATATCATTAATATAAGTCTCTTAATTTAATTTGATAATTTTTAGGCTTATTATACTTAATTTTTTTTCCATTAATTTTTTTAATTTCAAAGCCACTTAATCCCGTTCCTGGTCTTTTCATTATAATGTTTGCTAGAGATATTTTTTGATTTTTTTTAAGATCAATTTTTAAAGTTACGCTTTTAGAGGATATTTTTTTCATTTGTTTTTCTTCCTGGTAAATTTTTTTTATTGGAGATCCTAAAATTTTTTCTGCCATTTTAATTCTATTTACATAGTTGGCAAAATCTTTTGGATTAAGTGATGCTTTATGGTCTGGGCCTCTCATGCCATTTGAAAGTGTAAAATGTTTTTCAAAAATCTTTACGCCCATTGAAACAGCCATCATGGCGGGGTGGTAGCTTTTGCAGTGGTCAGAAAAGCCAATTGGTATTTTAAATTTCTTTTTTAAAGAATTAATCACTGCCAGATTTATTTCTTGGTCAGGACATGGATATCTGGATACACAATGCATAAGTATTAAATTTTTTTTTTTATATAAAGGTATAACTTTTTCGATATCCTCAAATGTAGACATGCCTGTTGAAATTATAATTTTTTTATTTGTTAAACTTAATTCTTTATGTAACAAAAAATCGCTTATATCTGCTGATGCTACTTTAAAAATATCTGTGTTAATCTTTTTTAAAAAGTTAGCACTCTTTAGATCATAAGGAGTTGAAATAAAATAAATACTTTTTTTTTTGCAATATTTTCTTAATAATTTAAATTCATTTTGTTTTAATTCTAACTTCTTAAGCATTTCGAAATGAGTTTCATTTCGAGGTGAATTTTTTTTTTGGTAATTTACTTTATCTGTTTTGCTAGTTACAAACTCTTCTGTTAAATAAGTTTGAAACTTTACTGCATTTGCTCCTGCTTTTTTTGCCGCATTAATTAGTTTTTTTGCTAATAGGTAATTACCATTATGATTCACTCCAATTTCAGCTATAATAAATATTTTTTCTTGAAATTTCATAGCATTATTATAAAGTTTTTTTATGAATTTATACACAAGTCATAAAAAAGAATTCTTAAAATCAGGATTTTGTTTGATTAAAAGTTTTTTTACAGTCCATGAAATTGAGAGTTTAGACAAAAGATTAAAAAAGTTTTTAGATGAAAAATCTAATTTTTTAAGAGGAAGAGATATTAATAAAACAAAAAATAATCAAGTAAATACTATGCATGATATTGATAAGCATGAGGATTATTTTAAAGAATTTTCGCATAAAAAAAAATTTTTAGATCTAGCTAAATTTTTATTAGATGCTGAGGTGGAATTTAGAAAATGTGAAATGTTTGCTAAACCAGCAAAGGTAGGTATGGCAAGTCCAATGCATCAAGATAATTATTTGTGGGCAATTAAAAATAATAATGGGCTCACTTTTTGGGTTGCGTTAGATCATTGTGATCATACTAACGGGGGGTTAACTTATATACCTTGTAGTCATAAGAAAGGATTGTTAGAGCATGAAGACTCTTTTGCACCAGGAACATCTCAAAAAATTAAAAAAAATATTTTAGATAAGGAGTTTGCCAATGTAGGTAACATTACTCCGGTATTGGAACGGGGAGATGTTCTTATTCATCATTGTTTGACTGTTCATGGAAGCAACATTAATACTAGTGATAAAAATAGAAGAGGTTTTACAATTCAATTCAAAGACAAAGAATCACCTTATGATGAAGAGTTGTTAAAACATTATCAAGAAAGATTGCAAGAACAGTTGAGCTTGAGAAATCAAATTTAATAAATTAAAGTAATAGGGGAGCTTGATAATGCCTGGTTTTGAATTAGTTGGCGAAGAGGAGCGCAAAGCAGTTAATGATCTTTTTGACGATGGAGGCATATTATTTGTGCATGGTTTTGATAATATACGTTCTGGTAGATACCATGTTAGAGAGTTTGAAAAACAGTTTGCAGATTTTCTTGGTGTTAAATATGCACAAGCAGTATCATCAGGAACTGCAGCACTAAAAATTGCCTTGATAGCTTTAGGAGTAAAACCAGGAGATGAGGTTATTACCCAATCTTTTACTTTTATTGCTGTGGCTGAAGCCATTATTGACGTAGGCGCTTAACCAGTGTTTGTAAATATTGATGAAACGCTAAATATGGATGCTTATGAGCTTGAAAATGCCATTACAGATAGAACAGCAGCTATTATACCAGTTCATATGCTAGGGGTGTCTGCAGAACAGGAAAAAATTCACTCAATTGCAAAAAAAATTTTATAGTTTACAAAAATTTAGAAAAAAAAAATAAAATTCTTAATCAGGAAAATTATATGAAACAAAAAATCTTGTGGAGCGGGAAATCACATAATTATAATTCTTCAGAAATTAAATATATTGTTAAAGCAATAAAGAATGCGGATCCATTAAGTCAAGGAAAATATTTAAATTTATTTGAGGAGAAGTTAAAAAAATATTTAAATAGCAAAAATATCTTCGTGACGAGTTCTGCAGCATCAGCCATGGAAATAATTGCACAACTTTTAAAGTTAAAAAAAAATGACGAAGTGATTATTCCAGCACATACTTATTGTGCTAGCGCCATCCCCTTTGCAAGAAATGGAGCAAAAATCGTTTGGTGTGATATTAATTTAAACACAAGAACCCTCGACTTAAATGATGTAAAAAAAAAAATTACAAAAAAAACAAAAGCAATTGTTGCTGTCCACTTGTATGGTTATGCTGTTGATTTATTTGCTTTAAAAAAAATTATAGGAAAAAGAAGAATTTCATTAATTGAAGATTGTGCTCAAGCTTTTGGAGCAGAATTAAATAAAAAAAAAGCTGGCACATTTGGCGATTATAGTTGCTTCTCTTTTCATGCTCAAAAAAATATGACAACTTTAGGAGAAGGGGGTGCGTTATATGTAAAAAATAAAAATCATGCAGCGAAAGTTTTTAGCTTAAGATTAAATGGTCATGCACCATTCAAAAAAAATAGAAAGTATTATTGGAAACCAGCTATGATAAATTTAGTTAATGATTTAAAATATAGTTGGCCAAATAAATTTACATTATCAGAGCCACAATGCGCCTCTGGGATCGTTCTTTTAAAAAGAATTGATAAAATGAACGCTTTAAGAATAAAAAGAGCAAAATACTTTGTAAAAGAAATTGAAAAATTTACTAAAAAGTTAAATTTTAATTCTAATTTTAATAATAAAAGACATGTTTATCACTTGTTAACAGCATTTGTTGAACCAAGTATAAATTTTAATAGGGATTTGCTAATAAAGCAGCTTTACTTCAAATACAGAATTCAGTGTATTGTTCAATTCTATCCTCTTTATAAATATCCATTATTTAAAAACAAAGGTTTTGGAAATGCATATTGTCCAAAAACAGAAAAATTTTTTAATAATATGATTTCTTTTCCATTTCATATTTGGATGACACAAAAAAATTTTAATTATATGGTAGAATCTGTAAAAAATGCTATTAACGATTTGATTAATAAGAATTAAAATTATTTTGTCAAAGAAAAAATTAATTCTATTAGTAGAAAATATTTTTTCTAAAAGAGACTACAATAGATTTTGTATTAAAGACTTAAAAAAGTGGTTTGACGTTAAGGTTATAGATTTTACTTATTATTTAAGAAAAGACTATTTTAAAAAATATTTTAAATTATATTCATATAAAAATTATTATAAATATATTTTTATAGTTAAAAAAAAAAAGATTTTGATAAAATTCAAGATAGTATTAATGTTTATCAAAAATATTTAGTTCTAGATTCTGCATTTTCACAATACTACAATAATAAAAACTTGCTTAATT
>Ga0194129_10007434_pt1 | contig 13016 bp, 10 predicted proteins | sample TA2KigCa35mmetaG_FD_150862 | JGI IMG/M metagenome (GOLD analysis project Ga0194129, IMG submission 150862) | Freshwater microbial communities from Lake Tanganyika, Tanzania - TA2015038 Kigoma Deep Cast 35m | ecosystem: Environmental > Aquatic > Freshwater > Lake | place: Tanzania: Lake... | reverse complement strand
CATGTGGATCCTTTGGGTGTCTATGGAGCTACCAAAGCTGCAGGTGAGGCTGCTACCCTCGGCTTGCCTGGGGGCAGAGTCCTACGTACAAGCTGGGTGTATGGGCCCGTTGGACGCAATTTTTGCCTCACAATGCTGAATTTACACAGTGAGAAGCCAACGCTCGAGGTGGTGGCCGATCAGGTGGGTTGCCCCACGGCCACGCACACCTTGGCAGCCGCTTGTTGGCAGGCCCTCAAGTTGGGAGGTGATGTACGCATGACTCCCTTGCCACGCTTGCTGCATTGGAGCGATGCGGGTGCCGCTAGCTGGTACGATTTTGCTATGGCCATCGGTGAAGTTGGCGTGGAATTGGGTCTTCTGCCTCATGCAGCATTTGTTCGTCCACTAACTAGTTCGGATTACGCAACACGAGCTCGCCGTCCTGCATATTCCCTGCTGGACTGCACCAGTACGCGTGCACTTCTCGGCATAGAGCCGATGCATTGGCGCTCGGCCTTACGTCAGGTGTTAAAAAGTATTGTCAATTCCGAAACTATTCACCAATCGAATTGATACAAGATATGCTCCCCGAGAATTGTAAGCGCATTCTAGTGACCGGCGGAGCCGGTTTTATTGGAGGTGGAGTTGTACAGCGAATTCTGAATCAAACCCATGCTCAGGTTTTCAACTTAGATAAATGTGGTTATGCAAGTGACCTGACCTGTTTTGGTAGTCATTCACGTCACCAGCTTCTACTTGTGGATCTAGCGAATGCCCAAGCCACGGAAGTGGCTGTGCGACATGCCGATCCTGATCTTGTGATGCATCTGGCAGCCGAAAGTCATGTCGACCGTTCGATCGATGGCCCTGCGGTCTTTCTGCAGAGCAACGTAGTTGGTACATTTAACTTGTTGGAAGCGGTTCGGAAGCACTGGATCAATCTTTCACCAGAACGGAAGTCCACTTTTCGTTTACATCATATCAGTACTGATGAGGTTTTCGGTTCGCTCGGTCAAGATGGTCGTTTCTCAGAAACTACTTCATATAACCCCACCTCTCCTTATTCTGCCAGCAAGGCAGCAAGTGATCACCTCGTCAGAGCCTGGCACAGTACTTACGGCTTACCAGTCGTAGTATCAAATTGCTCCAACAACTTTGGCCCAGGACAGTATCCAGAAAAATTAATACCCTTAACCATAAAGAAAGCTATGGCCGGTATGTCCATACCTATATATGGAGATGGAGCAAATGTAAGGGATTGGTTGTTCGTTGAGGATCATATCGATGCACTACTTATGGTAGCTTCATCTGCAAAGATTGGCAATACTTATTGCATTGGAGGATATGGTGAGCGTACCAATCAGTATGTAGTTGATTTAATTTGCCAACTCCTTGATGCCCGGATTCCACAATCTGCTCCCCATGCATCTTTAATTAACTATGTTAAAGATCGTCCGGGGCATGACCGACGCTATGCTATAGATTCAACGCTTATTTCCAAAGATCTTGGCTGGTACCCTAGGCATACCTTTGAGCAGGCGATCGAGATAACCGTTGATTGGTATTTAAGCAAATGGTCTTGAAAACTAACTTCTCGACCATCTCACGTCACCTAAAAATTCAAGCTGTTTATACAACGATGCGTCGAAGCAGCAAATACTATCCAATACTAAAACATAAGAGATGATAATTCTCTGATTTGACAGTTTAAGGAGCATTTATACCTGAAGTTGATCCCTTCTGGGCTGTCTAGCCAGGAACCCGGATCTTGACCAAGTACCGCATCCGAGGCTGTATTTATCAGATTACAAATTTCAGCGATGGAGGAAAATCCTGTTAAGGCTGGATTATTAAATTCAAGTAGAGATGGATTATTTAAGAACAATATTCTACTTCCGGCTAGCAACGACTCAATGGTAGACCAAGACAAGACGAAAGGCCTCGAAAGATAAAGCTGAAAATCATGTTGGGAGACCGCTTTGAGATAATCATTGTAATTTGTCGTTGACATCAGATTGACATTCTCTGGAAGTTTATTGTTGAGACTATTAAGAAAGACTTTCCACGGTGTGCTTTGTTTATAAAAATCATAAACCCATCTATCTGCAGCAATAATTGATAAACACTCATAACTATCACTAGGTAAGATCTTAATCAGTTCTGCTAATCTGTCAGCACCCCTTGTGTACTCTAATCCTCTGCTAATAAATAGTAGCTTAGGCTTGCGACTATCCACATTTTTCTGGCGCTGTCGCCGATAAAATAATTTTGGTGGAAAACCATCACTTATAACATGCATTTTAATCCGATACTCACTTGGAAACTGGCTCTTTTGCCATTCTGTAGGAGTAATCAATGCACTAGCAAGTTCAAGGGCTTCGGCGATGGGCTTGTTAATATCTGGATTAAACGTTATTTGACTTCTAGAATGATATTGAATATTTGACTGGGTAAACCACCATTCGCAGAATGCAATAACCTTCACCTTGGGAAAATATCTCGCGATGTTATGACTATGCCAACCTGCATGCACAATGATTAGATCTGGAATCCATCCAGTATCTGCAAGTATCTTAGAAAGGTCTCCAAAGTACTCCTTGAAGTTAATTTTGCTGCCCGACTTCCATTTAACGGTAAGTTCGGAACTAGCGAGTACTTTGCAGCTTTCCTGAGGCCAGTTTGTTTCCTCTAAGCAAGCGAACACAACCTCAATCCCCATTTGTGCTACAGTTGGAATCATCCATCTGAATTGGCCTGGGTAGGATCTGTGAGCAAAAAGAATTTTCATAAAAGCGATGAAGCCTATCGTGAGTTATCAGATAATAATACCTTAGAGAGCAATCTCCTGATTTTGGCTAAGATAAATCCAGTTTTAGTGCAGCGCCTAAAAGATATTGGAAATAGTGTGGAGAGACCTCAAAGCTTAAAAAAATTATCGCTTCAAAAACAGCTAGACAGACGAATATATTGCTCGGCCGGTCCTTACGTTATATATAGTAAAACTTTTCATGTTAAGCCTGAGCATGAGTCAGCATACAACTCGTTTACATCTGGCGACCCATCTTTTTCAAAATTCATACAGAATTATTACGATAAGCACGTTGATCTTCATCCGGGTTATTTTATCCAAATGCTCTTGTCAGATTTACAGGAAGCCAAATTAGAACTCAGAGAGCGACCTAACAATCGTGAAAGCCCACATCTGGCTATTGTAGGCGGTCTTGAGAACAGGGAAGATTTTTATGAGTTTCTTAAACATCTATCTTCAAGAAATGTCTTGCTACTGGAGACATCCATTCATTCCCTTCATTGTTTCCTTTCGGAATATTCACTTTCCCAATGCCAGGCTCTTCAAGCCCAAAATAAAGGCTCTCTTGGCCTTGCTATTGCGTGTGATAATGTACAGTCCACAATATCCGAGGTATACCGATGGGTTCAATCTAGAAACCCAAGTGCAATCGAAGGGATGATATGGGCTGATACACTATCAAATGATGAGCTTTTGAAGCAGGTCAAAAGCCATATACTGTCTTCATCAGCAATGGTTGAATCAATTGCGAGATGCGGCTATCAATTAGACGAGTATAATATGTTATTGAATACATCCCTCAACTTATCAAACCATCAATCATCTTACATCTATACACCGATCAAAAAGCCAGAACATCTAGATTATCCTGTTGTTCTTACAGGTTCTGGTGCATCACTTGACAACCTTTTGCCGACTTTAAAAGAATATAGGGACAAATATATACTAGTCACAGGTGGCAGTTCGATTAGTACAGTTCTCGATTATGGTATCTCCCCCGACATTCATATCCAACTAGAAAGAAGCGAGCACCAGTACGATCTTCATTATAACCTCTCAAAGAGCTATGATTTAAGCAAAATATTATTAATAGCCAGTAGCACCGTTCCTAATAGACTTCAGCTAATATTTGATAAAATAATATACTTTTTTCGACCAGCTCTTGTCCCGCTTGCGCTGTATGCTCAATTACCACATGAAATATTAAATGCGGAAGGTCCCGATACAATAAACTCAGCTTTATCAGCCATATTAGGATATAACTTTTCTAACATATACCTCTCCGGCGTCGACTGTGGAGCAACTAATAAACTTAAAATTAGATCTAAAGGAGCCTTTGGAGGAACAATCCCTAGAAAGTTAGACACCGTTGAATTGGGTGCAGGTGGCCGAACGGTTTTTACTAATAGACGCTTGCAGACTGTAAGAGATGCTCTCGCTGGAGCTATCCGTATTAATTCTAATAGTATCAGTGTATACAATCTAAGTAGTGGTCTTAATATATTTGGAACAAAGCAAGCCTCAGAAGACCTAACCCAAATTATGGCTGGCTATCCGAGCATATCTGATGATCATCGTGCTGAACTTATTAACTTGCTGTTATCGTCTAGTCCACCTTCGACGATTCAGCGATCCCATACTGCATGGCTTATATCCAATCCCAGGCAAAAGTGTTTTGACTTTTTTAGACAATTAGAATATATAATAAAAAATTCAGGTTCCACTTACGAGTTGTTTGACGGTATTAATAACTATGTCTCAATTTCCAAAAAGAGAAAGACAAAGTCTGATGAGTTTCTCCCACGACTTGTACGCGGAACTTATACTAAAATCATCCCGATCATGCAATCTGTTCTCAATTCTTTGCCAGACTCAGATGAGGTTGATCAGAATAAGGCTATTTCCCTTTTAAAAGATACTTTAATGCGCTTCAGTGATCTTCTCGAAAATGAGTGCTATGTACTTATTGACTTAGTTGATCCCTCAAATAAGGTAGAACTTACTAGTATAATAGAGAGGAGTATTTCATGACTGAAGAGTATCTTTTCGAATCAAATCTTGAGATTCTTTCTTCTGTTATTTCTAGTCTTGGGTTTGACTTAACTAAGCTTGCCTCGATTTCGTCTCGTCCACCTGAAGATCTTATAAAGCTACAACTTAACACAGCAGCTTATGCTTATAAGAAACATTTACCTGTTGTTTCACTTCAAATATCCACCCAATCAGTTCAGAGAGATGATGACTGTTATGCAGCGTTATCAAACTTCAGGCACTCTACCAAGAGCAGCTTTTCTTCAACTTTCATGCGACATGTCCATACAAGGATTTTCCATCTTCTGCGTATCTCGGAACTAGATTTCACGGCAAGATCTAAGCGTCCAGCGTCTTTACTAATATATGGACTCAATAAGCCATTTTTTTTAGAAGATCTTGTTGAAAAAATTGCCTTCTCAAAGCCTAGGTATGTTGCATTTGTCGACCATAATATTGATAATATATTAACTAGTCTTTACACAACAGACTGGTCAAAAATCAAGAAAACTCTTAGCAATAATCGAATTGCAAGTAATTTCTTTTTAGGAGACACACCAGAAGAAGCTCTTCAAGCGTTCAGCAATTGGGTTACTAATTTCTCTTTATACGACGCTTTTAACTTTCAATATTATGTTGATCCCATCTTTAATGAAGAAGCAAAGCTGTCTATACCAATACTTCAGAATCCAAGTATTTATCAAAGGGCAGTAACGAGAGGTTTTATCGAGGATAATCTCAATATTGTTATTAATAGCATCTCTGCATATCAAGAATCTTCCCACTCTAAAAATATTACCTTCCTGAGTTTTAAGCGTCAACCACTTACTAGCACTCGAACACCAGCCGTACTTGCCGCAAGTGGCCCATCTTTGTCCTCAAGTCTTAGTTTTATTAAACATAATCCTCAATATCCTATTTTTTGTGCTGGCAGTTCAGTTACTTCTCTTCTGCAGGCTGGTATTAAGCCTCATTACTGTGTACTTGTTGAGCGTAATGAATCCGTATATTACAAGCACTTATCTTATAGTCAGTATCATAGTCAACTAAAAAATATAACCTTATTCGCAGCTACATCTGTGGACAGTAGAATATTCAGATTTTACAGGGATGTATATCTTTATACTAGAGAGAGCAATCCATTGTCGATTAACACTTTACCAGATAATCTTCTTTCCCATACTCATCCAACATCTGTGAATGCAGCACTATCGCTTATGCTTAACCTATGTATAAGTGATATTTTGCTAGCAGGAGTCGACTTTTCATTTTCCATACGTGAGCAAACCCGAGACAAATACGCACATGGTAAAGGCAGTTATAGAGCTTCTTATGCAGTATGTGACTTTGCAAATCGTACTGTTTTTTCTGAGTCATCTTTATTACGGTCCTACGAATCTGCACTTGCTACATTGGTCGACCATCCTGATGTCACTCTTTACAACAAGAGTCGGCCTCTGTCTCTACCACAGCTATCCGGACCAGAGGTTTTTCTTTCGTTGCAAGCAACTCCAATATGTTTAAGTAACCAATCTGACCCACCACATGAAACTCCACTTTCACTTCCTATCCTTATTTCAAAACTTGAAGAATTTAAGTATTTCCTTGAGCATTCTAGATCCTGGATGGAGGATTCATGGGAATCAGGCAAATGCTGCCCTTTTACAAGCTTCCATAATTACCTATTTTCGATCTCACAACATAGGCTGTCTCTCTCTATTGTTGATCCCACCATTTTTGAGCTAGTATTATGTTACTCTCGTGCTTATTCTATGCTATCTGAATCATTTACAGAGCAATCATCAAATCACGAATCTTGTTCACTTTTTTTCTTGTTCTTGGATGATGTGGCCTATATGATATCCTTAGTCGTCTCAATCCTTTCTGACTATGACAGGAAATAATCATAGAGTCTGTATTGTAGGACTCGGGTACGTAGGGCTTCCATTGATCTCCGCTATCCTTACCAAAACTCAGGATTTCGTTTATGGCGTTGACACCTCAGACGAGCGCTGCTTTCAGATTAATCATTCACAACTGCCTGGAACTCTCTCTAAACACAATCAAGTTCTGAAAAGCCATAGTAGTCGTATACAGGTATCCACCTCTCACCCTCAAAATGTCACATATGATTTTGTTCTTATATGTGTACCGACTCCTCTTCATAATGATTTCACACCAGATATACGTCTAGTAGAATTAGCTTTTGCTGGCATTGTCAACAATGTATCCGATGACTCAATAATAATTCTAGAATCAACTGTGTATCCTGGATGCACCGAAGAATTATATGACAGATTCTTTTGTGAAGGTAAGGTAACGCCCCAACTCGGATTTTCACCGGAGCGGGAAGATCCTGGAAATATTTCATTTTCAGTGTCAACTACACCAAAGATAGTTTCTGCAACCTCGACTACAACCTTGACGAGTATAGCCGCTTTTTATCAAAGATTTGTCGAGTCTGTCGTTCCTTGCCCAACCATAAAATGTGCTGAACTTGCGAAACTTTTAGAGAATACTCAGCGATCTGTCAATATCTCATTGATGAACGAGTTAAAGCTCTACTCGTCCAAAATTGGTGTCGATATCTATGATGTTGTCAAGGCAGCATCTACAAAGCCCTTCGGGTTTATGCCTTATTATCCAGGTCCTGGGATAGGTGGTCATTGCATCCCCATAGATCCTTCTTACTTATACTGGAGCGCTAAGCGTATCGGGATAGATTTAACTTTTATACAGCATTCTGTAAGCATTAATACTGAAATCTCAGGGCATATTGCTAACGATCTTATTTCTATATGCAACTCAAAAAAGATTTCTCCTTTTTCTTCCTCCCTTTTGATCACAGGCCTCTCGTATAAGAAAAATATAGATGACATGAGATCTAGTCCGTCTTTGCCTCTTTTCCTTCTCTTAATGAAACATTTTCAAACCGTATTTCTATACGATCCCCTGGTTTCCGATCAGGCCGTTCCCCCTCAATATAGTTCCCCTAACACTAAATTTATCCAAGAGCTTGGCTTGCTTGAGCCCTCTTCTGAAGGCCAACACATAATTTCGCTTCTTGTTACAGACCATGATTGTATTGAGTACGACCTCTTGTCTTCCATTAGTTCTTTAGTTTTTGATACTAGAGGGCGCTTTAAACCAGATAATGAGAAATATTTTCGCCTATGAGCTTCATAACTGTAATACCTGCAAAGGCAAGTTCTTCTCGTGTCCCCAATAAAAATTTCCGCGCCATCTACAAGGACCTAAGTCTTGTTGATATAACATTGCAGCATACCGCCCAACTCAAAGATCAAAGTCTCTGCATATTAAGCACTGACTTTGCTCATTATTCCTTGTCGGCTTATGACAATCGTTATCAGATACATTCTCGACCTGAGCACCTATCAACTAAGGATTCCCCTGTTTTAAGTCTGCTGCGACTTATTGTACTGCAATACAATATAGCACCCGAAACCAATATATTATTACTTCAGCCGACCTCACCCTTCAGAACACATACAGAACTTTCTGCCATCAATGATCTAGCCCTTAACCTAAAAACATCATCTCTTTTTTCAGGATATGTTACCACAGATGCTCATCCATACAGGATGTATAAACCTCTCACAAAGAGCTTTGGCAATCCGTGTCTCGTTTCTCCATGGCATTCTGACTCGATCTGTCCTAGCACCCAGGCTCAGCATTTGCCGACCTGTCTCCATCGAGACGGAGGCTTTTACCTGTTTTCAGCAGCTGATGTAATGTCGAATAGATTATATAATAGGCGTATTTTATGCTTTATAAGACCTCAGTCCCTATCAATCAATATAGATGAACCCATTGATTTTGTGATTGCGCAATCATTGCTTAATCTTACTTCTGCATCCGCTGAATCCCTTCTCGAAATTACTTCTATTTAATGTTTATCCTTATCCCCGTTGAGGATATTGGTAGAGCGTTAGCAGAGTCTTTGCGCAATTTATCGTTTAGAAGATTAACTCTTTTACTCAGCGACAATCCCATATGCGATCTGCAGCGAGTAAATGCTGCCCTAGTGAGACCGTACAGCCGCTTACTTTCTGCGATGACAAATGGTTCTTTACCCCATACTTTAAATACTGTTTTAACGGATAGTACAGGTGTCTCACATCTTTATACCCTCTCACAGTGCCATCCCGATTTACGTTTTATTAGCCTTCGTGATATTCCCCATCAACAGCTCAGACAAATTACAGCTGCCAGTGAGTTTGCTGATCTTCTCTTACGCCTTAGTCTTCGGCCCATACATTCAGTGATCCGAAACTCTTCAAATATATCAAAATCTATTTCTGCTAGTGAAAGAACCCTTAACCTTGGTAACACGATCAATTCTACCCGTTTAGGTTTGTGGGGATTTGGTCGCATCGGCCAATATATATATAACAATTGGAAGCATCTTTGCTCTTCAATTTCCTATTATGACCCATATGTTCAATTGTCTTCCAATTTTACTCATCGTGCATTATCTCCTTTCGAATTGATACACAACTCTGATCTTATCCTCCTAGCTGTTACAGATGACCTAAATCGTAACTTCTCACTAATCAATCAAAGCAATATTAATCTTTTTAAAGACAAGAAGCTTGTAAATATATCAAGACCCTATATGGTTGACGCACTGTCAGTCTTAAGATCGCTTGCCGCTAATAAGCTCATCTCTTATTATTCAGATTTCCCTTTATTATTCGAAGACACACCGAGTTCATCTGATCTGTCTGAAATCGACTTCCTCATAAAAGATGGTAGACTCTTGGTCCTGCCTCACGTTGGGGGCGCCACCCATCAATCTTGGCACACCTCTTTGAAGGCTATCCTTTCGTACCTAGATGACCGAGACGATTAATCTTGACTTGCTTGACGATTGGGCATTCAATATCCTAGAGCTTTATAACTACAATATAACTGGTCCGTATAATTATTGGTATAGGTGGCTTCAATCTACAGCTAGGACACTGAAAAGGCCTCTTTCTATAGTCGAGATTGGTGTTTATCGTGGTCGTACATTAATCCCAACAGCTCACCTAGCCTCCCTTGCTCATCCTGAGAGCATTGTTTACGGTTTTGATACCTTTGAAGGTTTCCCTCCGGATTATATTGACGAAAGAGATGATATTCAATTTTTCCAAAGACTCCATGATCTCTCCATCATAACCAAGCAGCATATGGAGCTTGTAGAGCTTAATAGGTTTTATCTTGAGGCTATAGGGCGCTCCACAGATGTTCTTAATCTCAGTACAAGTTCTAATTTCAGTAAAACCTCTCTGGACATTGTTAATAATAGACTAAAAATGTTTTGTATTTCGAACTGTAGGCTCTTCAAGGGTGCAGTTGAAGAGACCATCCCCACTTTTATTCCTGAAAGAATTGATGCGGTATTTCTTGACTCCGATCTCTATTTATCTTATAAACACACTCTTCCTTACCTATTCTCTAGGCTTTCAGATGGTGGATTTATATTTCTAGATGAATACTATAGTCTCAAATTCCCTGGACCGAGATATGCTACTTTTCAGTTTATACATGATCATCCCAGGGCTAAGTTGTTACAGGTTTCTAAGGAACCATTTGGCTTTGAGCGATGGATCTTAACTAACTGACCATGGTACGACTCTACGACCATACCCAAGATGCTCCCTATCTAATAGCAGAGGTCGGTCTTGCCCATGGTGGATCCTACACATTAGCTTCTTCATATATCAAGTTATGCAAAGATCTTGGTCTCAATGCGGTTAAATTTCAGCACCATTGCAGCTTTTACGAATCTACGCCCTCTGAGTCTTTTCGTGCTTCATCACCCCACATTTCCTCATCATCACGATCCCAATACTGGGACGATACCTCATTTACCATACATCAGTGGACCTCCCTTTGCAAATATGCTAAATCGCTGAATATTGATATTGGCATTACGCCAAATAGCCGATATTCTCTTCTAGATATTAATCAGTGTGGCTTTGATTTTATCAAAATTGGAAGCAGTGATTTTAGTAACTACCATCTCTTAGATGAACTTTCTTCATATACCATTCCGATTATAGCAAGCCTGGGCTTTGCTTCAACGGAATCTATTGATTATCTTCTCACACACTATAGTTTTGAAGATTTATACTTGCTAGACTGCATCTCTTCTTACCCGTCTAAACTATCTAATTACTCAGTAAACCGCTTAGTATATCTCAAGAGTGTATTGCCCGACTGTTTTCAGATCGGCCTCTCTGACCATAGTGGCTCAATAATGCCAATCCTGGCATCATTCCTGGCTGGTTTTAAAGTCTTTGAGTTTCACATTACTATTTCTCCCCATGTCTTCAATTTTGATCTTGAAGCTTCTCTAAGTATCGAACAGGTTTCAACCCTGCAACTTTGTATAAAAGACTATCTTGGCTTTTCCAAGGCCGACCCACCAGACTCTTTCGCTAATCTCTCTGATGTGCATGTTCTTAAGAGCTTTCAAAAGTTTCTATTCGTCTCAAACCAAGAATTATCTATAGGTCATCATATTACTCCAGATGATATCTTAGTTATGCGTGCTTCTCCTTCCGATTGCCAAATATCCCAGGATCAATATCATAAGGTCATCGGAAAAAAATTAGCTAGAACACTTTCGCCCTTATCGCCCCTAACCTCTCAAGATCTTCTTCTGCCATGAGAAAAGTAAGTGTAGTCGTAGCAAGCAGAGCTAATTACGGGCGTTCACAGTCCATACTAAATGCAATTAATGAACATCCAAATCTTGAGCTAGATCTTATCCTTGCAGCTAGTGCTTTGCTATATCGTTATGGCGATATTGAGTCCCTTGTTAAGCAGCATGGCTTTAAAGTTTCCCATAAGATCTATTCTGTAGTTGAAGGTGAGAATCATGTCAGTATGGTTAAATCAACTTCCATGCTTTTGAGTGATCTTGGTTCATATCTTTCCAATTCAGCTCCTTCTGTTGTGTTAACAATTGCAGATCGGCATGAAACACTTGCAACTGCTATAGCAGCATCGTATCTAAATATACCATTAGCTCATACACAAGGTGGTGAAATCACAGGATCAATTGATGACTCAGTCCGACACAGCATCACCAAACTTGCAAATATTCATTTCCCAGCTACTAGACAGGCTGCATCTAACTTACTACGTCTTGGCGAGCATCCCTCATCAATCCATTTTACTGGCTGTCCCGCTATTGACATTGCACGTACAGTCAACAAATCCGTTGATCAGATAACAACACCACTATTGGGTTCTGGTTGTCCTGTCAATTTCAATCACAATTACGGTGTTATTCTTTTCCATCCAAATACTCAATCGTCTGACGAGATCTTTCCTGTCCTCAATCGTCTTTTTGCTGTTGTATCTACTAGTACTATGCCATTTATATGGCTTTGGCCTAACGTAGATGCCGGTAGCGACATCATCTCAAAGCTCCTTAGGCAGCAGAGGAATGAAAATCCTACTTTCTCGGCAAATGTACGTTTTGTTCGTAGTTACTCACCTGAAGACTACATACGCATAATGGCCAACTCACGATTGCTCATAGGCAATTCTAGTTCTTTCATACGAGAGGCGTCTTTCCTTGCTATCCCGTCCCTCATAATCGGTGACCGGCAGCGTAAGCGAGAGCTTGGCTCTAATGCTGTGCGGGTCTCCTTCAAGGAATTTGTCGCCTTACCATCTAGCTTGTCTGAATTACTCACTTTGTTACCAGATCCTAACAGTTTGTCCCGAGATACACTCTACGGCGATGGCACAGCTGGTGCTCAGATAGCAGATATACTCTCGACAACGGAGCTTCTATCTGTCAAACCCCCCCTTTAGGAGTGTGCCACTTTCATTATCGTTCCAATCTCACCTTGATTTCGGATATCCGTATTATTATGCATTTGCTACTTCATTAGTAGCTTGAACCGCGGATTCAGCTTCTTTTGTCATCATGACCTCCACACTGCAAGGCACTACAGGTGCCGATACGATTTTTGCAAGCACAGCCTCCAGTACTATTGCCTTCGGCGGCGCGGGCGATGATCGTCTAGTTCAACAGTTCTTGACTTCCACTCTCTACGGTGGCGCGGGTAATGATCTCATCCAGATCGATGTTCCTGGCGGCGCAATTACCCAAGTTTTTGGTGGTCAGGGAAATGACACGATCTATCTAACTGGCGGAGCCACTACAACT
>Ga0194129_10007430_pt1 | contig 13024 bp, 9 predicted proteins | sample TA2KigCa35mmetaG_FD_150862 | JGI IMG/M metagenome (GOLD analysis project Ga0194129, IMG submission 150862) | Freshwater microbial communities from Lake Tanganyika, Tanzania - TA2015038 Kigoma Deep Cast 35m | ecosystem: Environmental > Aquatic > Freshwater > Lake | place: Tanzania: Lake... | reverse complement strand
AGGATCGGCAAATGGCACCGTGGTAATTCGTGATAACGGCGCTGCTGGAACTGTTGTATTTTCTACAACTACTGTGGCAAATGCAACACCTTTTTCTGTATTGGTTCCTGGCGAGGGGGTTTTGTGCTATACAGACCTCCATGTAACGGTAACAGGCACAGCAACCACAGCCGTGGTCTTTTATGGCTAAGTCTCCAGCATGGCAGCGTACTGAGGGCAAGAACCCCAAAGGCGGATTGAATGCCAAGGGTAGGGCGTCTTACAATGCAGCCAATCCTGGAAAGCCGGGATTGAAGCCTCCACAGCCAGAGGGTGGATCGCGGAAAGATTCATTTTGTGCAAGAATGACCGGCATGAAAAAGAAACTTACGTCTGCAAAAACCGCCAATGACCCCAATAGCCGTATCAATAAAAGTTTGAGGGCCTGGAAATGCTAAACAAGAAACACATGAAAAAACGAGCCTTTCGTTTTGAAGGTGGTGGAGAAGTAGGCACAGACGAAGATTATGATGAATTCCTGCGCGACCGTAGAGGGGAAGTTGTTCGCGATGGTAATGATCAGCCGATACGCGCTCGTGGATCTGGCAAACCTGCTCCTATAGAAAGAAAAGATACAGATTTCTATACAGGTCGGCCTATGAATGAGCCGCCACGCACAGATGCGGCGCCGATTGAAAATCGAGAGTTTCCAAAACCAGTAGATAGACCACCGGTAGCAGAGGTTTCTCCAGTCAGGCCCGCCCCAGTATTAAGCGGGCAGCCTCCTTCGCCTCCTCCCCCAGCCGCTCCAGGAATGGGGTCTTCATCAACTGCTCCAGGAATGGGACCTCCCCCAGCCGCTCCAGGAGTGGGGCCTTCAACAGGAACCACCTCGCCATTTGCAGCTTTTGCAAACACTGGTCTTAATACAAACCCTGGTCTTCCTGCAAGGCCTCCGCAACCACCGGGTCCTGCGACTAATCGAACACGGTCTCTACAAGATCCAGCGCAGCCTCCGCAACCACAGCGTTCGGCTGCTCAACCACAGCCCGAAAAGGCTAAGGTAAAGCCTGCTGGTGGACGGGTAGCGACAGGCAAAACCGCAGAACAAGAAGCGGAAGCGGAAAAAACAAGGAAAAGACTTGCTGCACGTGACGATCTGAAGCGCAGGCAGGATCAAGACAAACCGTTGAAGCCCTTTAACCCAGAATTTAATCTTTTGGGCGGGCCAGCGCTACGCGGGCTGGCAGGTCTTGGGAAAGGGTTGGCTGGAAAACTTGCTGGAGAAAGGGCCGCAAAACAAGCAGCAAGAAAAGAACCTACTCTTTCACCACAAATGAAAGATATGGGTCCTGCTGATGTTGTAAAAAAAGAAGCCCCAAGACTAACACTTGATAAGGGTTCGGCAACCGCTCCTAAACTTGGAGAAGCAAAAGGTCCGTTTCCCGGAGATCGCCGCCAGCTAGGTAAAGAAGGCCCATCGTCTGCTGTTGTTCCTAAGGGTCCTGGCCGTGTTGAAAAAGACATGGGTCCGGTTCAAGAGGTGCGCAAAGAATTATCAAAACCTACAAAACAAGAATCTAAGGCTAAGGGAAAAAAGAAACCCGAAAAGCGCAAAAAAAAGGATGATGATATTGGTCGATTTGAGGGAGAGGGCGGTAAGTCGTTCCGGCGTGGTGGCGCAGTAAAAAGCGCGTCTTTCCGTGGAGATGGCATTGCATCTCGCGGGAAAACAAGAGGGCGTTACATATGAACAAAGTTAGTACTGTAATGAAGGAGTTTAAAGCAGGAAAACTTAAGTCTTCTTCAGGGCAAAAAGTTACAAACCCTAAACAGGCAATTGCAATTGGACTATCGGAGGAACGTATGAAAGCATCGAAAGGCAAATACATGGGCGGCGGCTATGTAGGCGGCGGTTCGGTCATGCCTCAGAAAATGGGCAAGGTCAAAACTGCCGCACCAAGCAAAGATGGTGTTGCAGCAAAAGGGAAGACTAAGGGTAAAATGGTGAAAATGGCGCGTGGTGGAGCCTGCTAAGTTATCCCTGTAACCCAAAAGCACCGCCCCGCAAAGGCGGTGTTTTTATTTAAATTATTATGAACGGAAAGTAAACATGGGTCTGCTCCAGGCATACGCTGAAGAGGTGCGCAAAGCCGGACGCTACGGCGATACCATGCTTGCGCACATAACTCCGCGTGAAGCCGGTATTTTGAAACTTCTTGGTGGGTCAGGAAACATAAACCCGAACACGGGGATTATGGAGTTTAATAGAATTCTAACACAAGCCGAGGCATTAAATTATTTACAAGACAATCGAGATGTTGCAAACGCAATTCCCAATAACATGACGGCATTGCAATGGGCGCAATATCATTGGAGCAATAACGGGCAATATGAAGGCCGAACAATACGGTCGGGAGCTACGACTCCTCCTCAACCCCAACCCCAACCTGCTACTTTGCCTCAATTTTTAACACAAACCCAAGCTCGCAATTATATACTAAACAATGACGATGTCTTGGCTGAACATCAGCGCACAGTAAACGAAACACGCATGACCGCGTTGCAATATGCGCAATTTCATTATGAAAAGTACGGAAAATCTGAAATTCAAAGAGGTCTTCGTCCATCACTAGACAAAGAATATATTAGCCCTTGGGCGCCTTACGAAAAGCCAAGGCCAGTGTATAATAATACCGCAGCGGTTACAGCGGCATATCAAAAAACTCTAGGACGAAAGCCTACCGCAGAAGAAATTAATTTTTGGAAGCACACGCCAAATTTAAGTGAACAAGCAGCAATAGAAAGTATTTATGCTAGGCCAGAATATAAGAGAACTTTAGCGGTTAAAGACGCGTACATAGAAGTGCTTGGGCGAGAGCCAGATGAAAATACGATAAAGATCTGGCTGTCCCTCGGTCATTTTACAAAAACAAATGTTGTGGATGCACTCAAAACCACGCCAGAATACCAACTTAGAGAAAGTGTGCAAAACGTATTTCAAGCGCTTATACAAGCACCGCCAGACTCAGAACAAGAATTGCAAAACTTCATAAATAAAATTAAACAACAAGGATCGCTTACCCAAGATATCATACGGGAAATTGGTCAAAAAAACCCGTATAAATATGTTGAATATCAAATAAAAACCAGTTTAGATCTAGAAAACTCAACCGGAGGTGTTTGGGAGTCCGACGCGGCTTGGTATACAGCATGGTTGGCAGATTACTTCGTAAAGAAAGGGATTACGGATCTAAATGATATTGATATAAAATACAGACTCGAAAAGTTTTATGTTTCCGATGGTGATGATTATACGGCGCAGGTGCCTGTTTACATCAACAAACGCACCGGGGCAGAGATAAAAGAATTTAGGTTGCCCACCACCAGCGTAGGAAAAGACAAAACAGGCGCATATTTTCATATTGAAAACGGAAAGCCACTAATACGCACACACAGGGAGGCTGACAGTAATTTTGGTCCGGTTTTAGCCATTGCCTCAGCCATATTTTTACCGCAATTATTGCCACAAATTATTGGAACAACGGCAGGCGCCGCTACAGTCGCACAAACAGCCGCAACAGTAGGGGCAACAACAGCCGCAGAAGTTGCGGCGATTGCAGCAGGAGCATCTACAGGCTTGACAAATCTTATAGCTACAAATTTTGGCATATCGGCGACAGCGGCAAATGTGGCGGCTAAGATGGTTGTCAATGGTATTGTAGGTGCAGTACAAGCAGAGGTAGCGGGAGGAGATCCTGTCAAAGGCTTCCTTGGCTCCGGAATAGCTCCGGTTATTGGAGATATCGTTGGGGGCGCAATTACGCAATCTTTAGGCACTTCTTTATCAGCGCCGGTAGTTGCTGCAACACAAAATGCAGTCAGACAACTAATTAGCACGGGACAACTGAATGTAGAGCAGATGCTTAGAGCTGGAGCTTCTACGGTACTTCAAAACACATTAAAAACGCAATTAGGAATTACAGATGCACAAGCAGGGTTATTGACAAACACAATTATCACAGAGGGTAAAAATCTTGAAAGTCTGACTGATCCAATAAAAATGATGCAGTTTGTTGCTAACAACCAAAATCTTTTTCGAGAATTAGGAGCTCAAGCCGAAGCCAATGCAGCAAGAACATCATCTGGTGAGGCTGCAATCCCAGTCAGGGTTACAGAAGCAGCAGATCTTGGTGCATTCAATGCAGAAGATCCGGTAGTAGCTGCAAATCGCGCAGCGAAGGCTCAAGGATGGGAAAGTAATGCACAGAAAACAGAAGCAATAGCAAGCCAAGGAGGAAATGTTACGCCAGATCAATGGCGGAAGGTAGTCAAAACTCAAGATGCGCATCAAGCTTTAACAGGAACAAGACCAACCCCCCAACAATTAGAAGCTTATGCTAACGCGGCAAATGGTGATCCGCTTGCGGGGATAGAGAAGGCCCCTCCAGGGATACAGCAAGCTTTGCGTGCTGGTCAGGCTGAGTTTATTGGCGCAACAATCAATGCATACAACAGAGGAGAAATAGAGCCAGCAGAGTTATTTCAAACTTTTAAAAATGAAGGTTTTGACGACAAAAATATAATACGTATTCTTGAATTAAATCACGAAAATAAAATTACAAACCGACAGTTGCGTGACGATGTGGATCGTATTGTAGAGCAATATACAACGGCCTACACAAGTTCATCAGGAGCAAATCGTCAAGAAACAATAAATCAATTAAAAAGCTTAGGAATTGAGGAAAACCTTGTTAACAAAATATTGTTTACGGCAGAACAAGCCGCAGCAGCAGTGCAATCAAATCAAACTATAAGAAATATTCTTAATACTTATGATAGCAATGTTACAAGCCCAAGTGCATTAAAGCTGTTGCTTGAGGGTGCTGGAGCAAGCAGAGAATTTGCTGAAGCGGCTGCACAACAAGCGGCGCGAATGCAGGCTGAAGCCGCAGCTTTTCAAGCAGTTCGCGGATCTTTGCAACAGGGGGCAAATAGATTTATTTTTGAAACAATTAAGTCGGTTCTTGCGGGCACAACACCAGTACAGGAAGCTATTTCGCAAATTAACGCCGCGTATGACCCAGATGGTCGTTTAGGACAACAAATTATTGATAAGGCTCAGGAAATCCAAAGAGAACAAGATGCGCAATTTGCAGATGCTTTAAAAGTTGCTGATCGCGACAATGAAATACGAAACACCCAAATTACTAAAATATTTACTAATCTAGGTGAAGGTAAATTAACTGGGCCGCAAGCAATTGAGGAATTAACACAGCTTGAAATAACAGACCCACAAAAACTTGTTTCACAATATTTTATAACATTAGAAGGAAGAGGGGCACAGCAAGAGCAAGTCAATGCAGTTGCGCAAGATTATCTTAGATCGGCATCTACATCTCCGCAGACACAACAAAAAAGAACCGAAGCAATTGAAAGTTTGCGACTCGCAGGAGTGTCAAATCCAGAATCAATAGTTGCAAATCTAGATACGCAAATTACAAAAGCAAAAAATTATGCTGATGCACAAATAAAATTTATTAACGGAGAAATAACGTCCGGGCAATTATTAGAAGCAGGCAAAGGGTTTATGGCAAACCCAAGTGCTGATTTGATGCGCTTGCAAGCAATACGAGCAGGGCGCGATCTTACACCAGCGGAAATGACATTAGACACAGTAAGCAAACTGCCTAGTTGGACTGTTATAGACAGAAAAGGAACGCAAGTTTCTTTTGCACTTAATGACGAGGGTACGCCATATGTAAGTTCTGCCAGGATTTTGCAAAAAGGAAAATATGTTGATCAAACAAACAAATTTTCAGGAGCGACTCCGCAAGCAATAAATCAATATGCAAGAGAATCAGAGCAAAGATATGTAAGAGACACACAGGCGAGCATTCAAAGAGCCGGAACTCGCGTATCAGACGAATTTTTTGCTCAAGGCAGCACGATGCGTCCAGACCAAGCAATTGCGCAACTGCGAGCAGCAGGCATGCCACAAGCTTTAGCAAAAGATGTGGTTCAAGGTTGGTCAGAACAAAAAAACGCAATTGCACAACAAAATTTAAATTTTGATTCTAAAAATCTTACTACTGCTAGACTTTTAACTAAGCAGGAACATGAACAACTTTTAGGTAGACTTAATGATCCAAAAGTTTATCGTTTTGAAGACAATGCAATACTCGATTATGACGCTGCTTCTGTGCAAATGATGGGGGCTGACCGCTCATCCTTCGCTGTAATTCCTACTAAACAAAATATTACGCAAAAACAAATTATCGATAGTTATACAACGTATGTAGTGCTTCATGAAGCTTTATTAGCAGCTGATGCTTTGCCAAAAGACTCAAATGGCCGAACACGGTTTTACATTCCAGGTGAAGCAACCGATCAAATTGTTCGTGGCGCAGCCAAACCCGTCCCTACAGATCCAACAATTGATAAATGGGGTTTAACTTTTACAAAAAAAATTACTCCAGAGGTTGCGCAAACCTTACCTTTAGAAACTTGGGTCACATCTTGGGTAGCGGAAGCAGCAAAAGTTGCGGCTGAAGGCGTTGCATTTGTTGCAGGAACAGCGGCTGGAGACGCAGACAATTATTTAGCAAATTCAGCAAGATCTTTAGCAAAAATTTTTGGAGAAACATCTGAACGATTGCGTCCTGAAGAAGCCGCAGCTTCTAAAGAATGGTTGAATAAAATTAATGAGTCAGGTAAAAGGTTTACCGATGGAAGCAATCCTTCAAAAGGGATTACAGGGCCGTTATGGGATATGATGCAAAGTTCAGGAGCAAAAATTGTTACTTATTTTGACTGGTTTAAAGAAAGTCCCACAAGTTATTTGTGGAACCTGGGCAAAGAAATGACTTCCGATGTAGTCCCAGGAGTTTTGCTGGCAGGCGGCTCTTTAGTAGCGGCTAAGGGGGGAAGATATTTTAATTCAATGATTCAAGCCACGGCTGGGGTAACATTAAATGCTGGGGGGCTTAATCAACAAGCACTAGAACAATTAATGGCAGGCGGCGCAGATTCAAAAACAGCGCAAAAAATAGCAACCGGCGCAGCCGCTCCAGCGGCATTTGCTGAATTCTTAGTGGACGCGCTCTTTACAAAAATTCCCGCAGGAACCGCAAGAGTATCGCCTTTTACACAAATTGGTATACAAGCGGGTGGAGAAGGGCTTGGTGAAACGTCTAGCGAAGGAATAATGCAACTTAGGCTAGATAACGAAATAAGCGACGTAAATGCTTTGCTAACAGGTTTTGTGGTTGCAGCAGGAATGGGAGCTAATATTCAAGCTGGCTTTAGTACGTTAGACGTTGCAAAACAAACAAGTCAGGATTTGCGAGATTTGGCAGCATGGATGGGGGCAAACGACCAAAAAGAAGTAATTAATACAATTCGAACACTTGGCCTATCTGTACCTCAAAGTTTTCATTCTTCGGATACTGAAGTAAAACTAAAACAAATTATTGGAAATAATGCAATTGTAGAAGGAACCGATGGAAAATCTTATGTAGTAAATGCGCAACAGCTAAATTTAAAAAATGGGTTTTTTACAGATTCACCTAAAATAAATAATACTTTTAATATTTTATCTGTAGAGTCGCAATCTACAAATCAAAATAGTTCTGATTTAACAAATTTACTAACAAATGTTGAAACAGCATATCAAAATCAACTTGGGCGAAAACCTACTTTCGATGAGGTAGCGCCTTTAATTAACACGTTAAGCGGTCCTGCGCCTACAACATTTATTCCGCAACTAGAACAGACGTTGGGGTCTTCAACAGAAGGCCAAAAATTTGATGCGGTTCAGTTTGGAAAAACTTTAAGCGAAGAACAACTTGTTACGTTTGCGCAAAATGCAATGAAAGAACAAGGGGCTTCAGTTGCAAATGTAAAACAATTATTAGACTATTACGACATATCAGAAAATCTACAAACAAAGGTCATTAACGTAATAACTCCGCGTAATAGCCTTGATGGATCCGTATTGACTGTTCTTGAAAACAATGCGATTGTTAAAGGAAGTGACGGAAAAACATATACTATTCCCGCAATCGTTAATGGTAAAACACTTGCTCCACAGGATGAAATAAAACTTTCTATGGGGGAAAATGTTGCAACACAGGTAACAATAGTAAAGACAGCAGAAGACCAACTAAAAGAAAGTCAATCAATATCTTTAGACCGAGCAACTACTCTTAAAGATACAACAATGCCTAACGGCAGTCAGGTAAAGCTGCCTTTAGATTGGAACGAAAGAACAGCGCAAAGCAAAATTGAATGGCTCAATAAAAACAACTATACTGCTGATAAAGTAAAAGGATTTGGTTTTAAAAACGACGAAGTAGATGGTTTAGTTGCTGCAGGCCTTAATAAAGGGTCATACGTAAATCGCGCAGATATTGAAACAAAAGTTAATACAGAATATCGAAATATTTTTGGGCGTAATGCAGATCCAGAGGGATTAAAATTTTATGCAGATGCAATTCAATCGGGACAATTATTACAAGCAAATTTGGTAAATGAATTAAAAAATGGAGCGCAAGGAGTAGATATTTATTTTAGAGACAATCCAGATGTAGCTGCTGCGTATATTCGTGATGGACATCAAGCAGCAGGGAAAACTCCTGAACAATTTGCTACAGAACATTACAATACATACGGATTTGCAGAAAATCGCAATCCTCCTCCAGGTGTTGCAGTAAAGACAGGTACTACTACAGGTACCACCACAGGTACTACAGCCACTACCTTTACTACAGGGCAATCAGTATCTCAATCAAATTCATTATCTAAAAAACTTGCAGAAGAAAGTACATCTACGTCTATTTCTATAAGAGATAGTATTGGTGTTAGTATAGGGCAATCAGTATCTCAATCAAATTCATTATCTCAAAAACTTGCACAGGAAAGTATATCTACATCTGTTTCTACAAGAGATAGTATTGGTGTTAGTATAGGCCAATCAGTATCTCAAGCAAACATATCTAGTTCAATTTCTAAATCGCAAAGTTTGTCAATTTCTGAATCAATAAAATTAAGCCCATCAATTAGTGCATCAATAAGTGCCTCCATAAGTTCCTCATTGTCAGTGTCACAATTTTTAGATGCACGGCAATCTCGCTCAAACAGTATTTCAGTACAAAATTCTGTATCAGAATCTTTATCTACATCACTTTCTACATCACTTGTTAACAACAAACCAGATATTAATACATCGTTATCGTTAAGCACAAGTCAAAGTTTATCAACTTCAATATCTCAACAAAGTGTATCAACTTCAATATCTCAACGGCTTGAACAATTACAAAATGCTACACAAGAGTTAACACAACGCGTTACACAAAACCTAACACAAAATATTACACAAGACCCTGTTGCAGTATCAATAAGCAATTCTCAAAGCACTTCTCAAAGCATTTCGCAAAGATTAAAAGAACAACTAGAATTTTATTTGCAACAAGAGTTATCTCAAAATATTACGCAACAGTTAATTCCAGATGTTACTCCAAAAATTACATCAAATGTAATTCCCGATGTTACGCCAAAAATTACACCAGATGTAACTACAAATATTACGCAAAATGTTACGCAACAATTAATACCAGATGTAACGCAAAATGTAACTCCCGATGTTACACAAGATCTTGTTGCCATATCCATAAGTACTTCGCAAAGCATTTCTCAAAGAATTAGCGAACTATTAGAATTGAATTCGCAACAAGATTTATCTCAAGGTATAACGCAAGACATAACCCAAAATATTACACAAGATCCTGTTGCAGTATCCATAAGTACTTCGCAAAGCATTTCTCAAAGATTAAAAGAACAACTAGAATTTTATTTGCAACAAGAGTTATCTCAAAACCTTACTCCAAATGTAACTCCGGATGTTACGCCAAATGTTACGCAAAATGTAACTCTAAATGTTACGCCAGATGTTACACCAAATATAACTCTGGAGGTTACACCAAATATAACTCCAGATGTTACGCCAAACATAAGCACATCTGTATCAATTTCAATTCGCCTCAGTGTTGAATTAGAAAAAATAATTCGAGAAAACAATATAATTATCGAGCCAACTCCAACTACAAAAATAACCGTGCCAAGTGTTACTCCAAAAATAACACCTGATATAACTCAAGACATAACAATACCAAAGGTCACTCCATTTCTTATTTTGACAAGTCTTCCTTGGCAGACTCCAGAGCCTACAACAATGTCTGAACGGCCTCCTGAGCCTACGACAACTTCTAGAGAACCTCCTGAGCCTACGACAACGTCTGCTACGCCGCCCCCACCAACTGGGTCAACGCCCAAGCCTACCGTACCAAGGGTGACGACACCAAAGGTTACGACACCAAAACTTACGGCGCCCACCACCCCGCCGCCACCGTTTCCGTTGTTTGGAATTTTCCCGTATACTCAGGGGAAAGTGTATGTGGACTATCCCTTCCCTGAAGTTCCTCCGCCAGAATTCGGTCCATATGACCTTTACAAAGCACCCAATTATTTGAGACCATTGACAAACACGCTTCCCAATTTTGGATTGCAGGCGTTACTAGGAGCTGGAAATGATGCAAAGCCGAGGGATGGGCAAAATTAGCGCCGCAAAAGTACCAAAGCTGAAAAAGCGGCGTGACAATACGGACTTTACCGAGTATGCTGCTGGAGGTGAGGTGTGGGATCGCCCCCGCCCCAAGAAGCTTGGCAAACCAAAGCCGTTAAGCAGCGCCAAGAAAGCCAAGGCTAAGGCGATGGCACAGGCTGCTGGACGCCCTTATCCTAATCTTGTAGATAACATGCGCGCAGCGAGAAAATAATGTCTACAACAGCCACAACAGTTTTTAATCCTAACTTCAATGAAATTGCCGAAGAAGCTTATGAACGCTGCGGTTATGAGATGCGCTCTGGATATGATTTGCGTACAGCGCGACGCAGCTTAAACTTGTTGTTGACAGAATGGGCGAATCGTGGTATCAATCTGTGGACAATAGAACAGGGTGCCATACCCCTTTATGCAAATCAAATTACCTATCCCTTGCCTATCAATACTGTAGATTTGCTAGAAACTATTGTAAGAACTGGCGCAGACTCTAATCAAACTGATATCAATATCAGCAGAATTTCCGTTAGCACCTATTCCACCATTCCCAACAAGCTCGCTACTGGCAGACCAATCCAAATTTATGTGGATCGCCAGGGAGGGCAAACTTACACATTCACTGCAACATTAGCGGCAAATGTGACGGCTACCGCAGATATTTTGCCCGTAAGTACTTTAGTACGGGTGCCCTATGCGGGATATGCAACCATTGGCTCAGAGGTAATTTACTACTATGGTACGAGCACTTTGGCAGAAAATGTGGCAACAGGTGCGTCAGCGTATGCAACACTTAACAACGTGGTGCGTGGACAAAACAACACAACTGCGGCGGCGCATGCGTCGGGAGGATCCCTGACAAGCACTCAGTTTCCCAACATCACGGTGTGGCCTGCCCCTGACCAAGGATCTATCAGCAACCCTTATTACACCTTGGTATACTGGTGGATGCGAAGGCTCTATGACGCAGGAAACGGCGTCAATACGGAAGACATACCATTTCGATTCCATGAGGCAATGATTTCTGGGCTGGCCTATCGCCTATCCATGAAAGTTCGTGGAGGATTAGAGAGGATGCAAACTTTGAAGGCGCAGTATGATGAGGCTTGGCAACTTGCATCCGAAGAAGACCGGGAAAAGGCGTCAATTCGGTTTGTACCCCGTCAGTCCTTTCTTGGGGTGACGTAATGCCCAATCAGTTTTCAAGCGGCAAATTTGCTATAGCACAATGTGATCGTTGTAATTTCCGATACAAACTCAAGCAACTCAGGCAATTGACAATAAAAACAAAAAATGTCAACATCCTTGTGTGTCCAGAGTGCTGGGAACCCGACCAGCCGCAACTTCAGCTTGGAATGTATCCAGTGAACGATCCACAGGCGGTGCGCAACCCAAGAACAGACTCCAACTCGTACTATCAGTCGGGGTATAACGGCTTGCAAGTTACCGATCAGGTTGGCGCAAGCTCACTGTTGACAGGGGTTCCCTCGGACGGCAGTAGAACAATTGAGTGGGGGTGGAGTCCAGTCGGGGGTGCTAGATCCTTTGATGCAGCCCTTACCCCAAACCGCTTGGCCTCGCCAATTGTTGTCAACAGCGTTACTATAAGCTAGGAGTTATCATGAAACACACTGTCCAAGACAAAACCGCTAAAGCAGTACATAAACACGAAAGGGCCATGCATCCTGGCAAGCCTATGACCAAATTGCGCAAAGGTGGCCCAACAGGCGAGATGATGCGTAGTGTTGGACGCAACATGGCGCGGGTGAACAACCAGGGGGGCAAATGATGGCAAAATATTCCATGAAGATTGGCGGCAAGGAAGTTGGCCCTGCATCGGTCTACGCCCCTCCACATACCATGAAGGGGGAAAAGGTCACTGTAGAAACAAGCCCGGGGAAAGAAATGCCTTATAATCTGCGACCAGACTGGAGGCCCACGCATGGAATGGGAATCAACCCTAACATTCAGGTTAAGACTTCTGGCATCAAAATGCGCGGTGTAGGATGTGCTACCAAGGGAACTATGTGTAGAGGTCCGATGGCATGAACTGGGGAGAGCTTAAAACGTCTATCCAAGACTACATGGAGACATCGTTCTCTGTGACCAGTCTTACGACGTTTGTTACCCAAGCCGAGGAAAAAATCTACAATGCAGTACAGTTCCCAAGTTTAAGAAAAAATGTTATTGGGAATTGCAGTGCAAACAACAGGTATCTGCAATGCCCCACAGACTTTCTCGCCGCGTATTCTCTTGCTGCTATAGAAACTAACGGGCAATATCATTTTTTGCTTAACAAAGACGTAAATTTTATTCGCGAATCGTTTCCAATTCCTACGGGCGCAGGAAACACGGGGCTTCCGTATTGTTATGCGCTTTTTGGTCCAGACTTCCCTAATGCCCCTAAAAAACTTGTGTTTATGCTAGGGC
>Ga0194129_10007429_pt1 | contig 13026 bp, 13 predicted proteins | sample TA2KigCa35mmetaG_FD_150862 | JGI IMG/M metagenome (GOLD analysis project Ga0194129, IMG submission 150862) | Freshwater microbial communities from Lake Tanganyika, Tanzania - TA2015038 Kigoma Deep Cast 35m | ecosystem: Environmental > Aquatic > Freshwater > Lake | place: Tanzania: Lake... | reverse complement strand
CATCTACTACGACTTCGGGATGATGGGGCAGCTCTCGAGCCGGCTGCGCTCGCGGCTGGGGCGCATGGTGACGGCGGCGGCCAGCCGTGATGCCGGCGCCCTGGTCGTGGAGCTGCAGGCTGCCGGCGTCATCGCCGCCGGGATCGATCCCGGCCCGGTGCGGCGGCTGGTGCGAGTGATGTTGACCGAGGCGCTGACCCCGCCCTTCTCGGCCGATGTGCTGGGCAAGCTGTCGGGTGATCTCTATGACCTGGTCTATGGCCAGCCGTTTCGGCTGCCGCCAGAACTGATCTTCGTGATGCGGGCCCTCTCCACCTTCGAGGGGGTCGGCCGCAGTCTTGATCCCGGCTTTAGCCTGGTCTCGATCGCCAAGCCCTATCTGCTTCCCCTCATGAGTCAAAGCGGCGGCGGTGATCTGTTCAACGAGCTGTCCCGCCAGGCGGCCGACCTGGGCACCCGCGCCCTCGGCATTCCGCGGCGCCTCGAAGAGAGCCTGGCCCGCATCGAGCAGGGCGACCTGCAGGTGCAGATCCGTGCCGGCGAAACCGACCGTCTGCTGCGCAGACTGGCCCTGAGCCAACAGCTGGCTGGGCAGTCGGTGCTGCTGGGTGCCCTGGCCGTTGCGGCTGCTCTGCTCGCCGCCAGCGCCCGGCCGGCGCTCACGGCCGTGCCCGTGGTTCTGGGTTTGCCGGTCTCGATCAGCTGGCTCAAATTGCAGGCCCGCTTGCGCCGCGATGGACGCTTGGAAAAACTGCAAGGCAGTGTGTAAGTAATGCCTGTGTTGATGAACGTCGCCCCCGATCTGCTGACCCAGATCACCGATCCGGTGCAGTTGGTTTCGTTGCTGGGGGCTGTGATGCAATTGGCCGCCTATGCGCTGATGCAGCTCGGACGTCTACCCAGTCAGAGCTATCCCTACCAGCTCGCCAACGTGATTGGCTCGTTCATGATGACGGTCGTCGCCACCCTCAACCACGAGTACGGCTTCATCCTGATGGAAGCGATCTGGTTCTTGACCTCGGCCTACGGCCTGGTCAAGCTGTTGCGCTCCCAGCCCAAGGCCACCCCAGCTGCCTGAAACCCAGGAGCTTGGCGCCTTGACTCCCTAGTTTCGATTGCTGCTTGCTGCTGGGGCCACGGCAGTGCTGGCCCTGCTGCAATGGCCGCTGGCCGCCTCGGCCTGTGCCCTGGCCACCATGGTTCAGGCCTGGTTGCTGGTGGGCGACGACATCCTTGCGGCGCTGCGCCGCAGCCTGACGGCATTGCGCTTGCCGCGTTGGCTGGTGGTGCTGCTGTTTGGGTTGGCTCTGGTGGTGTTGCTCGCGAGCAGCAGCCTGGGGCATGGCTGGGCTGCGACAACGCTGCAGCTGCTGCGCAACCAGCAGACCCTGATCAGCGATTGTCCCAGATCGCGATCGCCTTGCTGGCCCTGGTGGTCACCCTGCGCCAGTTTTCGATTGAGCGCGTGATCATCAAGGAGCTGAACCTGATCACCATGGCTCAGCTCGTCGACAATTTCATCCAGGGCGTCTCCGAGATGATCAGCGATGGAGACGGCTTCCTCGAAGATTGGCCACTCGAGCGCATGTTGGCCGAGGGGCGCCTGGCGGCCATGTTCGGTGCCGTTGATGCCACGGCGCGGGCCCGGGTGCTGCGCTTTCTGTCGCACGCCAACCTGTTGGCGCCGCTGCAGCGCGATCAGCGGGTCGGGCGCCCCATGCTCGATGGTCAGGGCCTCTATGTGATCGACCGGCTCAATGGCATTCCTGTCGTGCAGTTGCGCCAGGTGTTGGTCGGGGCTGATCTGGCCCAGACCGATCTGGCCGGCGTCGATTTCAATGGCGCTGACCTGTCTGGAGCCGATCTACGCGGGGCCAATCTGCGCGGGGCCAATCTGGCCTGCGCCAATTTGACCGGCGCCAACCTCGAGGGGGCCGACCTCGATGGCGTGATCTTCTACTGGGGTTCGGGTGATGCGGTCTCCCCAGCCGAGCCAGTACAGCCGATCGATCTTGAGCACGGCCGGGCAACGGGAGCGATCTTGTATCGCACCCGCTTGGGCGCCATCAAAAATGTCAGCCCACAGAACCGGGCCTACATCAACCGCTGGAGCAGCGGCGACTTTCAGACCGCCTTGCCGCGGGGGCCGCGGTCCTCGGCGCCGGCATAGATCGCCTGGCTGCCCAGCTCGTCTTCGATGCGCAGCAGTTGGTTGTACTTGGCCACACGCTCGCTGCGGCTCAGCGAGCCGGTTTTGATCTGGCCGGCACGGGTGGCCACCGCCAGGTCGGCGATGGTGGTGTCCTCGGTTTCGCCGCTGCGGTGGCTGATCACGCTGGTGTAGCCGGCGCGGCCCGCCAGGTCGATCGCCTGCAGGGTCTCGGTGAGTGAGCCGATCTGGTTGACCTTGATCAGAATCGAGTTGGCCACCCCCAGCTCGATGCCGCGCTGCAGGCGGCTGCTGTTGGTGACGAACAGGTCGTCGCCCACCAGCTGCACGGTGGCGCCCAGGCGCTCCGTCAGCAGCTTCCAGCCGTCCCAGTCGTCTTCGGCGACACCGTCTTCGATCGAGACGATCGGGTAGCGGCTGACCAGCTTGGCCAGCTCCTCGACCATCTCGGCGCTGCTGTAGCTGCCGCCGCCAAAGGCGTAGCGCCCGTCTTTGTAGAACTCGGTGCTGGCCACATCGAGGGCCAGCGAGATCTGATCGCCCGGGCGATAGCCGGCCTTTTCGATGGCCTGCACCAGGATGTCGCCGGCGGCGGCGTTGCCCAGGTCGGGGGCGAAGCCGCCCTCATCGCCCACGGCCGTGCTCATGCCGCGCTCGTTCAGCAGGCCCTTGAGGGTGTGGAACACCTCGGCACCCATGCGCAGGGCTTCCTTGAAGCTGTCGGCGCCGTGGGGCACCACCATGAACTCCTGGAAATCGAGGCTGTTGGCGGCGTGGGCGCCACCGTTGATGACGTTCATCAGCGGCACCGGCAGCAGGGTGGCCATCGGGCCGCCCAGGTAGCGGTACAGCGGCAGGCCGACGCCATTGGCCGCGGCACGGGCGGTGGCCAGGCTCACGGCCAAGATCGCATTGGCCCCCAGGGCGCTCTTGTTGTCCGAGCCATCGAGTTCGGCCATGGCGGCGTCGACGGCGCCCTGGTCGAGGGCGCTGAGGCCGCACAGGGCCGGGGCGATCTTCTCTTCGACATTGCTGACGGCCTGGGCGACGCCCTTGCCGAAGTAGCGGCTGCCGCCATCGCGCAGCTCGTGGGCCTCGTGGGCGCCGGTGCTGGCGCCGCTGGGCACGATCGCCCGGCCGCTGGCCCCGCCTTCGAGCAGCACTTCGGCCTCAATCGTGGGCGTGCCCCGCGAGTCGAGCACCTCGCGCGCCACCACGGTGTCGATCACGAGGTCGAGGGAATCGATCACGGGCCCGCAAATCCAAAGGAAAGATGAAGGGATCCTATGGGTCGCCCCCGCACCTTTCTTTGTCGCAACCGCCACCATCGAAGGCCTCGCCAGAATGGCGGGGTTGCAACAGCGGTTGATGCGCCTTCTCCACGTGATGCTGCGGGTCGGTGACCTGGAGCGGTCGATCGCCTTTTACACCGAGGTGCTGGGCATGGGCCTGCTGCGCCGCAAGGACTATCCCGAGGGCCGCTTCACCCTGGCCTTCCTGGGCTATGGGCCCGAGAGCGACACCACGGTGCTCGAGTTGACCCACAACTGGGACACCGCCAGCTACGACCTGGGCGCCGGTTACGGCCACATTGCCCTGGGGGTCGATGACATCTACGCGGCCTGCGGTGCGATCGCCGCGCGCGGCGGTCGGGTGGTGCGGCAACCGGGACCGATGCAGCACGGCAACACGGTGATCGCGTTCATCGAGGATCCCGACGGTTACAAGGTCGAGCTGATCCAGCAGTCGTCGCGGCAGCAGGCCGCCTGACGCCCATGACCCGCGCCCCTGTCACGGCTCCGTCGTTGACCAGTGATCCCGTGCGTTTCAGCGATGACGCCTGGGATCTGCTGCTCGCCAGCCAGGACCAGGCCCGCCGTTGGCGCCACGGGGCGATGGATGTGGAGCATCTGCTCCAGGCCCTGCTGCTCGATCCACGCTTCGCCCGTTGGAGCGACACCCTCGGCTCCAGCCGCGACGCCCTGCTCGACCGGGTCGAGGCGTTCTGTGCCGACCAGCCGACGGTCAGCGGCGATGACCTGTTCATCGGTGATGCGCTCGAGGAGCTGCTCGAGCAGGCCGATGCCCAGCGCGCCCGCCAGGGGGCGGCTCTGCTGGAGGTCGCTCACCTGCTGCTGGCCCTGCCCGCCGAGCCCCGCATCGGTGCCGCCCTGCTGGCCCCGCAGCGCGACACCGCGATCAGCGCTGCGCCGGTCGAGGCGGCCGAGCCCAGCGCGCTCGAGCGCTATGGGCGCGATCTGACGGCGGCGGCCCGCGCTGGTGGGCTCGATCCGGTGATCGGTCGCGACAGCGAGATCCGCCGCCTGATCCAGGTGCTGTCGCGCCGCAGCAAGAACAATCCGGTCTTGATCGGCGAGCCCGGGGTCGGCAAGACCGCCGTGGCCGAGTTGCTGGCCCAGCGCATCGCCACAGGCGAGGTGCCCGAGTCGCTGCAGGGGTTGCGGCTCGTGGCCCTCGATCTGGGGGCCCTGATTGCCGGGGCCAAGTTCCGCGGCCAGTTCGAAGAGCGCCTGCGCAGCGTGCTCAATGAAGTGCGCCAGGACCCCATGGGTGTGGTGCTGTTCATCGATGAGCTGCACACCGTGGTGTCCAGCGACCGCAGCAACGCTGACGCCGGCAGCATCCTCAAGCCCGCGCTGGCCCGCGGCGATCTGCGCTGCATCGGTGCCACCACGCCCGAGGACTACCGCCGCAGCATCGAAAAAGACCCGGCCCTCGAGCGCCGTTTTCAGCAGGTGCTGATCCGCGAGCCCGGCATCGACACCAGCATCGAGATCCTGCGTGGGCTCAAGGAGCGCTACGAGCTGCACCACGGCGTCACGATCACCGATGGGGCGCTGGTGGCGGCGTCACGGCTGGCCTCGCGTTACATCAGCGACCGTTGCCTCCCCGACTCGGCCATCGACCTGGTCGATGAGGCGGCCGCCCAGCTGCGGATGGAGGCCACCTCCAAGCCTCAGGTGGTCGAGCAGGCCGAGGTCGAGCTGCGCCGCGTCGAGCTTGCCCTGTTGGCCGCCGAAACATCACCCGAAGCTGAGCGGGTGCAGCTGCAACAGCAGCGCCGTCAGGCCAGCGAACGGTTGGGGGCCCTGCACGACCGTTGGCACCAGGAGCGCGACCGGTTGGGCGAGTGGCGCGACCTGTTGCAGCAGGACGAGCAGCTGCGCCAGGCGATCGCCGAAGCCGAGCGCGATGGCCATTACGAAGATGCGGCCCGCCTGCAGCTCGATCAGCTGCAGGATCTGCAGCAGCGGCGCGAAGAGCTGGAGCAGCAACTGTCGGCCGACACCCTGCTGCGCGAGCAGGTCGAGGCCGGCGACATCGCCGATGTGGTGGCCCGCTCCACCGGCATTCCGGTGCAGCGCCTGCTGGCCGGCGAGCGCATCAAGCTGCTCGAGCTGGAGCAGCACCTGGGCGAACGGGTGGTGGGCCAGGCCGAGGCGGTGGCGGCGGTGGCGGCGGCGATCCGCCGCGCCCGGGCCGGCATGCAGTCAGCGCGCCGTCCGGTGGGCTCATTCCTGTTCCTAGGGCCCACCGGCGTCGGCAAGACCGAGCTGGCCAAGGCTCTGGCGGCGTCGTTGTTCGACGAAGAAGAGGCCCTGGTGCGCTTCGACATGAGCGAGTTCATGGAGCGCAACGCCGTGGCGCGGCTCGTGGGGGCGCCCCCGGGTTACGTCGGCTACGAGGAGGGCGGCCAGCTCACCGAAGCGGTGCGTCGACGCCCCTATGCGGTGCTGTTGCTCGACGAGGTCGAGAAGGCCCACCCCGAGGTGTTCAACCTGTTGCTGCAGGTGCTCGACGACGGTCGCCTCACCGACTCCCAGGGGCGCACGGTCGATTTCCGCAACACCGTGGTGATCATGACCAGCAACCTGGCCAGCCAGGCGATCCTCGACCACACCAGGGCCGCGGCTGCCGGTGGCGATGGGGCGACCCTCGGCGCAACCCTGGACGCCGCCGTGGACGCGGCCCTGGCCCGTCAGTTCCGCCCCGAATTTCTCAATCGCATCGACGAGGTGATCCGCTTTCGCCCCCTGGCGGCGGCGGATCTGCAGCGGATCGTGCGGCTGCAGCTGTCTGAGCTGGCGTCGTTGCTGGCGGAACAGCAGCTCCAGCTCGAGGTCGATGACGGGGTCGTCCAGGCCCTGGCCGAGCAGGGCTATGAGCCCGAATATGGCGCCAGGCCGCTGCGGCGGGTGCTGCGGCGGGCCATCGAAAATCCGCTGGCCACTGCCCTGCTCGAGGATCGCTTCACCCAGGCCCGCCGGGTGCGGGTTGAGTCCGCTGGCGATCCAACGGCGCCGCTGGCCTTTGTGGCCTTGCCTTGAGCGAGGCCTCATCAGGTAGGGTTGTGAATTGCCGGTTTGCGCGTACGCGCCGGTGCGCGAGCGCCAGTGGACACCGAGACCCAGCCCGAAACCCTGCCGACTGAGGCCGACGCGTCTCAGTCCCCCCCGTCGCCTGCACCGCAGGACGGCGCTGAGCCCACTGGCTTCATCCCGGCCACGGTGGCCGAGCTGCGCAAGGTGGTCTGGCCCAGCCGCAACCAGCTGTTCAGCGAGTCTGTGGCCGTCATCCTGATGGTGGGTCTCTCGGCTGCGGCCATCGCTGCCGTGGATCGCTTCTACGGCTGGTTGTCCATTCAGGTCTTCCGTTGACGCCGTGGACGCCACTCCTCTGTCGTCGTCATCTTCCTTCCCCTGCTGCCCGTGACCGAGTCCCTGACCGACCTGCCACCCGATCTGCCCCAGCTGGTGGATGACGCCGACGGCGAGCTGCAGTTGACCGAGCTCAACAACACCCCTGAGCTCCCTGCGGCTGAGCTGCTGGCGACCGACTTCGCCGCCGCCGAGCCCTTGCTCGTTGAAGGGTTGGTCCCCGACCCCCTCGCCGACGAGCAGGCTCAGCGCGAGCCCGCCCCGGTGGAGCGTTGGTATGCCGTGCAGGTGGCCTCGAGCTGCGAGAAGAAGGTTAAGGCCACCCTCGAGCAGCGGGCCGTCACCCTGGGCGTCAGCAATCGCATCCTCGAGATCGAGATCCCCCAGACCCCCGGGGTCAAGCTCAAGAAGGACGGCACCCGCCAGTCGATTGAAGAAAAGGTCTTCCCCGGTTATGTGCTGGTGCGCATGGTCCTCGACGAGGACACGATGATGGCGGTGCGCAGCACCCCCAACGTGATCAATTTCGTCGGTGCTGAGGAGCGCCGCGCCACGGGCAAGGCCCGCGGCCACATCAAGCCGCGCCCCCTCAGCCGCCAGGAGGTCGATCGCATCTTCAAGCGGGCTGCTGAGAAGAAGCCCGTGGTCAAGGTGGATCTGGCCGAAGGCGATCAGATCCTCGTCACCGCCGGCCCGTTCAAGGACTTCCAGGGCGAGGTCATTGAAGTCTCGGGCGAACGCAGCAAGCTCAAGGCCCTGCTCTCCATTTTTGGCCGGGAAACTCCGGTGGAACTGGAGTTCTCCCAGATCAGCAAGCAGAGCTGATCCCCCCGGCACGCTGGGCCGTAGGCTCAGCAATCCGAAACAACCCCGCTCCCCATGTCGCGTTTCGGCGCGACTCCCTGTGACCCCTAGACGATGGCCAAGAAAGTCGTTGCCGTGATCAAGCTGGCGCTCAATGCCGGCAAAGCGAACCCCGCGCCCCCCGTGGGCCCTGCCCTCGGCCAGCACGGGGTCAACATCATGGCGTTCTGCAAGGAGTACAACGCCCGCACCCAGGACAAAGCTGGTTTTGTGATTCCGGTGGAGATCTCGGTCTTCGAGGACCGCAGCTTCACCTTCATCCTCAAGACCCCTCCGGCTTCGGTGCTGATCACCAAGGCAGCCGGCATCGACAAGGGTGCCGCCACCTCGGCCAAGGGCGCTGTCGGTGCGATCAGCCGCGCCCAGCTCGAAGAGATCGCCAAAACCAAGCTTCCCGATCTCAACTGCACAAGCGTTGAGTCGGCGATGCGCATCATCGAAGGCACCGCCCGCAACATGGGCGTGGCCGTCAAGGACTGAGCTCGGCGCCGACTTCGGCGCCAGCCTGACCTCGTTCCACTTTTACCTGTTCTGTTTCGGGGGAGATCCCAGCGGTCGCCTGCACCCCACCTCCAACCATGCCCAAACTTTCGAAGCGCTACAGCGCCCTGGCCGCCAAGGTCGACGACCGCACCTATGCCCCGCTCGAGGCGCTCGAGCTGGTCAAGGCCAACGCCACCGCCAAATTTGACGAGACGTTCGAGGCCCACGCCCGCCTCGGCATCGATCCCAAATACACCGACCAGCAGCTGCGCACCACCGTGGCCCTGCCGCACGGCACCGGTCAGACCATCCGAATCGCTGTGATCGCCCGCGGCGAAGCCGTGGCCGCCGCCAAGGCTGCTGGCGCCGATCTGGCCGGCGACGACGAACTGGTCGACACCATCGCCAAGGGCGAGATGGATTTCGATCTGCTGATCGCCACCCCCGACATGATGCCCAAGGTGGCCAAGCTGGGTCGGGTGCTGGGTCCCCGCGGCCTGATGCCCAATCCCAAGGCCGGCACCGTGACCACCGACCTGGCCGGTGCCATCAACGAGTTCAAGGCGGGCAAACTCGAATTCCGGGCTGACCGCAGCGGCATCGTGCACGTGCGCTTCGGCAAGGCCAGCTTCGACGTGGCCAAGCTGCTCGACAACCTCAAGGCGCTGCAGGAGACCATCGATCGCAACAAGCCGAGCGGTGCCAAGGGTCGCTACTGGAAGAGCCTGTACGTGACGTCCACCATGGGCCCTTCGGTCCAGGTCGATGTCACCGCCCTGCAGGACCTCAAGCAGGACGCCTGAGTGCTCTAGGCCGACCGCGTTCAGGCGTTCAGCCAAGTTCTAACGGAACCATCATCCCCGGATCGCTCGCAGCCAAGGCGTCGATCCGGGGTTTGTTGTCTGTTCAGGCTGGCACGTTGAGCCGTCGCTCGAGCTGCTTGAACAGCAGCGACGCGCTGGTGGTCATCACCAGATAGACCAGCGCCACAGCGATGTAGATCTCAAACGCCCGGTAGCTGGTGGCCACCATCAGCTGCCCCTGCCGGAACAGCTCGTCAAAACCGATCACGGCCGCCAGGCTGGTGTCCTTGATCAGGGTGATGAATTCATTGGCCAGCGGCGGCAGCACCCGCCGGATTGCCTGGGGGGCGATCACAAAGCGCATGCGCTCCAGCGGGCTGAAGCCCAGGGCATCGGCGGCTTCCCATTGGCCGCGGTCGATCGATTCGATGCCGCTGCGCAGCACCTCGGCCAGGTAGGCCGCCACATTGAGGCTCAGGGCCGTGATCGCGGCTGGCAATCGATCGATCGTGAAGCCGATATCGAGGCTTTGCAGCAGCGCCGGCAGACCGAAATAGATCAGAAACAGCTGCACCAGCATCGGGGTGCCGCGAAAGAAGTCGATGTAGACCCGGCACAGCCGGTGGGCCCACGGCATCGGGGCCTGCAGCACCATCGCCAGGCCGGTGCCGCCGATCAGGCCGAAGCTGAACGACAGCACGGTCAGCAGCAGGGTGATGCCAGCGCCTTTGAGCATGTTCTGGCCCAGCAGGGTCAGATTCAGGCCGCTCAGCGGTGAAATCTTCTGGTTCAGTGCGGGCGCTTTCGCCGGCAGGGCAGGGGGCTCGCTGCCAAACCAGCGCCCGTAGATGGCGGCGTACTGGCCGTTGTTGACCAGCGTTTGAAGGGCGTTGTTGATCGGGCTCTCGAGCGCCGAATCGGTCGGCAGCGCAATGCCGTAGTACTCGCTCGTGAGGCTGGTGCTGGAGATGCGCAGGCCGGTCAGTTTGGCCTGCTGAATCGCAAACAGCGTCGCCGGAATGTCGTTGATCACTGCATCGGCGTTGCCATTGGCCAGCTCCTGCAGGGCCAGTGGTGTCGAATCAAAGCTGCTGACCTTGGCGCCGGGCACCTTGGCGGCTTCGATGGCGCCGGTGGTGCCGATCTGCACGGCGATGCGCTTGTCCCTGAGGTCGTCGAAACGCTTGATTTCCGGGTCCTTGTCGCGCACCACGATCGCCAGGCCCGCCTTGAAATAGGGGTGCGAAAAATCGACCGCCCGGGCCCGCTCGGCGGTGATCGTGATGGCACTGATCGCTGCATCGATGCTGCGCGACTGCAGGGCCGGAATGATGCCGTCAAACGGCAGGGCCACCAGCTCGATCGGGTGACCGGCCTGTTTACCCAGCGCTTCGATCAGCTCGACGTCGAAGCCGGTGATCGTGCCGGAGGTCCCGTCCCGATACTCAAACGGCGGGAACGTGGGATCGGTGCCCACCTTCCAGGGGCGAGCGCCGGCCTGGCTGGCGGTTGCCAGGCCCCCTAGTAGCACCGCCGTGAGCAATCCGGCAACAACCAGCAGCAATCGGCGGCGCCAGTGGCCCAATCGGCTGATACTGAACCTGGGCCCGTCATCCATGGCCTGCCGTTGCACCGTCGCGTCGCCCCATGATTGCCACGTCTGCCGCAGATCCAGTGCTCGAGTGCAGCGATCTGCACAAAAGCTATGGATCGTTGCCGGTGCTCAATGGGGTCAGTGTCAGCGTTCATGCCGGCGATGTGGTCTCGATCATCGGTCCATCGGGGTGTGGCAAAAGCACGTTCCTGCGTTGTCTGAACCGGCTGGAGAGCTTTCAACAGGGCCAGCTCAGGGTGATGGGGCGCGATGTGTCTGACCCGGCGATGGGTTGGCGCCAGCTGCGGCAGCTGCGCATCAGCGTCGGCATGGTGTTTCAGCAGTTCAATCTGTTTCCACACCTGACGGTGCTCGACAGCCTGGTGTTGCCGCCGCGGCAGGTGCTGAAACTGTCGCTGCCCGAGTGCCAGCAGCGGGCCCGCCGCCATCTCGAGCAGGTTGGTCTGGGCAACAGGGGCGATGCCTACCCGGGCCAGCTGTCGGGCGGGCAGAAGCAGCGGGTGGCCATTGCCCGCAGCCTCTGCATGAACCCTGCGGTGATGCTGTTTGACGAGCCCACCAGCGCGCTGGATCCCGAGTTGGTGGGTGAGGTGTTGCAGGTGATGCGGCTGCTGGCCGAAACCGGCATGACGATGCTGGTGGTCACCCATGAAATGCGGTTCGCCCGTGAGGTCTCCAGCCGGGTGCTGTTTTTCAACAACGGGCTGATTGAGGAACAGCGCGCTCCCGACACCGTGTTCGGCAACCCCCGCAGTGAGCGGTTGCGCAGTTTCCTGGCCCGTCAGTGAGGCGTGGGCGCGTTGGTTTACCATTGCCCTCTGGCTTTTGCCAGTAGGGCTCCGCGCCCGACCCCAGACAGCAGGTGAATCGACAACGTCTGCGCCAGCAGCCCTTGCCCGTTCATAAATCCTGCCGAGGTGAACGCGTCAGTTTTGATTGACCGCAGTCTCCGGATTCCGGACGGCTGGGTTCAGTCGGCTTCCAGCGGCCTCGAGGTGTGGCTGCCGCCCTGTGCGGTTGCCGCTGGGCCGCGGTCCCGGCTTGTTCCCCCGATCCGTTCCAAATCCTATGGGCCGCACGCTGGAGAACAAGCAACAGATCGTCGAAGAGCTCAAGCAGCTCCTCGGTGAAGCCGAAATGGCGCTGGTCCTGGATTACAAGGGCCTGTCCATCAAGGAAATGAGCGACCTGCGGACCCGTCTGCAGGCTGCCAACGGTGTGTGCAAGGTGACCAAAAACACCTTGATGCGCCGGGCCATTGATGGCAACAGCGCCTGGTCGGAACTCGACTCCCTGCTCACCGGCACCAACGCCTTCATCCTCGTCAAAGGGGATGTGGGCGGTGCGGTGAAGGCCGTGCAGTCCTTCCAGAAGGACAGCAAGAAATCGGAAACGAAAGGGGGCCTTTTCGAAGGCAAGCTCCTCTCGCAAGCCGAGATCAAGGCCATCGGGGATCTGCCCTCCAAGGAGGTGCTCATGGCGCAGATCGCCGGTGCGATCAACGCTGTGGCCACCAAGGTTGCCGTGGGTATCAACGAGGTTCCGAGCGGTCTCGCCAGGGCGCTCAATCAGCACGCCAAGGGCGAAGGCACGGCTTCCTGAGCCGTTCTGCCTGTGTCCGGCGAGCCCGAGAGCTCAACCGATCCTCACTGTTCACCCAACAGATCTGTTGCTGATTCCCAACCATGTCTGCTACTACCGACAACATTCTCGAACAGCTGAAGACCCTGTCGCTGCTTGAAGCTTCCGAGCTCGTCAAGCAGATCGAAGAGGCCTTCGGTGTGTCTGCCGCCGCTTCGGCTGGCGTCGTGATGGCGGCTCCCGCCGCTGGCGGTGCCGCTGAAGCCGTTGAAGAGAAGACCGAATTCGACGTCATCCTCGATGGCTTCGAAGATTCGGCCAAGATCAAGGTGCTCAAAGCCGTGCGCGAAGCCACCGGCCTGGGCCTGGGCGAAGCCAAGGCTCTGGTCGAGGCGGCCCCCAAGGCCGTCAAAGAAGGCATCTCCAAGGCCGATGCCGAGGCCCTCAAGAAGGCCATCGAAGAGGCCGGCGGCAAAGTCTCGATCAAGTGAGTGCCGCGGGGCGACCAACCACGGTCCGCCTCCGAATCACCTGAATCCCAGTCGCAGCCGGTCCCCTTTGGGGGCCGGCTTTTTGTTGCGTTCATGGCTCCAATTGGCCAGCCATGAAAAAAGCCCCGCCAAAGGCAGGGCTTGTGGTGGGAACGATTCTAGGAGTCTGTCCTCGTTTCGACCCTAGAAGAGTGTTCCGCACTCCTCACACGTATGAAACATAACGGGTCCCTCTCGCATCTCACTAGGGGGCGGAGACCGGAATGTCAACTGTCACCCGTGGGTGGTTGGTAGGGAATCACCTCGAGCGCCACGATGCCCGAGGGTGTGGAGGCATCAG
>Ga0194129_10007425_pt1 | contig 13031 bp, 7 predicted proteins | sample TA2KigCa35mmetaG_FD_150862 | JGI IMG/M metagenome (GOLD analysis project Ga0194129, IMG submission 150862) | Freshwater microbial communities from Lake Tanganyika, Tanzania - TA2015038 Kigoma Deep Cast 35m | ecosystem: Environmental > Aquatic > Freshwater > Lake | place: Tanzania: Lake... | reverse complement strand
AATTTATTGATGATGATCTAAAATTATTAGAAAAATATATAATTTAATATAAAACTTTATAAAAAACATCGTGTCTTTCATACCGTCTCATATTAAAATCCAACATAAAACCTAACTTACCGTAAAAATTTCTAAGAAGTTTATCAGTACTATCATATATTAACATAACACCGTCACAAAAATTATCATTACCATAACTAAAAGCGTAAACCATTAATTTTTTTCCTAAACCAGAGTTTCTTAAAACAGGTGCAACATAAATATAAGATATAAATAATACTTTTCTACCATCTTCAAAATAAATTATTTCTGCAAGAAGATAACCAGCTATTTTATTATTTTGCATTGCTAAAAATAAAACAGCTTCTTTACTCTCTAAAGTTCTTGTTATAGATTCAGGAGTATGTTCAACATTAGGAACATTATCTAAGTTAGGAAAATTGTTATAAATGACATTAACTAATTTAGTCTTATTTTGCTTCATTAAATCTCTTTGTTGTAATTTAATTATCTCCATTATTATATATTATAATGAAGATAATAATTATATTATTCTTAATCTTGATATTACTATATTTGAAAAATTTTAGAACAACTAGAGAGAATTATACTGCAAAAATTCCTTATTTAAAATATTTAACTTGTGGCAATCTCTGTAAAAAAATATATGGATGTGCAGGTTTTGCTCATAATAATAAAGATAATATATGTTATCTTAGTAATAAACCAATAAATAATAAACCGTTACCAGCACAATATTATGGTGAATTTAAACCTGAAAATATACATTGTAATAAATTATTTACTCTTTTAGATAGTGAAATAGATATATCAGAAGACATGTTATTAGAAAATTCTATATATTCTTGTCACACTAATTATACAGATGAATTAGGATTACAATTATTTGAAGATAATAATATAACAAACGTAACTAGTAAAGATTATAAAGAAGATTGGAAATTAAAGTATGAATTAAAACCGTTAGATAAAAACCGTGAAATAAATTGGGAGGATTTACCTAGAAAAGAACTAAAATATAATGATGATAATAGCGTTACAATAGATTTATCTAATATTAAGAATTTAAATAATAAAGAAAATAAACCAGTGAATTTACAAGTTTGTAGATCTGATATACCAGAAGATAAATGTAAATCTATGTGTGACAAAGATAACAGATGTAAATATATTAAGTTTACAGAAAAATATGAAGGTATAAATAATATTTGTTGTTTAATAAAATAATAAAATTAAACTTTCTTCTTAGAAACTTTAGCCTTAGGTTTCTTAACAGTTAGTTCATCTTCTTTAGCTTGGTGTTCATTGAGTTCATCAACCCATTTATTATAAGTATCAACAAATTCATCAAGTTCTTCATTCCAAATATCTTGAACAGTTTTACTCATATAATCTTGTAAAACTTTTTGAATATCTTTTAATTCTTTCTTAAGTTCTTCTATTTTTTCTAATGTTAGACACCAAAGTGGTAACTCTGTTAAATATGAATATGATCTATCTGGATTTTTAATATTCTTTGCAAGTTTAGGAAACTTAAGTTGTTCTAGTCTTGCGATAACAGTATCTTTCTTCTGTTTCTCAATAATAATTTCTTTACTAAAAATACTTTCAATGAATTTAACTTTATATTTAATTAGATCAACTTCATTTTCAAGTACTTTAATATGGTAAGCTTTACGTTTTTCATAAAGATCTAATCTGTAAATATAAAACTCTTCAAATATTTCATAAATAGTATCATATTTTAGTAATTTATTTTGAGGATTGTATAGATGCATATTAGTAAGCGATAATGTTGTATTTAATTTAAGATATGTTTCTAAACTATCGTTCTTAAGTAATTTCTGTAATTCAGTTGGTTTGAATACAACTTTAATCTCAACTTTATTGACATAAGGTTTCATCTCAAAATCTATAATTTTTTTCTTTGGGTCATTTTCTTTTTTATCTAATATTTCAACAGTTGTTAAGAATTCTTTATAGCTTTCTAAACTTGTTGTAATAGGTATTTCAGTTATAAGTACAGTGTCATCATCAATAATTTCATATTTACCTTTCATTTGATATTTATAGTTGTCTATTTTTACAATATCACCTGTAAATCCTCTAAACCAAGGAGCAATTTCAAAATAATCTTTATTATTTATAAAAGTTTTCAGTACTTTAACAACTTCTAGTGGATTGTATGGAAATATATCGGTTGCAAAACCAGAACCAATACCGGATGTACCGTTTATAAGTATCATTGGTAAAATTGGTGTATATACTTCTGGTTCTACTTCTTTTCCTTCTTCAACAATATAATTGAGTAGTGGCATATCTTCATCTCTAAAAATCTTAAATGCAATTCTATTAGTATTAGTAAAGATATAACGCGGAGAAGCTGCATCTTTACCTAATTGTTTACGATGTCCAAAGTTTCCGTTAGGAAGTAATAGATTTATATTATTACTACCAGGAAAATTTTGAGCCATTCCAATAATTGCACCCATAAGAGATGCTTCACCGTGATGATATTCTGTTTCAGTACCAACATAACCTGCGAACTGAGCTACTTTAATTTCTTTTGCATTTTTACCTCTTTTAAAAGAAGCATATAAAATCTTTCTAAGAGATGGTTTTAATCCATCAACAATAGATGGTATAGAACGAATATTATCTGCATTAGAGAAGTGTATTAGTTCTTTGTTAACGAAATCATCATAAGATATATCACCTGTATTTTCTAATATATTGTCCATATTATAACTAGATAGCCATTTTTTACGATCATCTGCTAGTTTCTTATCAAATGCAAGTGAAATAATTTTATTAACTTTTTTAAGTTTAGCTTTTTCAAGCTTACTATAATTATATTTTTTAGTTCTTGTTTTAGTTTTATCTGACTTTTCTGATTTTTCAGACTTTTCTGATTTATCATCGTTTTCTTCTGTATCTGAACCATTAATAGTTACATTATCATCTTCATTATCTTCAGCATCAACATCTTCTTGACTGACATCACCACAAACAAAATTAATTTGTTTTGATGCAAAGTCAAGAAAAGTTTGTTTAGCTTCATAATCAGTAGATGTTCCTAACCCCTTGTAATATTTAGGTTTTTCCCACTGTTTAATATCATCACCTATTTCATTAACCCAGTTTGTATATTCACTTAATGTGTAAAATATTTTAGGATTTAATTGTTTTTTATCACTATGTTTAAAAGTTTTAATAAGTGGTGTTCTTAAACACTGGATGAAATCATCTCTAATTATTAGAGTTGGCCAGAGATAATGTATCATATTAATGATTAAACCTTTGATATGAGAACCATCAACGTCTTGATCTGTTAAAATTAAAATACCACCATATCTAAGTTCTTTTACATCTTTATATTCTTGACCTTGTTTAAGTCCCATAATTTTCTTAAACATAACAAATTCTTGATTTTTTAGAAGTTGATCTACTGTTGCAGATCTAACATTAATCATCTTACCTCGTAATGGGAATACACCGTAAAATTTATTACCAATAATTTCAAGTCCGTTAAGTGCAAAACTTTTAGCTGAATCTCCTTCAGTTAAAATTAATCTACACTTATGAGAATTTACACCACCTGCTTCAGTTGCATCATCTAATTTAATAATATCTCGTAATTTATTTGTTTTTTTACCATCTGTTTTTTTAAGTTCTTTATTTTCTCTAAACTCAATTAAACTAATAACTTCATCAATAATTCCTGTTTTAGAAAACTTGGTAACAAAGTCATCAGGTAAATCACACTTAGAACCAAATGCACTAGTTTTAGTAGTTAGATTATCTTTAACTTGAGAGTTAAAAGATGGATCTTCAATTGAACAATCTAAGAATAAAGTTATGTTTGATTTAATTTGATCAGGTTTAATTTTAAGATTTTTATTTTTCTTAAGAATAATATCTGCAAGTTTAGAACATAGTTGATCTATAACATATTTTACGTGTGTACCACCATTATATGTTAATATACCGTTAACAAAAGATACTTGTGAAAAACCAATGCTATTATCAAAAATAACACCAATTCTCCATCTATCGTTTGCTTCAGTATATGTAAGTGATTTAGGTAGTTCATTATAGTACATAGAAATATAGTCTGTAAAATTTTTAATTTTAATTAGTTCACCATTAAGATAAACTTTAACTGTTTTACAAGTAGATGCTGCAATATCATAAACACGTTTAGAAAATAAGTTTATTAAATCCTGAGTAACTTCTTTAAAACCAAATCTATTATAATCTGGAATAAAAGATATTTTAGTATAAGATGTACTCTTACTACTTTCTATGTCAGGTTCACTTCTTTTTTGCATATTTTCAGTAAATGTTTGTTTAAATATTTTCTTAGAAGTAGAATCAACAGTTTCTACTGTAAATTCTTTGGAGAAAATATTTGTTAACTTTGCACCATAACCATTTTTACCACCAACTATTTTACCAGTTTCTTCATAGTTAGATGATGTTCTAAGATGTCCAAAAATCATTTCAGGAATATATTTTTTAAATTCTTTATGAAACTCAATTTCAATACCAGGACCATCGTTAAAAACAGTAATTCGACCAGTATCATCTAAGTCAACTTTAATATTTTTACAGGTTTTAGGATTTCTAACAGCATGATCTCTTGCATTAACAAGAATTTCATCAAAGATTTTGTATAAACCTGGTGAGAATATAATTTCTTTTTTAATAAACTTATCTGCTGATTTATCATAAATCCACATATTAACATTATTGGTTTCAATAGTACCAACATACATGTCAGGTCTAACCAGAATATGTTCTAGATCTGTAAGATGCTTATATTTATCTTCAACAGCCATACTAGTAGTAATGTTATTAGAAGTCGCTTTCTTAGGCATAATGAATTGTTAATAATATACTATTTTTTTAAGTCTAGATATATATTTGTCAATTTTTAATTATAGGACTAGTCTACGACTAGTCCTATAATTAAAAATTCAGGGCAAAAATATAAATCTGGCGATTTATATTTGTTGCCGTCAATTTTTTAATTATATAGATAGTCGTAGACTAGTATTATAATTAAAAACTAAGGGGAAAAATGCTCGTATACTTCACATTTTAGGGAGTTGTTGTACCAACAAGCTCCTAAATTTATTATTATTATAAAAATATAATTATAATTATAGTTAATTTATATGCAACAGAAAAATACTGATAAAACTGTATGGGGGGAAAAATCGTGAACTTGAAAAACTGTGGAGAAGTTTGGCATCAGGGAAAAAAGTAATATTAATTTACACTGATAAAACATATAAAATTTATAATATAAAAGATAAGAAGGACTTTAAAAAATTAGAATTAAAACCATTAGTAAAATATATCTTAACTAGTTCAATGAGTGTTGATTGTTATGAAAGATTATACTCTAAAGCAAAAAATAAGAAGATAGATGAAGTAATAAAGAATTATAAAAAATATTTTATTTACAAAATATCAGAAAAAATGCTATCTCTATAATATTAAATTTATAAGCTTTATAAATAGATATTAAATATATAATAACAATATATGCAATATTCAAAAGAAGTACCAACAGAATATAGTAGAAGTTTTTATAAACCATATAATTCAAATGAAATAATTAATCAAGAAAATATAAATGATACGGAAGAAATTATGGATATTCAAAATAAATATATTTATAATGGTGAAGATAATATAGTTGGTAAACCAACAGTTAGATATAATCCTTTATTTTCACCAAGTGATTTAATAGATCATGCTATACACGTAGAAAGATATAAAACAAAAAATGGAAATAAAAATGGAAATGGAAGTTATAATGTTAAAACAGATAATACAGATAAACCTTACGATGCTTATTTAAATTTTTTAAAAACAAGTGGTTTAGCAAACGATTCATCAGAGTTAAGATATACTTTAGACTATATAAACATAGATAGTGGGAATAGAAAAAAAGAACCATATAATATATTTGACAAATATTTTGAACTAACAAGTGACAGGTTTAGAATTGAAGAGAATAAGTTTAAAATATCTTTAAAAGATAGTTCTTTTTATATTGGTCAAAAAATATCAATAGAAGGGTTACAACCATTAACTGTAAAACATAAATATACTAACAGTAATTTATTTATGAAATTTACAGAAAATTCACCATATGTTGAAATTAATACAAATGGAAATCTAACATTTGATGTTTCTAAATACACAGATATTGATACAAGTAAATTGTTAGTTGAATTAGGTAACATAGAAGGAAATAATTTATCTTCATATATTGGAAATATACCAATTAATTTATTAAATAAAAAACATAGAATGTATTTAATTAATAATACAGATATCTCAGGAAATAATAAATTTTTTATAAAATTACCAATTAATTCAGATGGTACACAGGCTTTAACATCATTCTATTTAACAATTAAGTTTTATCATTATAATTGTATTCCCATAAACGAAATAAATGCGAATTATCCAATTGATAATAATCATATAAATGGTTATCAAATAATTAATTCAATAACAGATACAGAAATAGACTTTATAATATTTCCACCTGTAAATAATTATACAGGAAATACTTATAATACTTTTCCAGTTAACACTATATCATTAAATACTATTTCAAGTATTAGTAAAGGTTATCCAAATTCTCATTCATATGCAATTAATTTACCTAAAACATATTCAAACATAGTTCAAGTTAGGATGGTTAGTTCTGTATTTCCTAATGTTTTTAGAGCATTCAAAGGATTTCCATCAGCACAACAAAATAATAAATTATATTTTCAAGATATAGATAATGGTGATAATGTTCAATATGTTGAATTAGAAGAAGGAACATATACAGATAGAGAATTTATTACTAGAATGGAGTATAAATTTAGTTTGTTAACTAGAGAGATAGATATTACAGATTCATCATATGAAAGTAACTACTATGTTAAAATAAACATAGAAAGAAGTAGAGATTATATTGAATTTAAAAATTATAGAAGAGCCTTATTAACTAAACCAATTATTAGTATTGAACCACCTATTAATAAGAACGATGCAACTATAGGTTTAGGAACATATACAATATCAATAAATCATCCCAATCATAAAATAACTAATATTGGAACAGAAATAACTTTAATAAATTTTCTTTCACATCTTGGAATTAATGCAACAGATATAAATAAAACACATAAAATAAGTAAAATAATAGATGATAATACATATCAAATAGAATTAAGTAGAATAAATTTAGACATTACAAAAACGGAAACACAAGGTGGTTATGGGTGTGAAATTTTAGTTCCAAGAGAAATGAGGTTATTATTTACTTATTCAGATTCAATGGGTGAACAAATAGGTTTTAGAAATATAGGTGATGCTAATTCTATAACATTCTACTCAACAACTATAACAAATAAAGAACCATATGAGAATGAAATTACGTTTGATGTTTTAAAGAATACAAAAATATTTACTAATAGTTCATTAACATTTTATAAAGATCAATATATTATAATTACTTGTAAAGAATTAACAATAATAAAAAATACAAGACAACCGATAAATATATTTGGTAAGATAAATTTAACAAATAATACAAATGAATTATTAATAGATAGTATAGTATGTCCACCTATATTTTATTATAATCCACTTGATGCACTATCAACATTAACGTTTGAATTTTTTACACCAGATGGTAAACAATATGATTTTAACAATATAGATCATTCTTTTGTACTTGAATTTACTATGATGGACAATATACCTGAAAATACAGGTTTGTTATCAGATAAATCAAATGCTAGATAATAATTAAACTATACTCATTTCTTTTATTGACTTTTCAACAATCTTATAAGTAATATTTACACAATGTGTTAAGTTCATTAGAGATTGAATATATCCATCAACTATTTTTTTCATTTCTTTAATATTGACTTCAGTATAATCTTTAAAGAATGATATAATAGTATCAATATTAGATTTTAATATAGATGTATCACCAACAATGTTAGAACTTATAAGTTTCTGTATAAAATCAAAATAATTTTTAATATTTTCTTTCTTATCAGGATCATTTTCATCTTCAAATAGTTCCAAATTAGATTTAACTATTTTCTCAACTAATGTTTCAAATATATAGTCGTGAATATTAACAGTTCCAATAGATGAACTAGTTAAAATAGTTTTAAGTTGTTCATTTAATTTATTATTATAATCTATTTCATCCCGATAAGTTGTTGTATTATATGGATTTAATTTTATTAAATATTGTTTTAGAACTTGTTGTAAAATATTATATAAATTAACCATCATTGTATTTTTAACAATATGTTTAATTATATTTATCATATTATTTAATACAAAATTATCACCATTGTAAACATAATCTAACTCAGTATAATTTTCACCTAATCTTAATATTATTTTATTTAAGAATACTTTTATTATTTGTAAATTATTTAACAGTTCTTGTGTAGGTGGTTTAATTTTACTTAATTCAGATAATTTTTTACAGACACTTGAAATTATCATAATAGGATCATTATATTTATACTCAATAGATAATTTCCATAATTGCATGTATGATTTATAATCTTTATTAACAATATCTTTTTCATTATTAATTACTCTACTATTTATAGTTTCATACATATCAACTATATTATTTGTTTTTAAGAAGTTCCCTTTTTTACCAATAATAGGTGTTAGTTTATTTATATTTTCAGCATCTAAATCATAACTATATCTTTGTAATTCTACTTGTTGTGTTCTATTTACTGCTTCTTTTGAATTTACTTCATTAGTTAGTTTAGTCACTGTGTCTGTAATAATATCCGATCTATCAGATGGCGTAACTGTAGGTAATTCAGCATTTAAACTATCTAATTGTTTTTTCTTCTCTTCAATTAGTTGTTTAATTTGTTTTGTTTTATCTGTTTCTTTATCAATTACTTTATCTTGATAATTGTAACTATCAATTCTTAAAATGTCTATTAAATCAATAATAGGTATTATATTTTTACTATTCATATTAATTAAAGTTAAAAGTTTATTACTTTCATCTAATGAATATCCATTAATATAATTTAGACTTTCAATGTATATATAATGATTAGTCATAGTAAATAACATATGATATACTTGTGTTTGATATCTAAAAACGTCTTTTTGTGTTTTTTTAGTTATAACATCGTTGACTTTATCTACTATATCATCTACTAATTTATCATCCGTAAACATAGATGCATAATAATCGAGATGTTTCATAGAATAAGTAAATGGTGTAACCCCGTTAAGATTTTTACTGTGTTTATTATACACAGGTATTTTATCAATTAATTTATTAAATAAAGTAAAATTATTTGTATCAATTGCAGTAAATAACACAGACGAACCTTCTTTATCTTTTTTAGAAACAATAGCTCTATGAGAAACAAGTAGATCTATAAGATCTGGATTTATCTTATAACAACTTATTTTATCATTATTTAATATATTTTCTGAATATTTTCTAAATACTGATTTATCTTTTTTATTAAAAATATCTTCTTCGTATGTTAAACTATAATCATTATATTGACCTTTTTCAAGTAGAGTATTAATAAATTTCTTAGCTTCTTTAACAATAATATCAGCAGATGAAGTTACATTAATTATTTCTAATTGTCTTACAAGAGAAAAATCTACATTTTGTTTTAAGAGTCTTGTTATATCGTAATCTAAATCTATATTTTCTGATTTATAATCAAAAGAATTAATAAATTTTTCTATATAATTTGTTAAATTAGTATTAAATATTTCATCAATAGTTGTTGCTAATAATTGTAATACTATGCCTTTTTTCTCAGGTACTATACCTAGTTTTTCTCGTAAGAACATAAACATTTTTTGTAACTGTGTTATTATATTACTATATTGTGGATTTGCAGTAGGTCCAATATCTGAATAATTTGACATAATTAACATTAAAGTCTTTCTAATTAAATAATATTTTAATATTTTGATATGTGTTTTAATTTCACTACCAATACTAGTAATAACTTTTCTTTCTTTATTAAATTGAGAAGCAATATTTTTACCAACTAAATTTTTAAATGTTTGATCCATATTATCTAATTTATTTGTATCTAATGAGTTATTACCATAAAGTACTTCCGGATTTTTGTCAAATGTTGGTACAAAAGTGGGTAAATTACCAGGTAATGAAAATTTGTCAGTATCCATCATAAACCCCATTACTGGTTTTAAATTATTTATTCCATAATCATAATAATTAAAATAATATGAATTATTAAATTGTTGTACATAAGTTTCAAAGATTAATCTCTTATTTGTATATAAATTAGTAGGACTTAATGTAAACTCAGTATGTTTACTAGGTAAATCTTTAAATTTTTTAACTTTATTATCAAAAATATTTATTATTATTTCAGTAGGAGTTCTATTAAAAAAGTTGTCAAAATTAGTAAAGTTATTATAATAGTAAGTCATGTATTTAACTGCAGAACTATAGTTTATAAATTCAATTAATTCATTTAATGTAGTATAAAAATCTTTTGTTGATTTATAAATTTCTTCTATAAGTTTTTCAGAATCAAATAATTCTCTATCAATATTTGTTATAACAGTCTCTAATTGTTCAAACATTTTAGACATATTAACTGGTGCAGGTACACCTCTTCTTCCAGAAGGAACATTCAAGAGTTCAACATTTTTATCTTCTAATTCACTTTTAGTTGTTCTAATTTTACCAATAAACTTATATACTTGTTCAACTAATAATTTATGTTCTTTACTATAAAGTTGTAAATAATTAATTAAACATAATAAATTGTATTGTACATTTGATGTTAAAGTTAAAATAGATGACATATTATTATTACCATCAAGTTCATTAACAATATTATCTATTAATCTATTTGTACCATCAAAACGATCCGGTAGTGGAAGTTTTGTTATATCATCTGTAAATAATTTTAATAGAATTTCAGTTATAACTTTTAATTTTCTTGTAAATAATTTACTTGTATTTGGTATAATTGGATTAATATTTAACGCAGGTGGTGGGTTTTGAATTAAATCAAACATATTTTTAACAATACCTGTGCTAACTTCTAAGTTATTTGGATTATTAACAAATATATTATTAAAATCAATAAAGGGTTGTATACCTAATAAATGAGTTTTATCATCATAAGTATTATTATCTAAATCATATTCAATATTATTTTCAAGTCTTAAGTCAATAAATTTATTATCACCATTATAATCTAAATCATTAACATTAATATCTATTGTTGCAAAATTAAAAGTGGGATCTGTTTGAAAAGCAGTACCACCAGTTGCAACATTATATAATGGTGAATTTAAAACATTAATACTTTTAATAAACATATAATAATAATTTAAAATCATATTAATTTTATCAATAAGTTCATTATTTATTTTATTTAACTTTTTATTAAGTTCACCCCTATTTTTATATATATTATCAACTAATTTAGTTTTTTTATCAAATAATTCTTTATTAAAATCATTTAAATAATAATCAATATCTTTTACTTTTAAAATTTTATTTTCTGGAATATTATCTGGACCCCAACCAGAATCAGTTTGTTCATATTTTTCTTTTAAATCAAACTTTTCAATAAGAGCTTTTTTAATTTCATTTCTTGTTGCAGTTAAAAAATCACGTGTATCTTTTTCTTTATTTGTACTTGTTTTTAAAATATCTAATAATTTTTTGTTATTTTTCTTAATAATACTTTCAATATCTTCAATAAATATATTTTGTAAATTTTTAGCAGAATTAAATAGGTGATTAAATATAAAAGTTAACTGTGGTTCAGTTTTAAATAAAGTTGTTAAAAATTCTGATAACTGTTTAACATCAGATGTTTCTACTTTTGTTTTCTTAATACTTGATTTTTTTAATGGTGGACATTCTTCGTCAATACCATTTAGTGCATAATATAAAGGTGTTTTACCGTTAACATCTAATGCGTTAACATCGTGTCCTGCCTCTAATAATATTTTAACTATATCATATAATTGTAATTTAGAAGCAATGTGTAAAGGTGTTTCCATTGCTTCATTATATGACATTTTAAGACCACAATGTTTATCTAAATATTTTATACAATGTAATTTTTCTCTTTCATTTATATTTTCATTTTTACAAATAACATGCAAAATAGATTGACCTTTGTCATCAACCATATCATTAATAGTTATACCATGTGTTTTTATAAACTGTTTTATTTCATTAACATTACCTGTTGTAGCAGATAAAAATAACTTCTGTACAATACTTTGATCTACTTCTTTTGCGTTAATTATAGTTCTATTTAAACCAAAAGTTCTAGGTTGTTGAATAAATGGTTGTCTCTGAATATTAGGATTTATAAAATTAGGATTTGTTCTAAACATTATAATATAACTATATAGAAAAATTGTTTTAATAAAAAATATATTAAAACAAAATAATTGTTAACTTAATAACCCTAAAATACGAAGTATACGAGTATTTTACCTAATAATTTAGAAGTTTAATCTATAATCTGTCATTCTAGTACATTGAGCATTAGAAGCATCACCTTTAACTCTGACTTCATTATATCTTTTAAGTTCAGCATTGAAATCACCAGCAGGTGGTGAGGTTGCACTCTTGTGTATACAAGGATTAGGTCTGCAAGAATTAGTATCCATTAAAAATTTAAATTCAGCATCCATAATTTTATTAGCATTTTGTTGTAAAAATCTTCTATAATCGTAATCTGAAACAAATCCGTTAATATATTTAACATATTGTTCTCTTCTATGTTTATTTCTATAATCTGTAGTCATTGAGTAGTTCATAACAGCAGGACATTCCTTAAAAAAGTTATCTCTAGCAGCGTTCATATAACTATTGGTTAGATTTTTTATTTAAAACTTCATTTATTTTAGAATAAAGTTCTTCTTTTTTATAAGTTTTTCTATGTGAACCATCT
>Ga0194129_10007423_pt1 | contig 13034 bp, 10 predicted proteins | sample TA2KigCa35mmetaG_FD_150862 | JGI IMG/M metagenome (GOLD analysis project Ga0194129, IMG submission 150862) | Freshwater microbial communities from Lake Tanganyika, Tanzania - TA2015038 Kigoma Deep Cast 35m | ecosystem: Environmental > Aquatic > Freshwater > Lake | place: Tanzania: Lake... | reverse complement strand
TTATAATCATTTACTAATAGTATATCAATATCAATAATACAAATAGGTTCGTTTAAATCTAAATTCATTACGTACATTTTATTCCACTGTAATTGAATTTTAGAGTTAATAGGTTCTCTTATCCAATTTAAATCGTATTCTGGTAATTTTCTTTTAAGGTAATCTTCGTATTCTGGCCCATACTTATTGCCAATTCTAACAGCAAATATTTTCATTTATAATATAATTCAATTTATTTAGTCTGCCACTTTACATATTCATCTACACTAGCTTTATTTTTATCGCAATAATATGCCACATTATAATCTTTATATCCAATTCCTAAAAAAAATATATGACCTGAAACATAATCTTTATCTATCACATCTTCAAACAATTTTGTATAAAGAAAAGGTTTGTTTGTAAAACATCTACAAAAACTGGCATAAAGTCCTCTATAAGCAGATAATAAAGTAATACCGTATGCTTGCATACCAGCAGGTAAAAACCACCTGCATTGTGCATTTTCTCCTTCATTATTTTCCCAAACCCAAGGCATATAACCTCTTTCTTTTTGTGTTTCAGTAGGTTCTCTATGTCGTTGTGTAAAGGCCAGTAAATATGGAGCTCTAACTTGTTCATTAAAGTTTAAACCATACTCATTTCTCCATTTTTGCATTTCTTTGTTATCACCTTTTATGGTTAAATCTCTCCATTCATCATATCTAGTTTTAAGAGCATTATAATTTCCATAAAATTTTCCACCACCTTTTAAATAGTGGTCTCTAGCAGGCCCACACACAGTAGATAATACCATTGTTTCTTTTTCTTTATGAAATTCTGGTCCCCAAACTTTAATGTTTATGGCAATTAAATTATTTTTGTGAGGTACGTATAAATGAGATTCTTTTATTATTTGCTCTATTGTTTCTTTTGATGGTATTTTTTCTTGGTCAAAAAATTTAATATTGTGTCTAAATTGCATAGCACCTATTAAGTCTTTTTGATCTACTAATTCATCTTCTTTTATTTTATAACCGACTCTTAAAATAGGTTCTTTAATGTGAGTGTAACTTTCGTTTGCTCTTACTCCTGCGTCATCTAAACCTATCCACCACTCTTGATTACCTTTTTTAAATGTGTTTAACATAATGGTATTTATGACTATTTTCCTATAATCATAAATCGTGTCATACCATTATCTAATACTTTTGAACCTGAAAAATATATTTGTTTTATATTAGCTTGTTCGGCCAATTCATTAACATTTTTAACGCAATTTATGTGGTCATCATAAGAATTGTCATCTGTAGATTGTAAAACGTATATACAGTTTAAAGTAGGATTTAATTCTTTAATTTTTTTCATATGATACATATGTTCACAAGAAGTGTTTATTATCATATCATAATTTTCTTTGAATGGTTTAATAAAAACATTTTTAGTGTCTGCCAAATATTTACCTTGTTCTTTATATCTTCTATTAAATTTATAACTTATTATTTGTGCGTCTTTGTCTATATCATAATTATGAACAATATTTACATCTAAATTATCTATTAACAAAGGCGTAATATATTGTGCAAACCAGCCTCCTATTAATGCAACTTTTTTAAAATTTAAATTTAACTTTTCTAATTCATCTGTTAACCATAGTTTTGATTGTAATTGAGATTTAGTAGAAGAATCTAATAACCTTTGATAAGCCCAAGGCCTTTGTTTTTCTGTTTCAGACCAAGCTCTACTCCAATTGTTGGCAACATCAGGTGTATATTTTATATAGTTTACCATAATTGTTTTATTTCATCTATCTCATACATATGTTCATTATTTTTTGTGTCAGCACTATTATTGAATAAACAAATTTTATGATCTGTTCTTAATTTTTTTAAATCCATATCTTCAGGAAATATATTACCTTTGTACCAAGAATAAACATCACCCTTAGGATAAACATTAAAAAAACTTTCTTTTTCTTCCCACATATTATAAAAAAAGTGATTATAATAATTATCTATTGTTCTATAAGTGAAAAATATAACTTCTGAATTTTTTGTAACGTGATCGTATATCGGTTTTAACTGGCCTCTATTCCAACGCACTACTGACGAATTTAAAGGAGTTGACATAATCTTGCCATAATTTTTTTTACAATTATCTAAATTATTCCAATAACCTTTTACAATATAAGGTTTACTCATTTCTAAATCAAAAAAATATTTCAAATCTTGATGTATTAGTATGTCTAAATCTAAATATAAAAATTTATTACCTTTAATTGAAAACAAATCTTCATTAAAAATATATAACTTTCTGTAAGCCCAAAATTGTTTAGGCCTATAATATTTGTCCCAAAAATTAGGACATAATATATCGTATTCTTTTGTAGGATTATCTGTTATGCAATAAAAATTAAAAGGTACAGAACAATTTTTTTCTATTTGAGATTTTAATTTCTCAACATAATCATCATATTTTGTACCCCATTTAACACATAATATTGTGTTTTCTATCATAATATAAAATATAAAATATTAGAAACTATTAAAAATTTTTATAGCTTCACTTATTGTTACAGCTGATCTTAATTGAGTTTTTAAATCTTCGTTAGTACTGTTTTTTATTTTATCAGTATCAAAAGCCTTTAATTTAAATGTATATAATATTTCTAAATGTTTTTGATCTTCAGCATTAAAATTTAACATAGTGTTAAAAAAAAGATCTCTTAATATTTTAAATTCATTTTCAACTTTTTCAAGAGCTTTTTTTTGATAATCTGATATTGTATCTTTTAATTGTTTTCTATAATTATTTAATCTATTAATTGTTGTATTTGTTAATGCCTCTATATCATACTCTTTAATCAAGTCTTGAAAATCTGGATGTGAATTGTCGTGTTTTAAATAATGACTAAATGCTTTTTTGCCTTCTTTATATATCACTTCAATTGTAGATTTTTGTTGATCTGTGTAATATGCTTCTATAATTTTTCCACTAAAAATTGCCATAATTAAACCTCCGCTGTTCGTTTTGTAAATGTTATGTTATATGTTGTATTATGCTTGTTTACCACACTCCAATATTGATTACATATTACATTATTTAAATATTTTTCATAGGCCTCTTGTGATGACCACAAAGCAGCATATGTAATTTTTACACCATCTGATGTGGTATCAGACCTTTCAGATAGTAATTCTCCTGCGTCTTTATATTTTTGTTTTTCTCTTTTAAATAAATCACCTAATAAACCGGCTTCGTTATTTTCTCCATATAATTTAACTTCAGCACTAGGTTTTTGAGTTGTAGCAGTTACTAAGTATGGCATAATCTATACCTTATTTATCTTAAATACATAAGTGTTAGCCGTAGTAGGTGAACCGTCTGGAAACTCTTGTGCTCTATAATCATCAGCACCTGCTTGAAAAGTTTGATAGTTTCCTGCACCTCCAATTAATATTGTATTTGCAATAGATGAACCTCTAGCCGTTCCTGTGCCATCAAAATTATAATCTACTGAATTGCCTAAAACAGATGACGCAGCTTCTCTACGAATGTAACTAGCTAACACAGAAGCAATTTCTGCTTGTGAATATTCTTTTATATTATTGTTACTATCAGCATATAAAGGAAAAGATGTTAATGTAGGTTCTGTTGGTCCTGTTATTTGATGTAAATAATAATTCGTTATTGTTTGAGGTTGGTCTAAATCTTCAGGTATGCCTGCGGCCGAATAGAGAGAAGTGTCAGCTCTTGTATCTGTAAATATTGGTGTAGCAGATACTAATGTTGACCCAGCAACACTTGTTGATGTTGAAACAGTATATGTTCCACCTTGTGATGTTGTTGTAGAACCACTTGTTAATGTTGTAATAGCAGGCGCAATAAATGTATCAATAAAATCTGTAGTATTCATATGTTGTAAATTACCTGATGAATTATAATATAATGGAAAAGTTTTACCTGTATCAACAGTCGCTGTTATTGTTGCAGCTGTCTTTAAAACTCTTTGATAAGATACTGTTACTGTGCTTGGTTCCGGTGTTGCGGCTTCAGCAGGAAAACTAGAAGGATTTGATAAACTAGAACCCGCTTGTAATCTTGTATCGTTTATTGATGTTAAATTTCCACTTGAACCTGAAACTGATAAAGTAACGGAAGGATTTTGTGAGTATTCATAAATTGCAAGATTTTGAAGATCGGTAATCATACCGGCGTCCATCTCTCTTAAATTACCTGATACAAAATATAAAGGTGTTCTTACTGCCATAATATATTATACATTTTCTAAGCACCTGCACCGTAAAGTGTTTTTAAAACGCCTCCAGTTGAGTTTAATATTGATAAAGTAACCACGCTTTTTAATTTTGCAGCAGCAACAGCGCCGTCAGCTATTTTAGCTTCTACTATTGCACTGTCTAATAATTTTCCACCAGTTATACTTCCAGTTAACATTGTATTTGAAACTGTACCAGTATCTCCTGTTGTAATTAATGTGCCTGTTATATTAGGTATTGTAATTGTTCTGTCAGCTGTAGGATTGACAACTGTTACGGTTGTTTCAAAAGCATCAGCGGATGAACCTTCAAAAATTATTGATGAATTAAATATAGGTGTACAATCAAAAACAAAAATTTTACTGTCTAATCTTGATTCTAAAGTTGGAGTTCCTGCAATTTCAGACATAGCACCCAGGCCTGTGCCTGTAGCCACAGCATTACATCTTAAAACATCATTTACAAATAAACGTGTAGAGTCTGTTGAACGAATTGTGTTACCATCAAATTCTACAGTACCTATTGTGTGAAGTGAACCTGTTGCTGTTAAATTATTTGTAACTGTTAAATTATTTGGTATGGTTACGTTATTTGTAAGACTTACTGTTAATGTATCTGGCGAACTTACAACAGCATTAATTTGATTTGATGTTCCTAATACTGTTAATTTTTGTCCATTACCTACAATTTGAAATGAAGAACTTGAATCTTCTATTGTAAAACCAGAAGCAGCAAAAGTTGTGTTAGCAACCTCTACAAGAGCACCTACTATTGACGTTGCAACAATACCGGCACCAGCTAATGCTGATGGATCACCAAAATCAACTTGTGTTAAATTATTTAATTTAACCCTTACTTGTTCTAGTGTATCTGTTGTATTAAATACTGTAAATGCCATTGTTTATTTTTTAAGTACCTCTTTTAACAAATTTTTAATTTCAAATAATTCTTGTTTTAAAATATTTATCTCTTTTATAGTATTTCTTATTTGATCGCCTTGTTGTTCTCTACTTCTAATTCGACTCATATACAATTGATATTCACTTTTATTTGTGTTTACAATTGCATTTGATTTTATATCTCTTGCTAGTGAACTATGGCCTTCTACTTTAATTTTCATATTAAGCCGCCAAAGCAATTCCTCTTAAATCTCTTATTATAGGAGGATAAGATGAAATACTACCTTTCATAACTATTTTAATTTGAAATGCTGTAAATGTGTTTAATCTTGATGCTGAATATTTGTATTCTTTAAATACATTTTCATTTTCTGCAGGTGTTACAGTTGTATCTTCAGAACCATCACCATTGAATGGCACCCAAGCTAAATCGTTTATGTTTCTTACTTCTTCAGCGCCTGTAATTCTGAAATATACTTCAACAGAAGAACTTGATCTAACGTTTTGTGTTAATCTTACGTCTAGTGCCGTTGATTCATTTTCTAAAGTAATAGGTCTTGTACAATAAACGGCCGCTGATGATGTACCTGTAGCTGTTGTATCAGAAACAAAGTTTGGTGTATTACCTGCTGTAGGATTATTTAATCTATTTTGTACCGCCACCATACTGATACGTTTTACATCTAACACAGGTGAAAGTTTTGTACTTGTTGTTATCAATGTAAGATTTAAAAATAAAGATTTAGAACCTGACATTTCATTTGTTTCATTTATTGCACTTGCAACTAATTGAGGTGATGTAAAGTAAATGTTATCACCAGGTATTACACTGATTTCATTTGCAGTTGATAATAAACTAAATTCAGATTCAGAACCGTGTATTGATTTGCCTGATGTTGTTCTTATATCATAATTAATAATTGTGCCTGGTACAGTTAACGTAGATAAATTTAAACAAGCAACATCAAATAATCTATTTTGTGTGGCAGTTACAGTTGTGCCACCAATATCACCTGTAGATGTAGCTGTACCAGCAGTTGTAATGTCATAACTGTCAAGTGTTACGTTTGAAATACTTGTGTATGTTCCATTAATTTGTGCTGAAGTTATTCCGTTGTATGTGCCTGCGGCCACGCCAGCGATTGTAACATTATTACTTGTGCCGTGCATTCCGTGATTTTTATGGAATACTCTTATTACACCAGAAGCATTTGTTGTTCTTAATGAATTGTTTGGTAATGTTCTTGTTGATAAAGCATCATTAACAAGTGTAACTGTACCTGTAACGTTTTCAAATTCTGCACGATTAATTTTAAATTTAATATCCTCCATTTGATCGGCCGTCCAAGTAGAACCATTTTGAGATTTAAACATAACACCGGCATATGGGTTTTCGGAAATTGTTCTATCTGAACCTACTTGTGTTTCTCCTAATCTGGCCACCCAAGCATTGTAATTATTACAGTTACTTAGCAAACAAAATGAGTATTCTGTTTTTTCTTGTAAATAAACTGGCGAAGGAAACGTAAATTTTGTAGGTGTGCTAGCGTCAGCACTAATACTTACTTGATCAGGATTTAACACTACTTCACCAAAAGGCACAATTGTACGTGAAGGATATCCATTAATCACTTCTCTTATTTGCATTGTAACTGGAATATTTTCATCTTTAGATTGAAAAAAACACTCAATAGAAGTTACAAAAACTCCACCCGTGTCATCAATCAAAAATGTTTGTGCAATAGGATCAATCCATTGTATAACTTCTGTTGTTGTTCTTGTAGATGTTCTTGTAATATTTCTTGTGTCGTTTACAGTTTGTCTTACAGTTAAAGGTTCTCTTGTAGATACAATTGTATTTTGTACTGTTTCTAAAGAACCTCTTGCTGTATAATCTGCTTCAGCAGAAGTTTCAACATCACTAGTAGAATTTGTAACTGAACTTGTAAGTCTGAATATTCTTTGGCCTGTTCTCCATCTAGGATTACTGTTATTTGTAGGATCAGGTATAGCAAAAGTACCTGACACGGCACCGTTTGCATCTGTAACTAAATTACCACCTAATGAACCACCTGTTGGTGTAACATAAGAAGCTATTTCTATATTATCAAAATAAGCATAAACTCTTGTGTTAGGTTTTAGTCTTGTTCCTGTAAAATTAATTGTTCTACTTCTTATAAAAGGTATAAATGCAATATTTAAAACTTTATCACCTAATGATGTTCTTACAACTTGTGGTACAATAGCTGTTCTTACACCTGTTCTCGTTTGAGAAACAGCTTGAGATGTTGTAACTGTAGTATCACCAAAATCTACTGTCCAACCATTTTGATTTCCTCTTCTTCTATTTGTAACTGTAGAAGATTCAACTGGTGCACCTTGCCAGAAATCTTGCCATTCGTTCCATACAGTATCAATTTCTACACTTTCTAAATTTGGATTGCCTAAGTTAGCAACCATAGTATCAAAACCGCCTTGTTCATTAATTAATAAATCAGGAACTCTATTTGTTTCTTTCCATTCATCACCTGGTGGGTCTAATGTAATTGAACCTGCCCAAGTAAACACGTTAAATGGGTTTACGTTTACATATTTACTTGCATATGGTTGATTTATAATTGTAGTTTCTGAATATGGTAATGTAATTAAATCTCCAGTTTTCTGGTAGTTAGCTGCTGTTCTATCAGCTGCAACTATTGCTGTGCCATCATCATCTGCTTCAATTAATTGTACAGATTCAGAATTAAACATAGGTCTTACAAAACCCCCCGCCATATCCATAGAAACTTTATAATCAACGTTACCTACATCACCAATTCCGTGACCTGTAAAGTTATCTACAATAAATCCATTTTTGAATCTATCAAATCCTTCAGCGTCTTGTATTTGTAAAGATTGTGCTTGTGTTTCTAATAAAGATAATTGTGTATAGTATTCTACATTTTCAATTCGTTTTTCTAAACGGCCAATATCTCTCATTGTATATCGTTTATTATCTTGTTTTTGTATAATCAAATCATTTGTATTTAATGTATATGCTTTTAAAAATAATGTGTATAAGTGCATAGCATTTTCGAGGCCTTTAGGAATTGGAGGGCTTAAAGAGCTTGCACCTTTTACTACTTTAAAATTGCCATCTTTATCTAAAAATATTTTATCAATTCTAGGTAAATAAAATTCCAAATCAGTTGTTACATCTGAATTAAATTTAACTATATCTACAGTAGAAGCTCCTGAACCACTATATTGTCTGTCTTGTGTAGCACTTGTAACAGTTGAAGCATCATCAACACGTGGTCTAAAATCTAAACAATCTCTTAAATCAAATTCTTCTCCTGAAGTATCAGAAGTGTAAGTAGGTATATCAGAATAATCTATAACACCTGAATAAGAATCTACATCAAAATAATCTCCTGAACCGTGTGAGAAATAATCAAAATTAATTAATAATCTTCCTGTTGGTGTTATAGCACCTGTTTTTAATTTAATTCTACCAATATCATAAAAGTTATCTCTTTGACCTGTATCTAAAATAAATCTATTTGTAATATCAGTGTCGCTTGATGTTGCCGCTGTTGCAAAGTTAGCTGACATAAAAATAGAATTTATTTCATAAACATCTGCCTTAGCTAAACCTATTGTGCCTGATTGAATTGTAGTTTGATTTGATATTGCAATTGTTGAGTTTAAGTTTAATGTTTTTGTTTTTGAACCTGCAACTGCACGAGATACAGTTGCTAAAATTTTTACTTTATGTCCTTGATAATTAGCACCAAAATCTAATGTCAATGTTTTACCAGTAGGAGAACCACCTCTTATGAATATAGAAGTTCCTTCGTGATTGTTTCCTGTTAAACTTAATACATCACCTACAGCACCTGTTGTACCAGCACCTAATGTCATAATAGAAACTGAATAATCTTTTTCATCTAAAGCTGGAAATGTTTCGTTTGTTCCTGCTGTAATTGTAACATCACCATTTGAAGATAATGTACCTGTGAAGTGTCGTCTTACACTAAAGTTTGTATCTGTAACACCACTATTAGCTGTTGTTTTTAAAGTTTTAATTCTTTTATTCGGTAATTTAAATATTGCAATATTTTTATTTGAACCTTGTAATTTACCACGATTTCTAAATGCAACTGTTTTAGTAGATACATCAGAAGCACCAACTGCTGTTAATAATTGTAAACTTGTATTTGATGAAATAGATTCTACTATTCTTGTAATTGAAGAACCAGCATCAGTGGTAAATGTTATTGAATCGCCAATACGTAATTCTGTATTAAATAAAGTACCAAAACCTGTAACTGATGTTCCACTATTTGCAACTGAAATAGAACCAAACACAGGATATCTTTCACCAAAAGTTGAATCTATTGAAACATCAGCTGTGTATGTTGGCGAACCAGCCATACCAATTTGTTTTACTTGTGTAAAATCAAATGATTGCACACCATTAAATCCATATCGATCTGATTGTATCACTGCTGTAGCTGATGAAGTTGCGCCTGTAATTGTTTCGCCGGCTACAAATACACCCGTTACATTATTTAAAACTGTAACTCCGTGTGTAACTGTAGGTGCTGCAGAAAAAGATGTAACATTGATAGCCGTATCGCCAGCAGCATCAAATAATTCAAAAGTATTTGTTGTAGGATTTTTAACAGTGTAAACTGCAGCTGCTGTAGCAGAAGCAGAATTAATCTGCCAAGTACCACCAGATAATGTAATTTGTTGACCCTCTTTAAATCCGTGAGAGTTTAATGTAACAACTCCTGGACTTGCAACAGAAATGCTTGTAACTGCCGTATTTCTTGTTGCTGAAATTGATTGCACAAAGCCTGTAGCGCTTGAAGTACCACCTGTTACTTTTTCTCCGTTTGTAAATGCCGGTGCAGTTTGTACATTTAAATGTGTAAACATTTCTATGTCTAATAAAAAATGTTTATAAATTGCACTTGTTAATGATGAACTTGAAAATACGTTTGCACTGGCCGTTCCGTTGTTTATTTCAAATCCTCTTGATTTAGCACGACCAATTTGTGGAACTGTAACACCAACTGTTGATTGTTGTGTACCTCTTGATGTTGTTGCTGTGTCAAATAGATTTACATTTTTAAATGCTTCAACATCGCCTGATACAAAAGTAATATCAGGAGAACCAAAAACATTTGTAACGTTTACAAAATTTTCTATATCGAATCTTGTATTAAAATTATTTTCTGTATCAAAATCTCTTGCTTTATCTACGTCTAAAAATGTAGTACCTAATGTTTCAATTTCATAACCTTTAACATATGCTTTTCCAGGCCCTAAACCTGCAGCTAATTTTGTTTCAACACCACCGTTACCTGACGTGTAGATACCTCTATTGTTTCCTGAAATTAAATGTTCTCTTACATCTAAATCAAATTCTCTTACTGTATAATCACCTGATTCATCATACGTTCTTCTCGCTAAAGTATCTTCTAAAATATTATATTCAGTAGAACGAACTTGGTTTTGTCGAATACCATTAGATAATCTTAATAATTCTACAAAGTCAGAATCATCAGTTGATGTTAATGTTCTTTTTGCTAGTGTTAAATCTATTTTAAATCTGTGAGCACCAGGAGCATTTAAATTTGAAGAACCTTGAGCATTATCAACTAAAGATGTATCATCATTTGAAGTAACAAAAGATTCTGCAATTGTTAAACCTACTCTATAACTAGGTGTATTTGTATATTTGTCTAATATTAATGTTTGTGCTGATACTGATACGTGAAATCCATTAATGTAATAAACACCGGCTGCAATATTTGCTGCTGAACCTGTTGCTGTCGAATTTACAACGGCCGTTGCAAGAACTGTAGCACTACCAATTGTTCTGGCCTGTATTGTTTCACCATTTGTAAAAGCTAAAGTTGTATTGTTTGTTCCTGTTTTATTATACTTAACATATAAAGTATCTGGATCTGTTCCGTCTGTTGCAACAGCATTTACACAAATACCTACAACACCTGAAGTGACACCAGTAATTTGTTTACCTACATATTCTGCTACAGTAGCAAATGTTTTAGATGTTAATTTAACAGCATAGTAATCTAAATCAAAACCAATTTCACCAGGAATAATCATAGCACCTTTTTCAAAAAGATGGTCTGATAATCTCTCTACTTGATTTTGTAATATTGTTTGTGACTGTGTTAACTCTCTGGCCTGTACTGCAAAGGCTGGCCTGAAAAGTATTCTATGAAATTTCTTCGACTCAGCGTAGTCATCAAAGTAAGGTGAGAGGTTAAAGTCTGTTGGACTTGGCATAATTCTCCCTAAAACTCAATTACTAATTTAATATTTTCAGTTTGGTCTGAAGCTCTTGTTATTGGTGCTCTGTTTTCAATGTATAAAACATCGCCTTTGTGTCTATCTAATTCAGAATCTTTATAACCATTTGTAAATGTAATTTCGTCTGCTGTTTCACTTGCCACAGCACTTGGCGTACCAGTTGCACCTGAAGTTTGGCCTGTAATTACATTTGCACCACTAAATGCTGTACGATTACCATTACTGTCAACGCCTTCATCATTAAATCTTGTTTGTATGTAATGTAGTATTCTGTTTGTTGAATCATATTCTACAACTTTACCTACAGCACCTGTTGTTGCTTGATTTATTTCTTCATCAACTGTAAATGATCCTGGTGCTGGTGAAGAAGCAAAACGTAATGCTTTTGTTGCACGTAATGTTGTAGCAGAAGCCGCAGAACCACCTGAAAAAGGATTTCTGATTAATATAATTCTTCTAAAATCATTTTCTGCTGTGAAATCGCCTGTATTTGTAGATTCTGTTCCTTCTAAACTTACATTTAACATTACAAAAAATCCACCTAATTCGGATACTGCATTAAATCCGTGTCCACCTTTTGGAGGAATAATTACATCTATTTCTGCACCAGTTAATCCTGTTGCACCTGCTGTTACTATATCAGCATTTCTTATGTAAGCAATTGTGTAACCTGTTCCAGCGTTTGTAATTGTTACTGAAGTTACTGAACCTCCTGATACTACTACTGAAACTGTTCCTGAAGAACCATCTCCTCTTACAGCAATACCTGTAAATGTACCGTTTGTACCACCTGTACCGGCTGATTTTATTTTTACAATGTTAATTGCACCATCAACAGCAGCAGATGAAACTGTTGCGTCTGTTGCAACGGCCATAAAATCTGTTGATAAGAAATTTGCTTGTTGTGCAGCTGATAAAGTGTACATATATTTCCACTTATATCCATCAGCAGTTGTTAAAACTGATGTTGATGTGCCTGTTGGTTCTACTGATGAAGCAGCGTTACTATTATTATCCAAACATTTGTAAACGTTTCTTGCCGTTGTTAATACATAAAATGTAGCATCAAATAAAGTTGTTGCACCACTGTTTGCCGTTTGTGTTGTTGTTGTGCCTGTAATACGATTACCATAATCGTGTCTGTAATAATCATAAACAGTTGATGTTACCCAATTTCTTCTTGGTATGACAAAAGAAGTATCTGATGATGTAATTTTTTTAACTGCCAATAAATCATCAAAAGTATTAAATTCTTCTATAACACTGTCTGATGGTGTAATTGCGGCCGCATCTGTGCCTTGATTTTCTGTTCTACTATCACCTCTTGTTTGTGTTGCAAAGGCCTGTGGTCGGCCAATACCTAGGTAATATACTTCTGGTGAGGCTTCAGAAAACGATTCGCTAAACTGTTCAGCGTTGTTAATTCTAAATTTATTTGTAATAATTGCTGGCATAATTTGTTATTCTTTTTTACTATTTATACAGTTTTTATACATATTATCCTAAAGAATGGACTTTACTTCCTCCTCAGTAAGGCCGAGCGCTTTTA
>Ga0194129_10007421_pt1 | contig 13035 bp, 12 predicted proteins | sample TA2KigCa35mmetaG_FD_150862 | JGI IMG/M metagenome (GOLD analysis project Ga0194129, IMG submission 150862) | Freshwater microbial communities from Lake Tanganyika, Tanzania - TA2015038 Kigoma Deep Cast 35m | ecosystem: Environmental > Aquatic > Freshwater > Lake | place: Tanzania: Lake... | reverse complement strand
TCCATCATGTCGCTTGGCCCCACCAGATCCGCGCCGGCTCGGGCTTGGGCCACCGCCTGACGGCAAAGGAGCTCCACCGTCTCATCGTTCAAGACGACCCCCTCGGCGGAGACGATGCCGTCGTGGCCATCACAGGAATAGGGATCCAGCGCCACATCGGTCATGATCGTCATGTCGGGGTGGGTCTCCTTCAGCCGCCGGATGGCGCGGGGGATCAGGCCATGCTCGTTGAAACACTCCGCTCCGTCCTCCGTTTTCAGCCCATCGGCCACCTTGGGGAAGAGCACCACGCAGCGGATGCCCAGCTCCCAGGCGCGGCCCACCTCCGCGACGAGCCCATCCAGACTCCAGCGGCAGGCGCCCGGCATGGCGCCGATCGGCTCGTTGCCCGCCCCCTCATGCACAAACAGGGGATAGATGAAGTCACTGGGGGAGAGGTGGTGTTCGCGCACCAAGGCCCGAAGGGCCGGCGTGCGCCGCAACCGGCGGGGACGGTAGGTGAGCTCCATGGACAAGGGAGGGCTGGCGGGATCCTACGGACCGCCCGCGCGCGCCCCCCCGGTCTCTGGCGGTTCAGAGCCGGGCGGAGGCAAGCCAGCCTTGACGCGGATCCTGGCTGCGGTGGCGACGCAGGTCTTCCAGCAGCTCCTTCTCCCTCGGGCTGAGGGTGTCGGGCAGGCGCAGCACCGGCGTGAGCAGCAGATCCCCCCGGCCGCCGCCGGCCAAGGGCCAGCCTTTGCCCCGCAGGCGCAGGCTGCGGCCAAGGGTCATGCCTGGAGGCACCTGCACGGTGGCCTCGCCGTCCGGGGTGGCCACCAGCAACTCGCCGCCGAGGGCCAGCTCATCCAAGCTGAGGGGCAACTCGGCCCGCAGCTGATCGCCATCCAGGCGCCAGATCGGATGGGGTTGCAAGGTGATCTGCAAATAAAGGTCGCCGCGGCGACCCGTTCCGGGCTGGAGGTTGCCCTTGCCCTTCAACCGCAAGCGACCGCCGGGTTTCACACCGGCCGGAATGCGCACCTGCACCCGCTCGTCGTTCACGGCCAGGGTGCGCTCACAGCCGCGGAAGGCATCGGCATAGGTCAGGGAGAGGGTGGCCTCCGCATCCAGGTTGACCGCTGAGCCGCGCATCCCCCCCCCGGGAAAACCGCCTCCAGGGAAGCCGCTGCCAAAACCGCCACTGAATCCTCCGGGAAACCCCCCGGGGAAGCCACCCGCGCCCGATCCACCGGAGCCGGGTCCCCCGAATCGGCCCAACAGGTCGTTGATGAAGTCGTCAAAGCTGCCGTAGCGGCCGAAATCCACATCCGTCCCCATGCCACCCGGGCCCGCGCCGCCCACCTGGCTCCAATATTGACCAAACTGCTCGTAACGACGGCGCTTGTCCGGGTCCGAGAGCACCTCGTAGGCTTCGCTGATCTCCTTGAAGCGGGTTTCCGCGTCCTTGTTGCCCGGATTCACATCGGGGTGGTACTGGCGGGCGAGCTTGCGGAACGATCGTTTGATCGTGTCGGCGTCAGCCCCGCGCTCCACCCCCAGAACCTTGAAGTAATCGCGATAGCCGTTGGCCGTCATGGTTCCGAGCTCCTGATGGGCATTCTCTCAGTCCGCTTCCGGGGGCGGGTGCCCGCCGGTGGAGGGAAGGCCGAACGGCGGAGCGCCGCCCTTAGGCTGAAGGGGTCCTGTGGGGACCAAAGGATGGGTGGGATTCTGGCGACAGTTGGGGGGGTGTTCGCGGGGATGGTGGCGGTGGTGCCGATGCTCTGGGGCGTCGATGCCGCAGCCCTGAGCGATCCTGTGCATCTCGCGGCCTCGCTTGCCGCAGCGGAGGGCCCATCCACCGCCCAGCCCCTGGGAGAGGCCCTGAAACCCTCCACCGCGCGACAGCAAGCCTTGGCGAATCACCTGCGTCAACAGGGCGCCGTGTTCTATGGAGCCTGGTGGTGCCCGGCTTGCTTCAAGCAAAAGAATCTCTTCGGACAGCAGGCGGGCAACAGCCTGCCCTACGTCGAATGTGAAAAAACAGAGGATCAGCGCAAGCGTTGCCAAAACCTGGGCATAACCGCTTATCCTACGTGGGTGTTGGGAAGCAATCGACTGGAGGGCGTGCAGACCCTGGACAGTTTGAGCCAGTGGAGTGGCTTCAATCCGTAACAATGTTTACTAGTGGCAACTGGAATTGTCAAGGTATCTGAATGCGGCGACGGTTACATACGAATTGCGAAGGATTCGCTTACAATGGGACTATGAGAAGAACACTGACATGAGCCCCCGGTCGCCCAGGTCGGATTCTTTCCGGGATACGTTGCTGCCAAGCCTCACCCTGCCCATCGGCACGGCCCAACCCTCGCTGGTTCTGATTGCGGTTACAGCCAGTTTCTTGGTTGCCTTCAGCTTGACCTGCTGCTTCGTCGGCGCCGCCCCAAGGTCTCAGCAACCTTCCGGACCGCTGAGTCCCTCGTTCAGCTTTCTTTATCCCATCTAGAACCGACTGGACTCAGCGGAGACATTCAATACTGGAGAAGTGCGGCAGCCTTCCAGCCTTGGTCTTGAAGTCCTGACAGGTTTTTCTATTTGGGTTGGCTCTGGGGTAACAGACATTTGTCCGAATCGCAGCCCGCCGGCCCCGCTTCCATCAGTTCGCCATTGTCGTGGTGCTGAAGGGAGGCGAAAAAATCCTCGTTGCGCCGCCGCTCCTCCACTTCCCCGCGCAAGCGGGCATAGGTGGCTTGATCGATGGGTTCAAAGGGCAGGCGAGGGAAGGTGGCATTGGCATCAAAACGCGCCAGAAGGGCAGCGGAAATGTAACCCTCGCCGTTATCAATGGCCTGATGGATCGCTGCCGCCAAGGCCTCGATCTCATGCTCCCGAAATTCAACAGTGGCTGATGTGTTGTGGGCGGTGTAATGCTTCTGCACTTGCATGTAGAAGTCGAACTGGGCCAGTGCTGAAAACGTGTTGATCTCCACCTGATCCGCCCCCGGCAGATTGGCCCAGCTCACTTCCGTGGGAATCTCCACCAGCCATTCCGTGCAGCGAGGATCAAAGGGATCATCGAGCAGGCGACCCTCCTCATCCTTGTCGCTTTGGCTGGGCACGATCGTGTACCCATAGTCCATGCAGGCCAGGGCCACGGGATCATTTTTGCGAAAGGTGATGCGACGGATGAACCGCTGGGCTTTCGGCGGATGCCACCCGGGCGAGGCGCCCGTGAGCAAACTCTTTGTGCCGGCGGGTTGCACGGTGGTGCAACGGTTGGGGCGTCGCAAACCATGGCGATCGCAGTAGTCCCACACCGCTTCATCCACACTCGCGCGCCAGCGACGCAAATAGCGGGCTTCTTCAGCGCGAAAGGCGCGACCTTCTTCGCTATCCGGTCGGCCGGCCTCCCACCACTGCAGCCAGGGGGTGCCAAACGCTTGCACAAAAAAGTCGAACAATCCGGTGAAACTCACCCCCACGATCGGGTCCCAGGCGCGGCTCTGGCGATAGCGCTCCACCTCGAAGCGGTGATTGAGAAGGCAAGCCACCGAGAGCCCCCCCGCGCGGAACGCATCCTCTTGTCCTTGATGATCGCGGGGATCCAGGCGGTTGAGATGAATCTCCGCCAGGTTGCAGTGGAAATCGGCGCCCAGAATTTCGCCACAGGGATTGAGGCCATAGCGGCCCAGGCGGTGCTCCAGCTCGGCGGCGCTGATGGTGGGGTGGTGCAACATCAGCCAGCGCCCGGCTTCCTCCCGTCCCTGGTCGCAGTAGATGCCCACAAACTCGTCCCGCAACTCCGCCGTGGGCAGCAGGTCCGCGTTGGAGCGGGCGATCGCTTCCGGTGCGAACTGGATCGCCCCTTCCCCGGACTGGAATTGTTTGGTCACGGCGTCCAACACCGTGTCAGCGCTCGGGCGGCGATGAAACACGCGGGTGTGATTGGCCATGCGCAGGGCATCCCGCTCCGGATCAATGCGCCAGTTGCCTTCGCTGTCCTGCTGCCAGAGGTTGTCCTTGGCCTGGGCAGCGGCGCCGTCATCCGCAGAAAATTGACGCATGCCAGCACTGCGCCGAATGTTGCCGGCCACGATCGTCACGGCCGCTTCGTCAATCAGCAGGCAGCACTCCACAGAGGTGAGCTGGCGCCCGCGAGCGCGATTGAGGATTTGCGCCACCCGACCATAAAGATCCTTCAACTTCACGGGGTTGGCCATGCCGCCGAATCCTTTCAAGCGCTCCCCGACCGGCCGAACGTCGGAGAGATCCACGGCGATGGTGATCGGCTCAGGACCGAAGCGCTCATCGCTGCTCAATTGCAGCAGCAGGCGATAACTTTCCACCCATCCCTGGCGGGTGTCTCCCACCTTGATGGTCACAGTTTGACCCTCGATGGTGTGCGTGGTGCGCTGCTGACGAAGCTCGGGTGACGTGGCGCCGATATTGGTGACACTGACGATGTGCAGCGCATTGCGCACCGCCGGCAGCCGTTGAATCAGATGAGGCTCGATGATGGCGCCGGTGCCACAGCCCATCATGGCGAGATCCATCATCAGGGAGAAGGCTTCCCAATCCACCAGATTGGTGGAGGTGCAGTTGTAGGCGCCGCTGAAATTTTCCGGCTGGACGATCCAATCGGTGCCGCCGATCCACAGCCAGCGGCCGGAGGGCAGAGCCTTCTGCTCCAGCTGCATGCGGCGCAGCAGGTCCACCTCTGATTCCGAGAGGTGACCCAGTTGGCGCAGGCCCTCCAGGTTGCGTTCCACCACCTGCCGCCAACTTTCCCGCCCCCCTGCTCCCTTGCGGCTGTATGTCCGATAGAAGACCGGGTTGGCCGCGGGCGCCGTGACGGGGAAATCGCCAGCGGCACGGGCCATGGCGTCCGATGCGGTGGCCGTGGCGGAAGTTGCGGCGGAAGTCGCGGAGCTGGTCACGGAAGCAAGGGCCTCACACGGACAGGCGCACCTTAACGCCACAGATGGGGGCCGCGCTGCTCGCGGTGCACTAGCCGCAGTGTGCGGCGGTCGGGTCGCGGGGCTGGCCTCCCCCCGCGTGGATGGAGTCCGCGCGGTGGTGCCCCCGGAGAGCGCAGGCCTCGATGGGGTCGTTTCGATGGGTTGGCTTTGGTTGAATGGGTGGGTGAGGATCGATATCGGGGCTTTCGCCGGCATGAAGCGCATCTGCGAGCCCGAGTTGATGGACGATCCGCTCCAGGCGCGCGTCTATTCCGAAGCCGATTTCTCCATCGACGACGCGGCGTTCACTGCCGAGGTTCTGGCGCTGCGAGCGGAAACGGCCAGCTCGGCCCTGGAGGAGAAGATCCTGGACCTCGGCTGTGGCCCGGGCAACATCAGCTTTCGCCTGGCGGCCGCCCTTCCGGCGGTGCCGCTGTTGGGGCTGGATGGGGCTGCGGCGATGGTGGAGCTGGCGGAGCGGCGGCGCCAGGCGTCTCCGGAACGCTGGCCGCGCCTGACGTTCGCCCGGGCGCGCCTTCCCCTCCCCGCCGGAGGCCTTCGGGACCTGCCGGCCGCCTTCGCCCCGCCCTATTCCCTGCTGGTGAGCAACAGCTTCCTTCACCATCTCCATGATCCCGCCGTGTTGTGGCGGGCCGTGGCCCGCTGGGGGGCGCCGGGGGCGCTGGTGATGGTGCGCGACCTGCGTCGGCCCGAGAGTCCCGAGGCGTTGCGGGAGCAGGTGGAGCGCCACGCCGGCAACGCTCCCGCCGTGCTGCGTCGCGACTACGCCGCGTCCCTGGCGGCCGCCTTCCGGCCAGAGGAGGTGGAGGCTCAGCTGGCGGCCGCGGGCCTCGAAGACCTGCGGGTGTCCCCCCGAGACGATCGCTATCTGGACGTCAGCGGTCGCCTGCCGGCGTGAGGGATTCCTCGGGGCCCACCACTTCGATCGCGCTGCGCTGCACCACCAGTTGGAAGCGCAGGGGCTCCAGGCGGCGGTTGATGAACCGCTGCACCGCCGCCACCTGAGCGGGCGTTGGCAGGTCGGGGTCGCTCACCGCGGCCCGAGCCGTGATCAGCGGTGGATCGCTGTCCCATTGGATGGCGAGATCCTCCAGTCGGGAGTCGCGGCCGAGGGTGAGCGTTTCGTTGCGCAGGCTCTGCCGCACAAGCTCCTCGATGCGTTTCTCCTGAGCCTGGTGGCGGGAGGTGGCGAGCAGATTCAGGAAGCTGCCCCCCAGGGGCACCACGAGCAGGGCGGTGAGGGTCAGGCTGGTGAGGCCGAGGCGGCTGCGCAGAAGGCGGCCGCGAAAGGGGCGTTCCAGCAGGCTCAGCGCCACCATCGCGCCACTGAGGATCCCCAGCAGGTTGGTGAGGAAGAGGAGCAGGGCGCCGCCGGCCTGATGCCAGAGGCCCGCCGCGAGGGACAGGCCGACGACGCACATCGGCGGCACCAGGGCCACGGCGATCGCCAGACCGGCCAGGGCGGAGATCGCCTCCTTGCGCAGCTTGGCGAACATCGCCACGCCACCCGCCGCCAGGGCGACCGCCAGATCGAGCAGGTTGGGCCGCGTGCGGGCCATCACCTCCTCCCCGAAGGTGGGCATGCCCACCAACCAGCCCACCCCCACCGACACCAGCACCCCCAGGGCCACGCCCAGCAGCAGGGTGCGCAAGGCCCGCAGGACGCTCGGCAGATGGCCCCGCAGCACCTCGAAGGCCATGGCCTCCAGGGGGAGGATCCAAGGGGCCACCACCATGGCACCGATCACCACGGCGGCGCTGTTCGCCAGCAAGCCCAGGGTGGCGATCAGGGCGGCGCCGAGGCTGAGCACCACAAAGACGCTGCCGAAACGGGCGTCGCGTTCAAACTCGCGCCGCAGGGCCTCCAGCCGCCGGCTGCGGTCCTTGCCATTCTCGCCAGGCTCCGGTGTCACGCCCCGGCGGGTTCCCGCGGGGCGGGCGTCGGCGTCCGGAGGGGAAGGGTCAACCATCGGGAGAGGCCGGCGCACGCGACCCACCGACCATGGCAACCGACCTCGGCCCTGTCAGCCCGACCCGCCCCGGGGAGGGAGTTTGGGCTGGCAGGCTGGGGAGATGACCACTTCCCCCTCCAACGGCGCCCCGACGGCGTCGGCCCAGGCGTCGGCGGCGGCGGCCCCGGCGGCATCCACTCCGACGGGTTCGAATGACGAGCTGGCGGCGGCCGTGGCCCGGCGCCGCAATTTCGCGATCATTTCCCATCCCGACGCCGGCAAAACCACCCTGACGGAAAAATTGCTCCTCTACGGGGGCGCCATCCAGCAAGCGGGGGCGGTGAAGGCCAAGGGAGAACAACGGAAGGTGACCTCCGACTGGATGGAGCTGGAGAAGCAGCGCGGCATCTCGATCACCTCCACCGTTCTGCAGTTCGATTACAGCGGCCGCACCCTCAACCTGCTGGACACGCCGGGCCACCAGGATTTTTCAGAGGACACCTATCGCACCCTGGCGGCGGCGGACAACGCCGTGATGCTGGAGGACGCGGCCAAGGGCCTCGAACCCCAGACCCGCAAATTGTTCGAGGTCTGCCGGATGCGCCAGATCCCCATCTTCACCTTCATCAACAAGATGGATCGCCCCGGTCGCGAGCCGCTCGACCTGCTGGATGAGATCGAGAAGGAGCTGGGTCTGGCCTGCTGGCCGGTGAACTGGCCCATCGGCGGCGGTGATCGCTTTCAGGGGGTGATCGATCGCCGCACGCGGGAGGTGGTGCTGTTCGAGCGGGCCCAGCGGGGGCGCCAGAGCCTGGAGCGGCGGTTGCCCCTGGACAGTCCCGCCCTGGCGGAACGGGTGGAGGCCGACCTGCTCGCTCAGGCCCTGGAGGAGCTGGAGCTCCTCGATGGGGCGGGGGAGGCGCTGGATCTGGCGGCGGTGCATGCCGGCACCCTCAGCCCGGTGTTTTTCGGCTCGGCGATGACCAATTTCGGCGTGCGGCCCTTCCTGGACGCCTTCCTTGATCTGGCTCAGGCCCCCACCGGACGGGCCACGCGCGAAGGGGTGGTGGATCCCTTGCGGCCGGATTTCAGCGGCTTTGTGTTCAAGCTCCAGGCCAACATGGATCCGCGCCATCGCGATCGCATCGCCTTTGTGCGGGTCTGCTCGGGCAAATTTGAAAAAGACATCTCCGTGCGCCATGCCCGCAGCGGCCGCAACATCCGACTCTCGCGACCGCAAAAGCTCTTCGGCCAGGATCGCGAGGTGGTGGAAGAGGCCTATCCCGGTGATGTGATCGGCCTGAACAATCCAGGTATGTTTGCCATCGGCGACACGCTCTATGTGGGTCCAAAGGTGGAATATGAGGGGATCCCTTGCTTCACCCCGGAATTATTCGCCTGGTTGCGCAATCCCAACCCCTCGGCGTTCAAGAGTTTCCGCAAAGGAGTGAATGAGTTGCGGGAGGAGGGGGCGGTGCAGGTGCTGTATGACACCGATCTCAGCAAGCGCGATCCGATTCTGGCCGCTGTGGGTCAATTGCAATTGGAGGTGGTGCAATACCGCCTTGAGAACGAATATGGCGTGCAGACGCGTCTGGAGCCGCTGGAGTTCAGCGTGGCCCGCTGGGTGGTGGGCGGATGGCCGGCCCTGGAGAGCGTGGGTCGCCTGTTCAACTGCAAAACCGTCCGCGACGCCTGGGATCGACCGGTGTTGCTCTTCCGCAACACCTGGAACTTGCGGCAGCTGCAGGAGGATCATCCCTCCCTGGAGCTGAGCGGTGTGGCCCCGGTGGTGAGCGGCATCGAGCCAATCGCCCTTTGAACCGTCCAGGTCGGCCGGGCTGACGCGCGCATGGGTGGGCTCAAGGCGCTCACGGGCGGGCTCCAGGCGCTCACGGGCGGGCTCCAGGCGCTCACGGGCGGGCTCCAGGCGCTCACGCGCTGGTTGACCAGATCCGCCAGAATGGATTTACGAATTGTAAAAGGGCTCGTCACCTCGGCATGTCCCATCCCTTCTGGCTCGCTCGTCCTCGCAGTGACGGCGGTTACGATTTTGTGAAATTTCTGCCCGGTCTTGATGGCGTGGAAATCCGTGAGGGCAGCCACCTGCCTCCGCAGATGCCGCTCCTGAAGCGGCGGTGGCGTCTGGCGCCAGCGGAGGCCGAGGCTTGTCGGCAGCGTCTCCTGCAGGAAGCGGGTTTCCGACGTTCCGACCCCCTTTTCTGAGGGTGGTGGCTTTAATGGGGAACGCGCGGCCAGCACCATGACAGAAGGATCGCCTGACCCCTACAAGCTGCTGGGCATCGCCCCGGAGAGCAGCTTTGAAGATGTGCAGACCGCCCGCCAGGCCAAATTGGACGTGGTCGGCGACGACCCCATGGCCCGTTCACGCGTGGAGGCTGCCTACGACGCCATCCTCATGGACCGGCTCAAGGAGCGACAGGCGGGTCGGGTGAGCAGCGCCGCGCGGTCGGCCTCCCAGAAGGAAACCGCCCCCGCGACGCCTCGTCCCTCCCTGGCCCAGCTGCCTCAGCTGCCCTCCCTCCCCCTCCCGCGCCTGGGAGGGGGCGTCAAGCCAGGCCGCCCGCTCACCTTCTCCCTGGCGACGGGCCGGGAGCGCTGGTTTCCCCTGATGGCCCACGGCACCTTGCTCGTCTTGGCCCTGGCCCTGCCGAGCGCCGCGCCAGACTCCCTGCTGGCCCTTGGCGCCCTGGCCACCGTGGTCAACCTGGTGCGACGCAACGGGGGATTCTTCCGGGCTGTGGGTTGGACGCTGCTGCTGCTCGTTGTCGGGTTGGGGCTGTCGCTCGCCCTCTTCTCCGGCCTGGCCCTGCCCGCGAACGCGGTGTTGTGGATCCAGCCGGTTCAGGTGCAAACGGCCCTGGCGCTGCTGCTGCTGCTGCTCGGAGCCCTCTTCATCGGCTGAACCCGGCCCCTGGGGTCTGGGCCGCTTGGCCGCGCTCAAGCGGCCTCGAATTCCGCGATCAGGCTTTCGAGCTCCTCCGCTTCCACCCCGTAGACGGCGTTGCAGAAGTGGCAGGTGAGTTCGGCTCGACCGTCCTCCCGCAGGATGCTGCTGAGTTCCTCTCGGCCGAGGAGCTTCAAGGCGCCCACGCTGCGACGGCGGGAGCAGGGGCAGTGGAACCGCACCTCCTGGCGGGCTTCGGCCCATTCCAGGGGTTGGGGATCGAGATCGGGAAACACATCCTCCAGCAACGGGTGAAGGGCGTCGCGGTGCCTGTCGAGCCGCTCGCTGAAGCCGGTGATCTCGCGGCAGCGCTCCTCCAGCAGGGTCACCAAAGCCGGATCGGAGGCAGCCTTCGGCAACACCTGAACAAGCAGGCCACCCGCGCAGCGCACCCCGTGGCTGTCGATCCGCTCGCCCACAAACACCGCCGAGGGGGTCTGCTCCGAATGGAGGAGATAGCAGGCGACGTCATCGCCGATGCCTCCGCTCACCAGCTCCACGGTGCTGCTGAACGGTTCCCCCTCGCCGATGTCGCGCACCACGTGGAGGTAGCCGGTGCCGGTGGCGCGACGGAAGTCGAAGTGGTGCTCCCCCTCGGGTGTTTGCACCAAATCCAGCTCCAGGCCGGGGTGGCCCACATAGCCCCGCACCGTGCCATCCCGTCCCGCGTCCACCATCAGCCCCCGCAGGGGGCCATCGGATTGGATGCGCAGGTTGACGCGGCCATGGGCCACCTTCATCGAGCTGGCGAGCAGTAGACCGGCGGTCATGGCCCGTCCCAGCAGGGCGGTGGTGAGGAAGGAGAGGCCGTGGCGCTTGCGGGCGTAGCGGCTGGAGAGGGTGGTGGTGACCGCCACCAGGCGGATGCCCCCCCCCGCGGCCGTGGCCCGCAGCAGTTGATCAGCCATCTCCACCCCGCCAGTTCTGGATCATCGTAAGGAGAGCTCCCGGGTGAGAGGACGCAGGAGGCCCTCCTCCAGCCGCCAGCCGTTGGGGATGCGCGGCAGGAACACCTCCGGCTCGTGGGTCACCACCAGCACCGCCCGATCCTTGGAGAGGGTGAGGAGGAGGTCGAGCACGCCATCGCGCATGGTCCAGTCGAGGCCGGCGGTGGGTTCGTCGAGGAGAAGCACCTTGGCGTCGCGCAGCAACTGGGCCGCCAGGGCGAGGCGTCGCTGCTGGCCGCCGCTGAGCTGTTCGGGCACGGCGGTGAGGGGCAGGTCGGCGAGGCCCACCCGGGCGAGCACGGCCTGGAGGGTGGCGCTGGAGAGGTGGCGCTGGCCGAGGCGCAGGTCCTGGCCGACGGTGAGGCCGAGAAAATGGCGTTCGGGGAACTGAAACACCAGGCCGCAGAGCCAGCGCCGCTGGCGGCCGTTGAGGGGCTCGCCGTTCCAGCGGATCGTGCCCCCATCCGGATCCGCCAAGCCGCAGATCACCTCCAGCAGCGTGGTTTTGCCACTGCCGCTGCGGCCCGCCACCAGGGTGGGCGCACCGGGCGCCAGGCGCAGGTCGAGGCCGCGCAGCACCGGTTGGGCGGTGGTGGCGGGGTGGTAGCGAATCGACTGAAGCTCAAGCATTCCGCCAGCTTGCCGCCCCGGGGTCCGGCGAGGTGGCAGCCTGAGGCCAATCGCGCCGCCGCTGCCGTGGACGTTCGTTTTCGCGAGGTGGATCCCTTCAACTGCTGGTTCTGGCTTCGTTTCGCCCATCCCCCCGGCCAGGGGGAGCGGGCCTATGTGGAAACGGCCTTCGACAGCTGGTTCTACCTGGGCAAGCTGGGGGGCTTCAACGCGGAGAACCTCCAGGCCCAGGAGGCGGGCGCGGACCTGAGCTGGCTGGCCTGGGAGGCGGAGACGGCGGAACAGGCCCTGCCGGCCCTGATGCACAACATGGGCGCCATGGAATACCAGGGCGAGTGGGCGCGCTGCTGGCTGGATCTCGGCACCAGCGACGCCTTCGCCCTGGATGTGCTGATCAACACCCTGCGGCAGATCGATCGCGATGTGGTGGAGCTCCTGGAGCTGGTGATCGGCGGGCGCAACGAGGATTGGCCGATCGAGGACGAACCGGAGAGCCTCTTCGCGGCCAGCAACGGCGGCCCGCTGGGTTGAGGTTGTGGCGCGGGAGAGGCGGCGACTGCTCATTCCCCCCGCCCGCTTGGCGCCGCGCTTCGCCCTGCTCCCCCCCGAGCGCCACTACCTGACGCGGGTGTTGCGTCTGGCGCCGGGCCAAGGCTGTGACGTGGTCGATGGGGTGGGGCATCGCTGGGGCGCGGTGCTGACGGCGGCAGGCGAGCTGGCGTTGGAGCAGCCCCTGGAAACGCCTTTGGAGACGGGGCCCGCGCCGACGCCAACCCTGGAGTTGGCGGTGGCCGTGCCGCGCCAGGAGGTGGAGCTGGTGTGGCGGATGGCCACCGAGCTGGGCATCGACCGCCTGCAGCCCCTGTTGGCGGAGCGTTGCCAGGGCCGCGAGCGCTGGCCCCTGGAGCGTTGGCGCGCGATTGTGCGCGAGGCCTGCGAGCAAAGCGAGCGGCTGTGGATGCCCGAGCTGGCGGAGCCCCGGACGGCCGCAGCCTGGTTGGCGAGACCGGAGGGGGAAGCGCCGGAAGGGTTGGCGTCCGCGGGGAGGGCGCACGGAACAATCGCTCCCGGGGAGCTGGCCCAAGGGCAGAGGGCTGCCGGGGTATTGGCCGTCGGGGAGCTGGCTGCCGGGGAGCTGGAGCCCTTGGAGAGGTCGCCGGTCGAGGGGCTCCATCTGCTGGCCACCAGTCGGGGCGAGGACCGGCCACTCCTGCAGCGTCGGCTCGCGGAACTCTTCCCCTCAGGCTCCGCGATGGCGTCCGGCGACTCACCGGCGCAGGCTGAATGTGGTAAGGCCGCGCGGGTGCGGTTGGCGATCGGGCCTGAGGGCGGGTGGAGCCCCGCGGAGGAGGCCCTGGCCCTTGGCCGAGGGTGGGTCGCGGTGAGCGCTGGACCCACCATCCTGCGAACGACCACCGCCGCCGTGGCGGCGGCGGCCTGGTTGACGGGCTGGCGGGCGAGCCTCAGCTCTTCATCATCCCCTTGGCCATCTCCTTGAAGGCGCTCAGGTTGGCGCCAGCCTTGCGGCGGCGGCGGGGGGTGGCGCCGCCGGGGACGACGCACTCGGGGGCGAAGGTGGA
>Ga0194129_10007419_pt1 | contig 13041 bp, 12 predicted proteins | sample TA2KigCa35mmetaG_FD_150862 | JGI IMG/M metagenome (GOLD analysis project Ga0194129, IMG submission 150862) | Freshwater microbial communities from Lake Tanganyika, Tanzania - TA2015038 Kigoma Deep Cast 35m | ecosystem: Environmental > Aquatic > Freshwater > Lake | place: Tanzania: Lake... | reverse complement strand
CGGTGCAGCTCCTCCGCCACCGCCGTCGCAAGGCTACGGTGCAGCTCCTCCGCCACCGCCGCCGCAAGGCTACGGAGCACCTCCTCCGCCACCGCCGCCGCAAGGCTACGGAGCACCTCCTCCGCCCCCACCGCCACCGCCGCCGTCGCAAGGCTACGGACCACCTCCTCCGCCACCGCCGCCCCAGGGTTACGGTGGGCCGCCTCCACCGCCTTCACCGATGGGGGGTTTCCCGCAGTCTTCGCCGGTCTTTGCTACGCCCTCGGCTTTCGGGATGTCGCCTCCGCCACCGTCGGCTCGCCCGGGGCCGCCACCTCCACCTCCCCCATCCGGAGGCTACGCTGCGCCGCCGACCTACGATCCCGCTGCCTACGCCCATCACGGCGTCGGGCCCTACCCAGGGGCAGCCTATGGCGTGCCGGTCCCGCCGGGAGACGCCCGTCCGCAGGCGCAGAGCGGTGAGATGCTCGACCTCGACTCGGACGCGATCGAGGTGCTCGACGACGACTCGCAGGGCTCCTCCGGACAGTGAGTGAGAGTGCGCCGGCCTGGGTCGTTCCAGCCGCGCTCACGCCCGGCGCGTCGATCCGAGTCGTGGCTCCATCGGGGCCTTTCGACGCGCGGCTCGTATGGCGCGGCCTTGGCTGGCTCCGTCAGCGCTACGAGGTCCGCTTCGATCGTGGCATGTTCGAAACTCGCGGGTACCTCGCGGGCGACGACCCGCGTCGTGAAGGTGAGCTCGCGGCCGCACTGCTCGAACCCGGTGTGTCGGCGGTCATCTGCGCGCGCGGCGGTTACGGTGCCTCTCGCTTTGCCCATCGCCTCGACTGGACCACGCTGCGAACGTCGCCACGCTGGCTCGTCGGCTTCTCCGACGTGACGGCGCTCCACGTCGAGGCTGCGGCCGTGCGCGTCAGCTCATGGCACGCGCCGAACGTAACCGCCCTCGGCCAGGGCAACGCGGAGGCGCGAGAGGCCTTCGTCGACGCGCTCGAGCACCCGCGGCGCGTGCGTTCCTTTGCTGGGCTCGACCCCATGTTCGCAGGGCGCGCCGTCGGGCCTCTCTTCGGAGGAAACCTGACGTTGCTCCACGCGTGCGCTGCGGCGGGCCGGCTCCGAGTGCCGCCCGGTGCCGTGCTTTTCCTCGAGGACGTCACCGAGCAGCCTTACCGCCTCGACCGCATGCTCACGACGCTGCTCGTCGGCGGCCATCTCGAAGCGGTGTCCGGAGTCGTGCTCGGCGAGTTCACCGACTGCCGACCGGGGCGCGACGGCGTCACGGTCGAGGCCGTCCTCCGTGAGCTCCTCGCGGGGCTCGGCAAGCCGGTCGCATCCGGCCTCCCGTGCGGCCATGGCCTCACCAACGTGCCGCTGCTCTTCGGCGCGCGCGCGACGCTCACGGTCGAGCCGAACCGCGTGGCGCTCGGCTTCGAGCCTCCGTCTACAAGAATTGACTGATGTCAATTGATGGGTGTCAGGTCTCGAGCTCGCGCGAGGCCTCGGCGCGCGTCGAGGGTCAGGCCTCGGTAGCGCTAGGCGCGAGCGGCGCGAGCCCCGCGACCTCGAGCAGGCTCTGGTCCTCGCTCACGTCCGGATTCGGCGTCGTGAGCAGGCGGTCACCGTAGAAGATCGAGTTGGCGCCGGCGTAGAGGCAGAGGAGCTGCGCCTCGCGCGGGAGGTCGGTCCGCCCTGCCGAGAGGCGCACCTTCGCCGACGGCATCAAGATGCGCGCGGTCGCGATCATACGCACGAGCTCGAGCGGATCGATCGGCGGGAGCGCCTCGAGCGGAGTTCCCTCCACGCGAACAAGGGCGTTGACGGGCACGCTCTCAGGGTGCGGCGACATGCGTGCGAGCTCGACGAGCATCGCGCACCGGTCGCGCACGCTCTCGCCCATCCCGATGATCCCTCCGGAGCACACCGTGATGCCCGCACTCCGAACGTTGCGAAGCGTGACCAACCGGTCATCGAAGGTCCGCGTCTTGATGATCGAGCGGTAGTTGTCGCGCGACGTGTCGAGGTTGTGGTTGTAGGCGTCGAGGCCCGCCTCCTTCAGGCGACGTGCTTGATCCTCGGTGATCATGCCGAGCGTGCAGCACGCCTCGAGCCCGCGGGCCTTCACGCCGCGGACCATCTCGAGCACCTTGTCGAACTCGGGGCCATCCTTCACCTGGCGCCAGGCCGCACCCATGCAGAAGCGCGTGGAGCCGGCCTCGCGAGCGCGGTCTGCCGCGCCCAGCACCGACGCGACGTCGAGCATCCCTTCGCGTCCGACCTCGGTGTCATAATGAGCCGACTGCGGACAATAGGCGCAATCCTCCGGGCACCCGCCTGTCTTCACGCTGAGGAGCGTGCAGAGCTGGACCTCGCCCTTCGGGTGGCGAGCCGTGTGCACCGCGCGGGCGCGATCGATGAGCTCGAAGAGTGGCGCGTCGTGGATGGCGACCGCTTCGTCCACGGTCCAGTCGTATCGAGTGGTCATGATGTGCTCCCGAATTGTGCCGCGACTTCCTTGGTGATCAAGCCCTGCCTCAACAGCGTACGGAACGCCATTTGGAAGGTCTGCATGCCGTAGGGCGACACGCCGCGCTCCATGAGCTCCTTCAAGGGCGGGTTCTGGTCTGGGCGCTTCAGCGCCTCGCGGACGGTGCCGGTGACGACCAGGATCTCCATGGCGAGGACGACCCCGCCGCCTACCTTCGGCACGAGGCGCTGAGCGACGACCCCTTGCATGCAGTCGGCGAGGCGCTCGCGCAGCTCGACCGGATTTTCGGAGAGGGCGAGCATTCGATTCAGCGTGCGGCCCACATCGGGCGTGTGGAGCGTCGAGAGCACGAGGTGCCCCGTCTCCGCAGCCTGCACCGCGATGTCGAGCGTTTCGGCGTCGCGAATCTCGCCGACGAGGATCACATCCGGGTCGTGGCGCAGCGTCGCGCGCAGCGCCGTCGCGAAACTCGCGGTGTCGCTGCCGACCGCGCGCTGGCTCACACACGAGCGCTTGTCCGCGTGCAGGAACTCGATCGGGTCTTCGATGGTGACGATGTGCGCCGACGACCGCGCGTTGACCTCGTCGACCATCGCCGCGAGCGTGGTGCTCTTGCCATTCCCGGACGCTCCGACGACCAGCACGAGGCCTCGCTGACGATGGGCGAGGTCGCAGAGGGCGCTTGGGAGGCCGAGCGCTTCGAGGCTCGGGATCTGTGCTGGGATCGAGCGCAGAACGAGCGAGAGGCAGCCACGCTGACGAAATAGGTTCACGCGAAACCGGCCAGCCGCCGGGAGAGCATACGAGCACTCGTGCTCGAGGAGCGATTCGACCGACGTGGAGCCGAGGCTCTCGCCGACGACGATGCGGCTCGCCGCCTCAGTGTCCTCGGGCAGGAGGCGCTCCGTCTTGTAGTAGACGATGTCCCCCGATACGCGCACCCCAGGAGGCTGGCCCACCTTGAGGTGGATATCGCTCGCGCCCGCGGCGACCGCCTTCTTGAGGAGCTGGTGGAGGAACTCCTCCGACGCGTACGCGCTCATCCGTCGCAGGTCTACCACGGGCACTCCCTCGGCCGGTCGAAAAGCGGGGCCTCATGCGGGAATGGGAGCGGCCGCGGCGAACTCGAGGCTAGGGCTCGTCGGGCCTCGCGCCGGCGCTCGCTGATGCGCTCGTCTTCGGCGAGGGAGCGCTCGAGGGGCTCGGCGCAGAGGCTGCGTATCCGCCTCGTACGTAGGCGTTGACGGTCGCGGTCGCGAGCGCGCGGAGCGGCATCTCGTCACGCTCGTCCGCCGCCAGGCGGCGAAGGTTCACGATGCATCCCGCGAGGCTTTCGGGCGCGAGGCGCTCTCGGTCTCGAGGTCGTCGGTATGCGACGTCGCGCAGCACTTCGAGGGCCTCGAGGCGGTCCGGGCGGCGGCGGTCGAGGGCGATGAGCGAGATCCGCTCGAGCACCAGCTCCACGTCGTCGGCGTAGGCGAGCGCGAGGAGCGCCGTCGTGCGCTCCGGAGCGTCGCTCTCGGCGAGTACGGCGAGCTCGGTCCCACGCCGTGTCTCGGCGATCCGCATGAGCTCCAGCTTCTCGCGCGCCTTGGGGTCGAGCGCCGATGGCGTCCCGCTCGACGCCGCGCTCGTGCTCCCCGCCGAAGCGAGCGGCGTCGCGCGTTCACCGCTCGTACGACAGCCGGGCGCCGCGAGCGCGACGAGCGCGAGGGCCGCGACGGTGCGTCGCTCAGCCATGGTCGTCGACCGCGCGGACGGTGGAGGCGAGATTGTGCGCGGGGCGGTAGCCGAGGGCCTGTCGGGCACGCGAGTCGTCGACCATGCAGACGTAGCGAATGAAGTCGAGCTCGGGCGCCGGAAAGGTCGTCGCACCAAAGCGCCACAAACGCTCGAGCGCGCGGCGAAACACGAAGTGGGGGACGGGCAGGCGGGCGCGACCTGTGAGCTCGATGACGCGCGACACCGGAGCAGGCGGAGGTCCCGCGAGGTTCATGACCCCACGGACATCGGCGCGGAGGGCGAGCAGGATCGCCGACACGAGATCGTCGACGTGCAGGAGCTGGATCATCGGGTCGAAGCCGAGCAGCGTCGGCACCACGCTCTGCCGCAGGTAATTCGACGGTGCGTTCTGCACGGGGCCGACGATATGAGCCGGCCGGAACAGCACGGTCTGCGTCTCGGGTCGCTTCCAAAAGAACGACTGCGCGAGCATGTCGAGCTCGACGAGATCCCGGATCGTGCTGAACGTCGCTGCGCCGAGGAGCGGCGCGTCCTCGCTCAGAAATTGCGCATTGTCTGGCCGCGGGCCATAGACGTTCGCGCTCGACAGGACGATGAGCTTGGGGACGTCGTACTGCGCTACGTCGTCGAGCAAGCGCTGAAAGGCCGCCACATTCCAGGCGTGGTGCTCGCTGTCGCTGAGCCTCGGATCGTGCATGACCCCCAGGTGTACGATGGCCGCAGGTCGCTCCTGCCTCACGATATCGCGCGTCTTCTTGCGGCGGATGTCGACCTGATAGTGGACGATGTCCTTCGGCTTGCCGACGAATGGGCGCCGATCGATGCCGATGACCCGCCGCTCACGGTGGAGCATCCGGGCCACGCGGCGTCCAAGGCGTCCGCAGATCCCCGTGATCAACACGGGCCGCTCGCTGTCGACGGGCTTCACGTTCTCGTCTTCTTCGCGCCGGTCCACCGCACCGTCAAGGCGTGTTAGTTTCCGCTCGGATGAAACCGGCCCGCGCGCTCCTCAGGCTCCGCGCCAAGGCGAACCGATTCGTCACGCGCGAGGCGTTGCCTGCCGTCCGCCGGGGCGTCGACCTCGCGAAGGACGTCGCCGACGGCGCCGCGACCGCGCTCCTCGGCCAGGACTTCGAGGCGCGGCTCCATCGCGTGGAGCAGGCGTTCCCGCTCGTTCCCGCCGATCCGTTTGGATTCGAGCTCGCGACGGCCAAGTACGCCATCGCCGCGGCCGCGTTCTTTCATCGGGCTTACTTTCGGACCGAGGTGTTCGGGATCGAGCGCGTCCCCGAGGGGCGCGTCCTCCTCGTCGCGAACCACTCCGGGCAGATCCCGCTCGACGGCTTCGTGATCGGCGCCGCGATGTTCTTCGACGCGAGCCCCCCGCGTGTGGTCCGAAGCATGGTCGAGAAGTGGACGCAGACGTTGCCGTTCGTCGGCACCTTCTTCCAGCGCGTCGGGCAGGTCGTCGGTGTCCCGGAGAACGCGCGGCGCTTGCTCGAGCACGAGGAGGCGGTGCTGGTGTTCCCCGAGGGCGCGCGCGGCATTTCGAAGCCTTTTCGCGAGCGCTACCGACTGAAGGACTTCGGCCTCGGCTTCATGCGCTTGGCGCTCGAGACGCGGACGCCCATCGTTCCGATCGGCGTCGTCGGCGCTGAGGAGCAGTACGTGAACGTCGGCAACTCGGCCACGCTCGCGCGCGTCTTCGGGATGCCCGACTTCCCGATCGTCCCCCAGTGGTTCGTGCCTGGCGGGCAGCTTCCACTGCCGATCAAGTACCGGATCCATTTCGGCGAGCCGCTGCGCTTCGAGGGCGATCCCGACGACGAGGACGCGGCGATCGAGGAGCGCGTCGCGGTCGTTCGCTCGGCGATCGAGGGCCTCCTCGCGTGCGGCCTATCCGAGCGGACCTCGATCTTCCGTTGAGTCGGATTCGCCTCCCGGCGTCACGAGCACGGCGAGCCTTCGGGCGTAGCGTTCGACGCGGAGCGCGCCAAACCCCTCGATCGTCGCGAGCGTCGCCGCGATGTCCTCGCCCGCGCGGCGGGATGCGAGGAGGACGGTCGCCACGTGCTCCATGCAGTGCCCGGGTACCACGACTTGAGGGTCGACGCCTCGTGCCTCGGCTTCGCTGCGTCGCCAGCTGGAGAGCGTCCGCTCGAGGGCCTTGCGCTCTGCGAGGTCTGCGGGCGGCGTCGGCGCAGGCGGTCGTGGCTCCGGCTCGTCATCGAGCCCCAGCGCGACAGCGCGCACCCAGTTGGCGGTTCGTCGCGCGGCCCGGTCGCGCCCGCAGATGCGGCGCACGTCTCGCTCCGACGTAGGTTTTCGCCGCGCTAGGTCGAGCAACAGCTCGCTCCGCGCGATCCGGAACGCGGGGACGTCGTCTTCGGCCGCGAGCGTCTCTCGCGCCTCGACGAGGCGCCTCAACACCGCGCGCGCGACGGGATCGAGCTCGCCGTAACCCTTGATGCGCGCGTGGAGCGGGCGCTCGTCGCGTGGTGGGCGGCGCGCGGTCTCGAGCTTGTAGGCGCACTCGAGCGCGACCTCGTCGGCGATGCCCTTGGTCGCGACCTCGTCCGCGAGCCGCGCTTCGAGGGCGAGCAGGTAGCGGACGTCGGCGGCGAGGTAGTCGAGCTCGCGCGGCCCGAGCGGTCGCGTCGACCAGTCGTGGTCTTGGAGGTCCTTCGACAGCGTGACTCCGAGCCGGCTCTCGACCATCCGCGCGAGGCCTGTCGCGGGCTCCCCGAGGAACCGCGCCGCGACGGACGTGTCGCGGACGTTCGCAAGCTCGATCCCGGCCTCATCGAGCATGCGCGCATCGAAGGTGAGGTCGTGCAGCACCTTCACCGGGCCCTCTGCTCCGAGGACTTGGCGGAGGCGTCTCGCGTCGACGAGGAACGGATCGACGATCGCCACGTGCACCTCGTCGCCCCGCTCCCAGGAGAGCTGCAGCGCGCAGAGCTTCGCGCGGTACGCGAAGAGCCCATCGGCTTCGACGTCGAGGCCTAGTCGCGGGGCCTCCGCGAGCTCGAGGGCGAAGGCCTCGAGGGCACCCGGCGTCTCGACGAGGTGAGGTTCCGTCACGGGCGAGCCTGGCGGGCGCGCGCCCAGCGGCGGCTCGCGACGGCCAGCCCAACGGCCAAGAGCGAGAGGGGCGCCGAGGGGCCGCTCGTCGTGCCGAGCGCCGTGCGACACCCGCAGCCAGAATCGTCGACGATGGGCGGAGGATCGCAGACCGTCGCGAGGCCTCGTCGAGGCGTCGGATCGCAGGTGGAGACGTCGCGCGGCGGATACGACGCGCAGAGGGCGGCTTCGTCGTCCGGGTGAAGCGTACGTAGCTTTGTGTCGCCCGGGAAGTATTGGACGGTCATCGTCGCGTCGACCTCGGGTGTGTGCGCGAGCCCGAGCATGTGACCAGCCTCGTGGGTCACGATCGAGGCGAGATCGAAGGCGACGGGGTCGCTCCCCACGGTGAGGTCGACGGTCGCGTTGATCTCGAGGTCGGCATCGTAGATCGCCCCATCGTCGAGACCGTACGTGACCGTCGTCAAGGCGAGGGTGTTGCCGGCGCCCTCGTAGGGCCACGCATCCTCGTGGAACAGCACGATGTTCGCGTTCCCGGCGTCGAGGTTGTACTCCCTCGCACCGCAGCTCACGGCTCCGAGGTCATCCGCGCGAACGCCCGGGGCCGCTCCGCCGCCACAGTCGGCGGAGATCCACGCGTCAAACGCGTCGCGCATGGCCGCCTCGATCTCCGCGTAGCTCACTCTTGCCGACGCTTGGTTGTGGAGCGAGTAGCCGAGGCAGCCTTGTCGAAAGGTGAGCGCGACCCCGCAGTCCTCGCTCGTCGCCGGCACGCAGCGAACGCCGCTCGCTCCGCCCTCGCAGAGGGTGGTCTGGCAGTAGGCATGAGCGACCCGCTCCGTCACGAGGCTTATGCTCGGGACGAGGACGAGCGCGCTCGCGACGAAGCGTCGAAGTCGGTCAGCGGGGCGCGGCATCGGCCTCGCGCTTCGCTCCGCGCACGAGCGCGATCGCCTCTCCGAGCGCCTGCCCGACGAGCCGTGCGTGCGCGACGTCGCGCTGGGCCTTGCGCATGACGAGAGCCCCGACATCACGGCTCGATGCGAGGCGCTCGATCGTCCGCTCGCCGTCCTTGACCGCGCGGACGGGGAAGTGTCCCTGGCCCATGCCCGTCACCGCCCACACCCCGTCGACCGTTCGGGTGAGGAACACCAGCGACTTCTGGTCGAGCTCGAAGGCGGCCTCGCCGGACACCTGTTGCCCGATGCGCTCGACGACGCCGCCGAGCGTACGAACCCAGACGTCGCCGTTGCCGTCGCCGATCACCGACTCGAGGGTGCGCAGCCGTGTGTAGGTGACGATCCTGCGGCTGCCGCCGACGACCGCCCACTCGCTACGGCGCTCGAGCGCGCGCACCACCGAGACGCGCGCCGAGTCTCCGACGAGGCGTTCGAGCGAGTAGGCGATCGACACCGCGGCGTCGGCTCGGGCGGGCGCGAACGGGGCGACTTCCGGGAGGCCGACGAGACCTACGAGGATGGCGAGTGCGGCGGCGCGGACGCGCATGACGCGCATGGTAGCACGCCCGATCAACGGCCGAGGTAGAACGACCGCAGCGTGTTACGCCCGCAGAACGGACACTGCCACACGGCGTCGATGCGCTCGCCTTGGCCCACGGTGTTCGCCGGCGCACGCTCGCGCGCCCCGCCCGGGCGACGCGCCCACCCCGTCACGACGAGGCGACGCTCGTCGAGCTCCGCTTCGAGAAGCGCCTGGCACTCGCAGACCGATTGGATTCGCTGTGCGGACGACATGCGACGCGTGTCTTAGCAGGCGCGCGTCCGCTCGTCACCGGGGCGCGAGAAGCACTTGCATGCGACGAGGGGAGGGGGTAGCTTCGGTCAACTCTTCGCGGGAGTAGCTCAGTTGGTAGAGCATCAGCTTCCCAAGCTGAGGGTCGCGGGTTCGAATCCCGTCTCCCGCTCTGATGATGCGGGCGTTCGCGCTCCTTGACCACGCCGATTCGGCTGCGGCCGCTCGTGGCTCGTTTTGATCGCTGCGACCACCGGTCGTCGCAAGGAGGGGCTCCGGCGATTCGTCGCCGCCGCCGGGAACGTCCTTTTGGGCGCGAACGCGTCGTCGCTTTCAGCACTGACAGCTCTGGGGTGGCGCGAGTCGTCTGCTGGCGATGGCACGCCTCATCCCGATTCAGTGTCCTCAGTGCGGGAGCGGCCTCAAAGTCCAAGCGACCGACGAGATCATCCATTGCCAGTATTGCCAGACGAGCTGCTTCATTCGGCGTCCGGGCATGACGATGCCTCCCGTCGTGCCGCCGGGAATGCGGTCGCCGACCCTCTACGTCGACCTCCCGAAGCGGAGCTCGGGAGTCGGTGTCGTACTCGGCTGCGCGGGCACGATGGCTGGGTTGACCGCCGCTGGCGGGTTCATGATCGACGCCTGCATCACGAGGCAAGCGAAGAAGATGAAGAGCCTCGTGGACGAGGTGAGGCAGGACGCTGGCGTGGCCCGCGACCCGAAGGCTACCGCGGCCTCGACGCCGAAGCTCGTCGATGCCGCCGAGGTCATCGAGACCGCGATCGCCGAGGCTCGAAAGAACTACCCCGACGCGCGGTTCGTGAACGCTCACTTTTCGGGCGTGCGCAGCGGCATGGTCGACGTCAACGCGGACAACGTCGCGCACGTCATTTTCGAGTATCGCCGGGTCGATTCGTCGAAGCCTGCGGGGACCGACGTCGAGGAAGGCTCGTTCCACATCACGGTCGACGAAGGGCGGTACGCGGTCTGGGCCCATCACTTGGGGCACGGCCCTTCGAGCATGTTCGGCAAGGGGCTCGCGGCGACGGTGACGCCCAAGTGCCGCGCCGCGGCGGCTTGGAAGACCGCGGTCGATAGCGGCGTGCCAGCCAATGCGATCGCCAAGCTTCATTTCGATCGCAACGATCCGTTTCGTGGCGATCCCAACCGCGTCGAGTGGAGCTTCAGCGTCGAAGGGCACGACGAGTACCGTCGCGAGATCGACGCGACGACCTGCGCGCTACGTCGCGCGTGGAACGCCTCGGGCTCTCGGGTGACGGCGACGCCTGGCGCGCCGCGTCGCTGAGCCCACGGCCTCCCGCGTGAGCAGGCGGGCAAGCCCGGCCCCCGGCGGCCGAGCGCGAGGTCGTGATGGTGCCGATATGCGGTTGACGCTTCGCAAAAGCGATGCGACCAACGAAATGTCGTCCCAGCGACTTCCTCGAGCCCCCCACCCTCACGCAGGAGCCCTCTTGTCTCTCGTTCATCGTTCCATGGTCGTCACGCTCTCGCTCTTCACCCTCGCGTTGCCGGTGAGCTGCAAATCCAAGTCCGATGAGGCCCCCGCGAGCTCCGCGACGGCGGCGATGTCGGCTGCCCCGACCGCGACCGCGGTGGCCGCAGCCCCGCGCACGGTGAACGAGGTCACGAAGCGCGCGGTGGTACAGGTGAAAGCGTCTTCCGAGCAGGCCTGTCACCTCGCGGGCTACGCGTTCGATGGCTGGCCTACGACGTCCTGGACCGAGGACTCGCCCGGCGATGGCACGGGCGAGTGGCTCGAAGCGACCCTCGCGGAGGGCACGTTCGTCGAGTACCTCGAGGTGAGCGCCGGCTGGTTCACCAAGCGCTCGAACCGCGCCTTCGACGCCTGGGACAAGAACAACACGTTCCGCACCATGAAGCTCACCTGGGATGGCGGTGAAGCGACGGTCGAATTCAACCGCTACACGGACAAGGGCCGTCGCAAGCGCGTCAAGGTCGGCAAGGCGGTGAAGACCTTGAAGCTCACCGCCGTAGCTGTGGACAAGGGCACCTTCAATGACCTCTGCCTCGATGACATTTGGATCTTCGGGAGCATCGCGGGCGCACCTCCGCAGGACCCTGCGGCGTGCTCCGATGCGCCGCCGGCAGAGTGCCCTGATGGCATGTTCATGGCGATGGCGAGCGCAGCGGTCCCCTCGAAGACCAAGGAGGTCGTCGAGAAGCTCGGCACCGACGCGACCCTCTACGGCGTCGAGATCGCGAACGACAAGAAGCTCGGCGTCGGGCTCATCGCGCGCAACAAGTGCCAGGCCGAGAAGATCGCCCGCATCCTCGGGCCCGAGGTCGGATCACCGCAGTGCTCCGCGCTCGAACCGCTCGCGTTCGTCGATGCGGTTACTGCCGAGAGCTTCTGCAGCAAGTACGTGAGCTGCATTTGCGGGATCGCGATGGGCCTGAAGGGCTCCGACAAGGAGGCCGAGGCGCTCACGGACTGCGGTCGTGCTCGTGACCTCATCACGAAGAACGACGACGCGCAGTGCCGTAATGACCTCATTCAAGTGAAGACCTGGCTCAACGTCCTCAGGGCCTACAACCCGAGCACCAACATTCCCTGCACCTGTCAGAGCTGATCTGCGGGGAGACCGCTCGCTCACGGCCTGCGCACGAGCCGTGAGTGAGCGAGGTCCCTAGCTTTCGTCTCGAGTTGACTCGTCACAGGCGCATCTGCATCGTCGCATCGCCGTTCTCGCTCCCAAATTCTCGCCTGGGTGACCGCCATGTCAATTGCTCGTCGTTCCTCGGGAATTGCGCTTTCAATCCTCGTCCTCGCGTTCCCGGTCGCATGCAACAAGACCGAATCGGAGGCGCTGAAGCCTGACGGAGTCGCTCCCGCCGAGACTGCAACCGCGGCCAAGGCGACCTCGTCCGTGCCCCCGAGCTGGGTTGGAGAATGGGTAAGCCCAACCGATGGCAGCGTGACGCTCAGTGTCCGCGCAGAGGGGATTTCGTTCGCTAGCGCGGCTTGCAAAGGGGAGCTCCCCCTGGCCTCCCTGGGGTGCAAGACGGACGATTGCAGCTGGGGTGAAGCCGCACCTGGCTCGATGACCTATGCGGCGGCATCCAAGGAGCTCACGGTCGCGGGGGCAGGGGCTCCGGCGGCTGCGTCGAAAGACGGCGGCAAGGTTACGGCTACGGTCCGTGTCGCGCCCACCAAGCCCAATGGCAAGGCCTGGGACATCGCCGGTGGAAAGCCGGACATTGGCCTTTGCGCCGAGAGCAAGGGGACGAAAGTCTGCCAGCCGGGCGGTGCGAACACCATCCCCGCAGGCGAAGCCGCTGTCTGTCAGGACGCGTTCGACTGCATCGTGGAGCTGACCCTTGCAGGGGATTTGGCCAACCTCGAGGTGGTCGACATCGACGCGACTTCGAACGACCCTGTGGGAGCGGGGGCGTGCAAGGTAGGCGCAACCTGTCAGCTTGGGGCGGCCAGGGTGACCCTCACGGCGGGGGCCAAGCCGGCTGCGGGGGTGTGCAGTCCTGCAGGGGGCACCTACGTTCGGGTGGCGGACGTCGAGGCTCGCAAGGCAGCGGACAGGGCCAAGGAGGAAGAAAAGGCCAGGCTGGAGGCCGAGGCCAAGGTTCCTCAGAAGTATCCCGCTCCCTGTGCCTCGGTCGATGCGAGCACCCACGTTCCGGTCAAGGGAGCGGAGGACCTCTGCGTGCCCGTCCAGCAGGGCCTGCTCGCGGTGTCCCTGCTCAAGGACGATGCGGTCCTCAAGCCCCTGCCGTCCGGGACCAGATCCTACGATGACACCAACGAAATCGCCGTCCTCGGGGGGCCCAGCGCGCCGGCGAAGGAGACCTCCTCGCTCAGCGCCGCCGAGCGAGGGGCGATTGGAGCCAAGGTGCGAGGGGCGATGTACTATAAGCTCGAGCGAGCCTGGGGGTCTTGGAACTGGAACGCCCTGGCCGGTAAGCTTTCGGGCACCCTC
>Ga0194129_10007416_pt1 | contig 13047 bp, 21 predicted proteins | sample TA2KigCa35mmetaG_FD_150862 | JGI IMG/M metagenome (GOLD analysis project Ga0194129, IMG submission 150862) | Freshwater microbial communities from Lake Tanganyika, Tanzania - TA2015038 Kigoma Deep Cast 35m | ecosystem: Environmental > Aquatic > Freshwater > Lake | place: Tanzania: Lake... | reverse complement strand
AGGTTCAGGATGGTCGTGCAGATCCCGGGCAACCATTATGTCGCCACTGAGAATTAGAACATCGCAACCTTCATCATTTTTTATGTTGACGTCGCTGAATTCTAGATGTAAATCACTGACCAGTTTGATCTTCAATCCTTTTCCTCCAAACTATCGCATCTTCTTCGTAGTCAAAGTGGGGGCTAAGTTCAATGGTTTCATCCAAGTCGTCAACCCAAACATAAACCTGATCGTGGTCATTACAGATTAATCTCATATTATAGTCAGCCTCCAGGTTAATACGTGATGTAAATTTACCATATTAGTGTATTTTATTGTGCTATCTTGACATAATTCAGTCTAGTAGTAGACTTTTTGGTTAACCAATTATGACTATGATCTTTAACCTTACCTTTAATAATTATCGCAGGACCTTGTTTAAGTTCAAATTTAGTGAACCAACTAACTAATTTATTGTTAATAATAGCATCAACATTAAAAGCTTCAAAGTTTTTGGATCGGATACATTGTAATATTTCGCAATCCTTATTATGTATCCAAGTGTCTTTGTCTGCGATGTATCCATCATCTAAATCTTTCGAACGTTTTTCAAAACTACTACGTGTACGATCACGCAAGTATACCGAAGGTAAACAGGCCACATAGCCTATTTTATTTCCAGACACTTGATCTTCATTGAGAATAGTGTTTACTTCAATTTGAAATTCGTTTTCACCCTTAATCGCACTAAACATCAATCTACGGAAATATTTTCTAATTTCTTCAGCGGTTACCCTGTCTTCTTCAAGAACTGTAATAGGATGAACCTTGAACTCGGGTTCGTCATTACCAAGTGTTACCAGACCTAAGGCGTTGCGTATTAGGGTTTTATTATCATGTTTGACAAACAAGAATTTTCCATCTTTGTCAAAAACACTTTCATTGGTTTTTAGATAGTCGCCATTGATGCGCTGGGCCGCACAGGCAAGTTCTAAAATATTTTGAGTATAAAACTTTGGTATCATTTTCGCTCGCAAATTGAATTAGAGAGTAGTTATAATACTTCCAAAGTTGCTGTAAGTCAAATGTTTTGGTTATAGCCTATATGTTATACGGCCCTTGGTAAGGTCATAAGTGCTGACTTCGATTTTCACACTGTCCCCTAAGATGATTTTAATTTTATTTTGTTTAAGTTTACCGCCTAGATAGCATAGTATGATATGAGGCATGTCATCAATTTTGACTCTGAATGTATTATTTGGCAAAACTTCAGTGATTGACCCTTTCAATACTATAAGATCATCTTTACTCATTCTTTACTGATCACTATGGCATTATCCTCCAATTTGACATTTAAAGTATCTCCCACTTTCCAACCAGTGCTGAGTATAATGTCAGGAGGTATTTTCATAAGCACATTATCTGGATCTCCAGGAATGTCCTCAAAAATTTCTTCTGTTAGATAAACGTGCTTACTTGTTGTCATTTTCTTTTTCCTGTTTAAGTTGGCTGTCGCCTGGACCTACTCTATAATTATCTTCTACACTATCTGCTGTACTAACTTCGAATAACATACTGTTGGGGGCTAGCGATTGTAATTGATGTGGCCGCAACGGAGGATTGTGCCATGTATCACCTTCCTTTAAGATCTTTTCATGTAGCTGGGCGGTGTTGGTGTCAATCCATCTAACAAGAAACTGTCCAGCATTAACAAACCAGGTTTCTTCTTTTTCTCTATGGAAATGCATACTAAATCTTGAACCGACATGTTCAAAACATAGAATTTTACCGCAGTATTTGTCGTTGGTGGCCCAAATCAATTCATACCCCCAACCTTTTTTCACATAACCTTCTAGTCTACTCATTATTGTCCTTTATAACCAATTAACCCAGTCTATATAGGTCTTTTTTTAATTTTCTGTACCTACCTTTTCACTGACGTAATTCTGTTGTTTCCACCATGTGTTATCTTCCAAAAAATATTGTTAAAGATTAATTATGTATGGATTACTCTTTACGGATTTTACGTCAACAAGCAAACAAGCTATATATAATTATAAGGGCAGGGAGATTATGACTGATATTATGGAAAATGATCTGTGGAATACTTATACAGTCGGAGAACCATGGAAAAGACTGAGAGATAGAATCGTCAGGGAAAGACTGAGAAAAAATTCTGTTTGGGAATTAGGAATTCTAAAAATGCTGGGCTATTCGGAAGAATTTTTAAAGAAGGCTCATCTTGGTGCTGTTCCTGCAAAAGAAATCAACGGCAAATTTTATCAGGCTGCTGTGCAATATTACATTAGACTGATGAACAACAAAACGTAATCCAATTCACTGTGATTAGATTCGCGAAGGCAATAAATTAAACTAGAAATCTGCAAGTAAATATAAGTATGGACAATAATTTGGAAACTGTTTTAATTGTAGATTCTGTGTTAGCAGCTAATCCTTACTATGACTTTTTTAAAGCATACACAGAAAAAAAGTTTAATATCATAAACATAGTGTCTGACATACACAACAGAATTCTGTTTGACAAATACATAGAATATTTAAAAACGGACGGATTCCTGACGTCAGAATTGTCTGTTCATTCAAAAGAATTAGACCAATTAAAGATTGCAGCAATTTTTTGTGGTAGCGACTGTGGATTTTTAGCTTATGCAAAACTCATGGAAAAATTTTTCCCAGAAAAAAAGATAAGAAATGCAGACATTAAAGCCAACAAATTTAGACTGTATTCTTTTTTACGTGAGCAAGGCTTAGTTAAGACCAATCAACAGTTGATTAATCAAAACAGTTATAAAACAATTACAGAAATCGCTCGCCCCAGTGTGCTTAAACCTTTGGGAGGTAATGGTGGCAAAGACACTTATTATATTAACCATGTGCATGAACTTGCAGTGATAGAAAATAGCAGCGATTTTTTTATTTTAATGGACAAAATAGAAGGACAAGAATACAGCGTTGATTTTATTTCTTGCAACGGAGTACATAAATTAAATGCAGTTTGGAAATATACTAAGTGGCCGCATCATCATCACAGAGAAGAAATTGATCTAGTTGACCCAAAAGAAAACAAAGAACTAATCGATAAAATCTATAACTTTTTAGTTTCAGTATTTTTTGCTGTAGAACATCGCGATGGCCCCACACATTCTGAAGTCATCGTTAATGACCAAGGAGTTAACCTAATAGAAGTTAATTTTAGACTGCACGGACATTTAGGCAATATTATGCAAAAAATGACTATAGGTCGTACACAGGCTATTGAAAGTTTTGTAAATTTCAATGACCCAGTTTGGGCTAGCAGTGATTTGAGATCTTATCGTTATATTCAACCGCTGAAAAAGGTTTTGTTGAATAACAAAAGAGAAAAATACATAGAAGCTGTTAACTGGGAAGACTTTGAAAAATGTTCATCTGTAGCTACAGTATATAAACATCCAATACCTGTTCCTTGCATAATTCCAATTTCAACCAGCGTACAAACAACATTAGGGTTCGTCATGATGACAAATAAAAATATAGAAAAATTTAATCATGACGTAGAAACAGTAAGAGCTTTGAAAGATCAATTGTGTAGTTAAACACAAAAACATCTGCAACAAAGCCGCTACTAAGCGGCTTTTTTACATTGACACAAAATCAACACTGTGTTACAATTATATATTAAAAGGAAAAATCATGCCGTGGGCAGTAAAAAATATGTCGTCAATGTTTTTCACATTTGTCAATTCTAAAGTGGGGATACGTCAACTTTCAAACAATATCCGCAATCTTTGCTAGCCAAAGATGCTTGTGTAGATTTATAAGATTCGATTATTTGATCTCTTATAAGGTCGCTTTCTGTTTGATCGTCCGATAATATTTCTACAGTTGTTATCCAATTAATTTTGGAATCTTCGGGTTTTATCTGCTCAATTTTTAGAGGCATTTTTTTATAGCACTGAAATTCAAGAATAATTTCGTCAAGCGTTCGACCACCAGTAGCTACCAAATGCTCTATTGGAGTTTTCTTTTTAGAAGGATCAATTGAACTAGGTTCATTTGGATCCCAGGGCACTCCGCCTTGCCAAGTAACTGTAATTAGGTACATAAGTTTCTTTCAGTATACTGAAATATATTTAGGATAACACGAAAATGCTCAAGCAAATGTTGAACATCATAATTATTTCTAACTAACTTCTACTAAAGTGACTGGCGTTTCAGAAATTGATTTTAAACTATGATACTGTGTTCTGGCTACAATAGATTGTTGCACGACCGGATCTGCCATCATAGTTTCATAGTCAGCTCTGCTTGTCCAAGTTACTTTTATGGTAAGCGTTAAACCGTCACGTGATTCGTTCATGACTTGCGTAAATTTAGTGCCATATTGTGCCGTGCGGTATTGTTTAAATACTAAACCTTCAGGGGTTCCAAACCACAGCGCAGATTGCCAAGGTATATCTTTAGCTGTTTTTGTAAAACTTTTAGTCACTTCAAGCATTATGTTGTCTCCATATTACTATTTAAGTTCTTCGTTTAATTATTTCAATGAGAAAGCCGCTGGGATCAATTTCCCACCATCTAACTTTGCCAAAATTACTGGCTTTTGCATCTCCGTGATGATTGTTATGCCAGCACTCACCTAGTACAAACGGAAACAAGATAGGAACATTGGTGCTATTATCGGTCGTAGCATAATTACGGTAACCTAACCAAGGATAATGTGTAAGACTGTTGGTTAAACTATAGCTGTTGAATGCTATTACGCTTGGAACTATGACGAACCATAGCCAAAAATCAATACTGATAAAAGCTATAAGTAAATTGGTAATCCAGTAGAATTTCATGTAATGCTTATGACAAAATGCGTATAATGGGTTTCTAAGGAGATCAATGATTTTACGCTGATTGATATCTCGTTCTTCAATTTTCCATAGCCATAAAAACCAACTGTTAAAAAATCCTTTTTTAGGCGAGTGCGGGTCGTGTTCTTTGTCTGCATGTGGATGATGCAGATCTCTATGAGTGGCGGTCCAGAATATAGGACTACCCTGTCCGGATAACATGGCAAAGAAAAGTGTTATGTACTCAATTGGTTTATATGTTGTAAAACTTTTGTGACTGATCAATCTATGATAACAGAGAGTAACGCCTAATATCATAATACAGAAATAACCCCATGCTAGATACAGCCAATTAATCGTTTGCCAATTCCCCATAAATGCCGTTATGATGGCATAAATCCCCACTACATGCATAGGGATTAATCCTCCCCAAAGATTGCTATATGAAGCAGTGATTTTTATGTAGTCTTTTAATGTTAAATTTTGACGCATTTTTTTATTCCAGTTCTTACTCTTATCTCACTATTTAACAAAATTCTTCCCATTGTTCCCCAAACCCAGTCTACTTCTGGTTGCGTATTAGGGGGAATGATCATAGACCAATGGTATAGATAACTTTGATCAACATCCCTAAAATATCTGTCGGCAACTGCTTGGTACTTATTTTGATTTTTATATGGGATGACCATGTGCCAACGCTTTAATCCTTTTGACTCACAGATTTCAAACATGATTTTCCACATTTCTACGATGCCGTTTGTTCGAATAGAATATCCTGGCTTCGCCTTAAGATTTCCAACTACCCACCCATCGTTCCAGGGATCGGGCAAATCACAGCGCCAGCTCATGCAGCTAATAAGTTCATTTCCATTGAAGGCACCATAAAGATAATGTGTATCATTTGTTACAAGATAGTATCGTATCATGCCCTCTATCCATCTTGTTCGATACTGCCCGACCTCACCTAATTGGTCTGGAATCACATCAGCAACGTTAGATTTTGCATTGACTATTGCAGTCAATTCTTTAATATCTCTGGTATCTAAACGCCTAAATTCCATATCACACCCTGTGTTTCCAATTATTTAACACAGCAGGATTCCCAAGGAAAATTATTCTTTGCCAGCAACTTTCGTCTAATTCGTTGATGCATGTTAGAAATTTTTCTTGGGGAATATGGAATTCTAAGCCTGTCATTTCCGTAAAGAATTTAGTCGCCCATTGCTGCCATCTGCTTTCAGTTTGTCTAGACATAAACACAGCATCGGCACCATGATCTAAACACCATTGATATTGATCTTTTATCAATAGTGCAAATCCTTTATCAATAGTAAATGCATTTCCAGAATTAAGTTCAGGCTTCCATAGTCTATTTAAAATCCTGTAAGTCCTTGCCGGCCAACAATTTCTTCCTAATATGCTACATACAATTTTTGGACTGCCGTCAGCACCCCAATAAATACTCTTAGCACTGAGTTCGGATACATGTTCGGGTCCATAATTTTTGTAAAGTCTGTGAGAAGCATTTGTATAATGCCGACTTCTTAAGTCTTCGTAGACTGAGTCTAAGTCAGTGTTATCTGTCCAAGTAGTGATTTGATCAATGTACATAAATGAAATTAGTTCCCAATCCTTGTAAAAGTATTTGTAAACTCAAAGACAATGTTTGTGTAGGTTGTAAAAGAACTGCTGAAGAAATTGAGAAATGGACAAAATTGTCTAATGAAGAAAAGAAAATCATTGTAGATCGCATTAACAAAAACAGTTAAATGTACTTGTACCTGTTAGAATATTTTTCGGCACTTCTACGTAAATGATCGTGCAATAATTCTCGATTCAATGTCTTATGTCCCGTTAATAAAATAATTTTATTAACTCCTTCTTCTCGATCGCTACCGTGATAACATGTGGCATTGTTGTACATGAAAATGTTAGACTCATGTGGCTCAGTCGGCAAATCCACATAATGCACGCCGGCCTTGGGATGGAAAACTTTAAATGTGGCTTTTTTATTTTCATCATAGATCATTGCACGCAAGGCGCCTGGTTCGCTAACATGATCTCTGTGCCAAGGTATAGGCATACTACTCATCCATAATCTACATAGGTGTATTTCTGCCCACGGCGCACATTTGGCCAAATCTTCTAGTACATTTGGAAATATCTGTCTGTAATCTAAAAAAGGCATTACCCAATGCGGGTCAATCAACAGTTTTTCATACTTGGCGTAGATATTCAGGCCTTTAAAGAATTCTGTACGTTTTCCAGTGCGAGCATATTCACTGTCTTGATTGCCTGCAGGATCGAGTTTAACTATGTAACTGGCGCCTGCATGTTTGTTCCATGCCTGCCAGAAAAAATCCCAGTCATTAGGTTGTATTCTAGCACCATCTAGCACTGTCCAAACTAAACTATCTTCTGAAATATTTTCCATTTATTCTATTTCCCAAATAGGATATCCTTTTTCTTTTGTTTCTTTAATTTGTTTCGCTAGTAATTCTGGATGCTTTACTCTGCCAAATGATCTCATTAAAATTTTATAGTATTTGGGGTTATAGTCGGCACCGTGATAAAAATGCCTATTGTTAAATGCAAATAAGTTTCTTTCTGCATTATATGGCACATAACGCTCTTCGCCATCTTTTCCATAACGTAATTTAAAAGTAGGACTAGGATTAGTATCGTATATCAAGCTTCTTATTGCCACTGGTGCAGGTGTTAATGGTGCAGGATCTATATGATAGTATACTGGTTTTATTGCTGCCCATAATATGATAGAATCACATTCATACCAAGGCATTTTTTCTTCTAATGCTTCTACATAAGGATCCCATAGGTTAGGTTCCAATACTACATTCTGTTTCCACGTACTGCCTTTTAAGTAACTCTCTGTTTTTAACCAAGTAATCATGCCTTCGAAATTGGCTTCATCATACAGTGATTTTAAATCATTGTACTCGCTAGATTCTATACCGTCTGCTTTGACTTTTGTCAACGGCTCTTTATAGTTTTTCCATATGTCAAAAAATTTATTCATATCATGTGGCAGTAAAGGTGCAACATCTGGTATGAAATATCCTATTTTACTTAGATCCATTTTTCTTATCGCCTATTACATTTATTCGTGCAATGCATTATTAGAAATTTCCGATCTTACATACATTAAAAATCTTTCTGGATCTATCAAAGGACCATCTATTCTTATTAGAATTTTCCTTCCATTGACAGGCTCTGTTGCTCCGTGAAGGCAGTTTTGATTATTAAAAAAAAATAAATTAGGACCCTCAGTGAAGTCAGGAAATGTTTTTCTTAATGTTAATTTATTTACTAAACAAAATGTCCTATTTTCGCAATCATCAAATAATGCTACTCTGGGGGCACTGGGAAATGGATCACGTGGTAAGCCGTCTTGATGCATGGGAATTTTGCATTTATTAGACCAAAGTGTTATACCCTGAACATCATACCAAGGCAACGCATTGATAATATCATTGACTAATTGTCCAAACAATTCATCGTTGGGCCGATAGTTTACTTTCCACACAATAGTTTTTTGGTAATCTGGTCGTTGCCATACAGTGACGCCATCCCAAAATTCTCCGTGGTATCCGCTATCGTTGCCCCTACTGTCCTGTTTTATCCTAATAATAGGAACATTCATCAAGTCCCACCAGGCCCAGAACTGTTCTTTATTGACTTCTAGTCTAGGCAAGTTTGGGACAAAGTAAGAAATATTAGATAAATCATCGTTGGGCGTCATTGAATATTTATTAAGGACTATCTTTTAAAAAAACAAAAACAACTAAAAGAAAACAATTCAAGTAATTCTATTCATAGGAGTTGCCAAATCTTAATAACTTGTTAAATCAGCAATGCCTAGCGTTTCTCTAAATTGCTGCGTAAATACTCCGTCAATTCTCAATGTCCAAGTCATTTGACTACTAACATTGCCCCCATGCATATCCAAATCATTAAAGAACGCTGCCTTAGCATGTACAGCATGTCTAGTGTCAGTGTCTTCGTCATAGATGAAGAACTTTTTTAAGCTGGTTGGATTTATCCATAAAAACTCATTTTTGTGAGGGAATTTTAAAAAATTATCTCTGTGTATCAATAAACTACAATCATGCTCATGTAAAAAAAATAAAATACGACCGTATTCTTCAAAGACAGATCCTATTAATCTATCTAACCAAATTTTTAACCCAGGAAAGTTATTAATATTATCAGTCCATTTATAATGATCCTTTTTTCCTTTTTTCATGTGAGCAGTTAAATGATCTAGACCTTTTGCAGCTTCTCTAAGATAACAAACTGAACTAGGATTATATAAATGGAAATATAACTTTGCAAATAAATTTTGCTGATTATGTGTCATCTTTTTCCAAAGTTGACCTATATCGCTGTCATTGGTGGCCAACTGTGATTTCATTTTCAGAAAATTTCCATATCGTTCTGAATTTGCTACGCTGGGACCATAGACACCGGCTTTGATATCACTGATGGCAATTCCTGCACATATTTCTAAATTTAAATCTTCAAGTGATCTAATATCTATATGTTTTTCACAGTCAATAAATGGTTTTCCGCCTATTCCGTTCATTCTATAACCCGATCAAATCTAACCTTAGGTAAAATCAAACCATCTATCAGCATATCTAAAGGGTGCATCTTTCCATAAAAGTCGTTGCTTTCCCATGCTTGTTCTTCAGGAAGCCAATTAAACCATGGATTGAATCCAAGTACGATGAATATTCTGTCAGTTTTATCGTCGTTGTTTATTTGAATTTGTCTATGCATAATATTAAACCAAACTGTTCAGTCATACTAGATGCCACGGGTCCTTTTCAAATCTAAAACTTAAACTTATTCTTTCTAAGTCTGTATCATTTACAACACGATGCGGCATTCTAATGTTCAACAAAGTAGGTTGATTTAAATTATAACAACCGATAATTTTTTTATCCTTACTGTTATAGGCATAGTAAGGCAAATTTGTTCCTTTAGAATATGCTATTGTTATATCTTCTTCTATAAATTCAAAGAATTCCGTAGTTACTAGCTCACAATTTATGACAGGAAAATTTAAAGCTAGGCACGGTTCCCCGGGGGCGAAACTGTCCATGTGCGCACCTTGTCTAGTATTTGGACCCAGACTAATATATGCAATATGTCTAACTTTTAAATTGTTTTCATTGAACCATTCGGCTAATGTAGGCAATGACTTTAAAGTCCTTTGCGAATTTATCATTTGAAATAGTCCAGGGATAGATGGCATTGTTTCATAAAATTCTGCTATTTCTTCTTTAATTATATTGAAAGAAGGGATTTCTAATATTTTAAATATAAAATCGTTCATGTAACATCTTAAGTGAATACGATAGTGGATAATGATTTTTATTATTTACCGTGCTTATCGGCCCATTTCTTCCATTCGCCAAAGGTCTGCTTGGACCAGGCCTCGTTGTATTCGTGACGAACATATTTCCTTCCTTGATATCGAGAAGTTTTTTAATTGTTTGTAAATTCTTTAAATAGTCGATATGTTCTTTCGGGTTCAGCAGTCCAGGAAAAGTTCAAAATAATTTTATCGTTTTTCATATTAAAACCAATCCTCTGTCCTGCAAAACCTACCATCCAGAAATCATTACTGTTTGTGCTTTTATTTTTGACAAAAAATTTGTATCCATAGTTGGAAAATTCCTTGGTATTTGCGTATGCCTGTGTACTGGTTGCATCTTTAACAAAATTTGATACACAAGTGCCTGAATTATTTTTTAACTGATCCCTGATATACAATGAGATCCTTATCCAATCCTGTAGAGTTGCAGAATAAAAAGCATGAGCTATTTCATTTTCTTCTCTATCCAAACCCCAGTAGCTGACCTTTTTTAACCCGGCTTTTTCGCCAATGGTTGATTGATAATAAGCAGAAAATGTTGTTCCAGTTGCACCTTTGATTACAAAATAAAGAGCATCAGTATCCATATTACTATAGTTCCATGGAGTGCCGAAGAAAGAACTATTATCAGTATTACTATACTTGGACATAATATCAAGCATCGATACTTTAAGATAAAGAAGGTCGTCGGTGGCTCGGAAATAAGGTGTACCGTGATGCTTATAGGATGTTCTGACTCCACTGCTCATTTTTAGCAAATTTCGAATTGTCACCTTTCCTGCTGGAATATTTTTTAATTCTGCCGCATATTTTTCTGCAACATCGTCCAAACTACTGATTTTACCAGAACAATAAGCTTCGCCAATGGTCAGCGCTGTCAATGATTTTGCCATTGAGAAACTAATTAACTTATGATCCTCGTTTGCACCTTTTGCATAACCCTCATAGACAATATTTCCATTATCAATTAATGCCAATGCAACTGTTCCTTTAGACTGTAAATGTTCGTTGGCCAGTGATTCAATTTTTGCATTTGTGCCCAGAGTTAAATCTCTAGGGTTACGTGCTGGTCCTACTTCTCGTTTTAAAGAATATAGATCTCTATATATAGACGCCGGTGAACTTAGTCCAGGATGAGGCTGAGTCTGGGCATTTGCATAAGAAAATGCAAATGCCAATAGAGTACAAAAAATCTTAATCATATTTTGTCCAGCAAATTTTTTCATAATATCACATTTTTAATAGATAATAATTAAGAAAGTTTATTTGGTTATTTGCCAAAATATATAAAGTGATTCGACATTCATACAAGAATTTTAGAACTTTGTCAAATATTTTTTAAAATCTCACCAAATATCGCTTATTTCATTTAAGATAATCTCGCCAATATTCTGCTAGGCTAATTCTACTGTCACCTTTATAGGCAAACAGAATACAATCTGTTTTTCCAAGATTATTTTTTCGGCAGAGATCATCTAACATAGGACCATATTTGTCCCACCAATAGTTTGCCGGCAATTGATCTAAGATATGGTTGACTAGTCTAACTCCTGATAGGTTTACGTAGCCTAGCTTATTCATTATGGCTAAACTTTCAATTTCTGTTTTGGAAAATAAAATAGATATCCGATTGTAAGGAATAGCCAAGGTCTTACTAAAACTAAAGCTAGCTGTTTGAAAATTAGATATGTCTACAGCGGCTGGCGCAGTTAGTGCAAGATATGCACAGTCTAAATGTTTATGTACAGCGTTGCATTCGTTGGCAAAATTAAACTGTTCACAGTTGCCCCAGGTGTAACCGGGCCATGATGCAATGATACTTGGAACATTGGTTGGCTGATCTAACTCTTTATGATCTTTAGTTCTTATACTGTGCCAATGTTTATAGTAGGAGTAGTCACCACGTTTCCATGCTGTGCCATGTTTGGCATCGGTAAATAGTGTGTTCAAACTATCAGTGTTACCGTTCATTACATACATGTATTGAAAAGAATCTAGTCCCGAAACGAGATCCTTCCCCCACGTAGTAAACTTTTTCCTAAGTTCAATTATTGGTCGAACACGTTCGTCCCAGGTCAACTCTTTATCCCAAGGACTGAAAATTTCACTTGGTACCTGTTTAATGATGCTGAGGATATACTCATCTCTAATTGGTTTAATTAGGCGCCGATAGAATTCATGATTAATCATGATATTATTTAATGTAGATAAATTTTAATAAAAAAAATAGGACCCGAAGGTCCTATACAAAAGTTAATACTTTTTAACCGAGATCGTAGCGTGGGACCATCACAGTCCTAAGCATAATGCCCTCTGGGGTAAACTCAGTGAGATCGGCGCAAAGCAGAGCCTTCATGATGCTTGGACTAAAGCCACTGACCAAAGCCACACCCGACTTGTCAGCCTTGACCGGAACGTTGTCACTTGCATTTAGGTTCCAAAACACAACTTGTGGCGCAGTGTAACCTGCGGCCTCAAACTTGCGTTCGATCATTTGCATAGCAGAGTCATCATAACGAGCACATTGGTTGAACTGCATGTCACTCAATACCAGCAACATGGCTGGCATGTCACTTTGAGGCACAGAGTTTCCAACAGCAACGTCTAGAATCTTGTTCATGGCCGCATGTAGGTCAGTGCCCATTTCCCAATTAGACTTAGCCATTTGGTCAACCTTTTGGACTATGTCGCCTTTGAGGGTAACCAATTCAGGATCGCTGGAAAAAGTCAGGAATGTGTCCTTAAACACGCCCTTGTTCTTGTCTGCCAAGTACAAACCAAGCCCAACTGCCACATCAATACAACGAACATCAGTGCTCTTACCTG
>Ga0194129_10007413_pt1 | contig 13049 bp, 9 predicted proteins | sample TA2KigCa35mmetaG_FD_150862 | JGI IMG/M metagenome (GOLD analysis project Ga0194129, IMG submission 150862) | Freshwater microbial communities from Lake Tanganyika, Tanzania - TA2015038 Kigoma Deep Cast 35m | ecosystem: Environmental > Aquatic > Freshwater > Lake | place: Tanzania: Lake... | reverse complement strand
TTCATTATAAATATTTTTATGAATATAATAAAAAAGATGATAGACAACAAAAAAGGCGACATTTCTGTCGCCTTGTGCAGTTTTGCTCCCCTTGTTGACGAAAGATGCAGCTATTTCTTTTCACAAACCGATTGAGGTTTTACTCAATGCCAGCAAGGTTTTACAGAGGAGTAAAAAAGAAAAGGAGGTCAAAAAAGACCTCCTTCCCAATCTGGCTCCCCCTCTTGTCGGATGTTGCAACCATAAAGCGATGATTGAACTTGACAGACTCAAGAAATCAAAAGGTTAACGACTTCTATTTCCTTAAAAAATCAACAATCATATCGGTTATCAAGACCGGCTTTTCAGAAAATGTATGATGCGAAGTATTAGGCAATATTGCTAATTGACTCCCTGGAATGGTTCTGTAAATATGCAACCCATGTTCTAATTTAGTAACATCTTTATCACCATAAATAATTAAGAACTTACTTTTGATTTTACTTAAATGTTCGTCACTAATTACTTCTTTAGTAATCCACATATTTCTAAGCTGTTTAAAAGATTTTTGCCAAGTTCCTTTATTGGGTGATAATTTCAAAAATTCATCTAACCAATAATGTTTTAATCCATCTGAAATGGTTTCAGGTTCCCAAGTTTTCATGTCAGCAATTGCTCCATCAGGATAACCATCTGTATCACTGTTGGCACCACTTACAATTACCTTTTTAACCTTATCTGGTCTATCGTAAGCTAAAATAAAAGCTGAATTTCCTCCATCACTCCATCCCAAAACATACACACTATCTAATTTCAATTGGTCTATGAATGAAGCGTAATAATTGGCATAAATTTGATAACTAATAGAATCAATCTGCTCTGACCTTCCTTGACCAGGACTATCCAATGCAATAACTCTAAATTTTTTTGATAAAGGCCCTATTACTTTTTCATAGTCTTTAATTGACCCAAATCCACCATGTAATAATATTAGTGGAGTGCCCTTACCGTATTCTTCATAATAAACTTTCGACCCTCTAATGTTTAAATATTTACCATTATTTGAACCATATGGAATTTGAGCAAAAAGTGATTGGGTTAGAAATAATATCCCCAAGAATAGAAGTTTCTTCATTTTAATTAAATTTACTATATAGTTTTTTGGATTACAAACATAATTAGTTCTTATAAAAAATCAAAAGGTGTAATACCCTAAACACTGATTTACATATTAAATTTTACAAAAACCCTCTACTGACCTCGAACCACAGAAACCAACATTAAAACCTCCAAATGGTTCAATAAACCATACTTCTCCTAATCCTTTTGATTTAGGGTTGTAACTTTTACGAAAAATGAGGTATTGAAAATGAAAAAGATGCACCCACAAAAAATGTCTGTTGACAGAAAGTTATGGTAGTTTTTAAACAAAAAAAGAGGTCTAAATGACCTCTTTTTGATTACCGCTCCCCTTACAAACGAAAGATGCAGCTATAATGAGTTGATTGAGTTTGTAACTATTAGGAAATTGAAGGAGTGAACTTAAATCGTTAGAGCGTCTTTATTATTCATATTAAAGTTTGCAGAATCTCACGGATTTTATTTGCACCGGCATTTATACCTCCTACATCATGAGACGTTTCGCTTGGGAGATAATGCCATTCTTTTTTGCTTTGTATGGCTTCAAAGTACAAAAGGCTTTGTCCGTCAGCATTCGTTACATCATTTGTGTTAACAAATATTACATTCGTTTCATAGCTTAAGTCAGGCGCTATTGTTGCAGAAAGCAGAGATGATTTATCGAGGGATTACCGATCTCGGCGGAACTAAAAGTAGAACTGAAAGCGATCACCCCCTTTACTTACACAGGAATATAAAAGTTAGCCATCAAAATAAGGTAAGAATTTCTACATTTTAGATGCAGTGAAAAAGCGCTATTTTTTGGGATAACGGTAGAGGGTAGGAATAATTCCATTTCGTTTTTCACTCAAGGTAAAATAGGCATCCCCCTTGTAATTAAATCCTATGGCCTCTCCTTGTGGTTCAGGCAGGTATGGAAGCCGTAGCGGTGGTGCTTGCAGTGCTTCCGAAAGAGACTGATTGGCTTGACGGGTCCAATAAAATACTTGCAGGTAGTTTTTGATCAATATTTGGCTTCCATCTCGTGAAACATCAGCCGCTACCGAACTGGTAAAATCAAACGAATGCAATTTTTCTAGCAGGGCTTTCCCTTTTTCAAACCCATCAACAGGTACCCGGTAAAGCGTATTTTTTGCCTCTCGCTTCGATACCAAATACAGCTCCCCAGAAATCGGATCTACCAGGAAGGCTTCTGCATCCTTTGGACCACTAGGATACTGGAGACTAATTCGATCTATCGCAGCACTAGGGATGGCCTGCAATTGTTCAGGCTCTGCAAATCTGTAGAGATATATTTGATTGTACTTGGCCTCGTTGTCCCCTATTTCGGCTACATAGATATAGGAGCTCCCATTGGGACCAGGACCTATGGCAATATCCTCCCAATCTCGGTTGCTCAAGCCCGAAAGTTCCAGTTTCCCTAGTTCATTTCCCAAGGTATCAAGCACAAAGACCGCAGCTTCTCCACCACTATCCGTATGGACATAGAGGCGATTGGGGTAGCGGTGAGAAACTACCAGTCCACTCACCTCTTCAAGTAGAGGATTGACTAATTTGCCCAGAGGAGTTCCTGCTAAAAAAAGAGAGTCAATTTTTTGATTTTCCGATTCCTTCTTTTCACTTGCTTGGGTAATCCCTTCTATACAGCTTTGGGTAAAAAAAGCCAGAATAACTGAAAAATACAGGAGATGGATTTTCATGATTGAATAGCTTCAAAACTATCTATAAAGGTAACATAAAAACTGAGATTATTTTTAAAGGATTATTAAAACCTTAGCGATCCAATTCTACTAGAAGTGAAGTTTTGGATTTGATAAACTTCAGAATGAGGTAGGCAACCTGCTTCTAGGCTGAATTTTTGTAGGATTTTCTGTTGCATGTTAACTCAAAATGAAATGAATTTTCTATTTTTTTCGGTTCTAGAGAAGGTTTTTTTAAGGTTTTGACAAGTTTTTTTATTCCTGCTTCTGAATGAGACCCAAGTGTTAGGTGAATGTTAGCAAGCTAAGGCCATTGGTAAAGATTTTATAATTTTTTGTTTCCATTCCCCTAATTCTATTAGGATAATTTTACCCATTGAAATAACTCATCACCTAAGTTGATATGGGAAGGTCTATCCTTATTTTTAGTTTATTTTTTGGATTACTTTTCTCCTGTTCTCCAGTAAAGGAAAAGGAGGAAATTACACAGCCAAAAATTGCAGCTTCGGTAATTACCGACACCGTGAGCTACGATACCGATGATCCTGCCATCTGGATTCATCCCAGTGACCCCAGCAAAAGTCTAATAATTGGAACCGACAAGGATTCCTTGGGCGCCCTGTATGTTTTCAATTTGGAAGGAAAAATTGTGGACTCTTTGGTGCGAAAAGGCATTCAGCGTCCCAATAACGTGGATGTAGGATACGGCTTGACACTTGCGGACGGATCTAAGGTAGATTTTGCAGTAACTGGGGAGCGATTTACCTCCAAACTCCGTTTTTTCTCACTACCGTACATGAAGGAGTTCAACCCAGGCGGGCTCGAAATTTTTGAAGGGGAAATTGGCCCTGATTTCAGGGATTTAATGGGCGTGGCCCTTTACAAAAGCCCCAGCACAGGCAAGCAGTATGTAATCGCAGGACGAAAAAACGGGCCTACGGATGGTACCTACCTCTGGCAATACGAAATCACAGCTGCTGCTGAAGGCATCCAATTGGAGTTGGTCCGAAAGTTCGGACAATATTCTGGAAAAAAAGAAATCGAAGCCATCGCAGTAGATGCTGCTCTTGGGTACGTCTACTATTCTGACGAAGGGGTAGGGGTGAGAAAGTATGCTGCCGAACCAGGTATGGGAAATAAAGAACTGGCACTTTTTGCCACCGAAGGTTTTGCAGACGATCACGAAGGTATTTCTATTTACGAGTTGGACGATTCTACAGGATACCTGCTCGTTTCCGACCAGCAGGCCAACTTATTCCATGTTTTCCCGAGGGAAGGAAGTCCCGATAATCCTCATGCTCATTCCCTAATTACAAAAGCATTGCTCAGTACCAACCAAAGTGATGGGTCGGAAGTGAGCAGCCGTTCCTTTGGCCCAAAATTTCCGAAAGGGATTTTCATAGCCATGTCAGACAACAAAACCTTTCACTTCTACAGATGGGAAGATGTGGCTGGAAAACAACTGAAATCAAGAAAAAACAACTAACCAAATACGTATGAAAAAAAGTGTACTAGTTTCGTTTACGCTGGCCTTCTTGCTCCTAATTGGAGGTCAAGTACTGGCGCAAGGAGTACTCAAAGGAAAGGTGATTGATTCCCAAAATCTATCCCTTCCTGGAGCAAATGTGATTCTGAAAGGAAAAACTACAGGAACGATTACCAATCAAAAAGGAGACTTCTCCTTCTTGAATTTGAAAGCAGGAACTTATGAAATAGAAGTTTCTTACTTGGGATATGCTTCTTCAACGAAGCAGGTGGAGGTTCAAGATGGCCAAACCACTTTGCTCACGTTCAAAATGAATGAGACAGCATTGGAAAGCCAAGAAGTTGTTGTTTTTGGTGATCGATTGAAAGGACAAGCCAAAGCTTTGAGCCAGCAAAAGAACAATTCAAACATCACCAATGTAGTTTCTTCGGATCAAATCGGTCGATTTCCAGATGCAAATATTGGCGATGCATTGAAAAGAATTCCAGGCATCACCATGCAAAATGACCAGGGTGAAGCACGAAATATCATCATCCGAGGCATTGCTCCACAGCTCAATTCGGTGACCCTAAACGGGGAGCGTCTACCTTCTGCTGAAGGGGATAACAGAAACGTGCAAATGGACTTGATTCCTTCGGACATGATCCAAACCATCGAAGTAAACAAGGCTGTACTTCCGAATATGGATGCAGATGCCATCGGTGGCTCTGTCAACTTGGTTACCCGTCAAGCTCCTAACGCACTGCGTGTATCAGGAACAGCTGCTTCCGGGGTTAACTTATTATCCAATAAACCTATTTGGACTGGCGGTTTGGTAATTGGAAATAGACTGGCCAACGACAAGTTAGGGGTGATTTTTTCTGGTTCGTACAACAACCATAACTTCGGTTCCGATAACGTGGAAGCGGTGTGGTATGAATCAACTAATGGAGTTGTGTTGGAAGAATTTGACATTCGGGAATACCGCGTGCAGCGTGTAAGACGATCAGCTAGCTTGGCTTTGGATTACGAAATCAATGCTAACCATACCTTATTCCTTTCTGGGATGTACAATCATCGAGACGATTGGGAAAACCGTTTTAGAATGCGTGTAAGTAGCTTAACTAGCCCTTTCAATTCAGGAAAGTTTACCCAAACTTCCCCAGGAGTATACGCACTAAAAGGGCGTGTAGAAGTTCAAACTAAAGGTGGTATTGACAACGACCGCGTGAAAGCAGGACGATTAGAAGACCAGCGAGTCTACAACACCACTTTTGGAGGTAGCCACCTCTTCAATAAATTGAAGATGGATTGGAGCGTGACTTATGCGAAAGCTTCTGAGGAAAGACCCAATGAGCGTTACATTTCCTATCGATCCTCCAACCGTGATGTGAAAGTGGATGTTTCCAATCCAGAAAAGCCTTTGGCAATCCTAAGTAAATTGACTGATGCTCAGGGCTTGGGATTGAATGCGATTTCCGAACAGTATGGCTATACTTTTGATCAGGATTTGAATGCCAAAATGGATTTCAAACTCCCCTATTCTGAAAATGGCCTGTTGCAATTCGGTCTTCGCTACAGAGGAAAAGATAAAGAGAGAGACAACAATAGGTTTCAATATGCGCCATTAGATAAGAATGCTTTTGGAGCAACCCTTGGGGCTGTACAAAACCGGAACTACTCTGATCCAAATTACCTTGCTGGAGCTCAGTATGCAGCCGGTAATTTTGTGACTCCTGAATTTTTGGGAGGTTTGAACCTTACTAATGCAGCACAATTTGAAGAGACTGATGTCTTGGAAGATTATGTTCCTGGAAATTACCTTGCCAAAGAATCTATTGTTGGTGCTTATGTAATGGCGGATCATCAACTTTCTGAAAAATTCTCTGCCATTGCAGGCTTGAGATTGGAGTCTACCTCCATTGACTATACCGGTAATCTGTACGATGTGGATAACGAGGAAGTATCTTCCGCTAATGGAGACCAGCGCTATTCTAATTTTATGCCAGGCTTGCACTTGAAGTATGATGCCAATGCCAATTCTGTGATTCGATTTGCCTGGACCAATACCATCGCTAGACCAAACTATTTTGATTTAGTTCCTTTTGCCTTATTCAGTGCAGAAGATGCAGTGTTGGAGCGTGGTAATCCAAATTTGAAGGCAACTACAGCCATGAACTTCGATTTGATGGCAGAGCGTTACTACGATAACGTAGGTCTACTTTCTTTTGGGGGCTTCTACAAGGACTTGGACAACTTCGTTTACACCATTACTACTCAAGGTTATTCTGACCCTCAGTTTGGTTCTAATTTGGAATACTCCAGACCAGAAAATGGCGGTACTGCTGCCGTGTACGGATTTGAAACTTCCATTCAAAGACAGTTAGGAAAGTACTTTGGTATCTACTTGAACCATACCTTCACCAAGTCTTCTACCACAGGTATTGAAGGCAGAGAAGAGGATGATTTGCAGCTACCAGGTACTGCGGAAAACATGTTTAACGCTTCCCTTTCTTTTGAGAACAAGAAATTGGTCGTACGTGTATCCTTAAACTATGCATCCGACTATTTGGATGAGATCGGTGGAGAGAATTTTGAAGATCGCTACTACGATACCCAAACCTTCCTAGATGTCAATGCTTCTTATGCCTTTACACCGAAGTGGAGATTCTTTATGGAGGCAAACAACTTGACCAACCAGCCTTTGCGTTACTACCAAGGCATTCAGTCACGTACCATGCAATCGGAATACTACAATGCCCGATTCAACTTCGGATTGAAGTTTGACTTGTTTGACTAAAAAATTAGTGAGTCAAGCTGTTGATAGCTGCCTCCGGAAGGGGGCAGCTTTTTTTGTCGGAGGCTTACTATTCAAAAAGCAGGAATCAATTGGTTAAACTTTGTTTCAAACTGAATATTCAATAGAAAATGTTTTAATCGCTTTCGCAAAATTTATTCTAATAGTCCCGAATCAGGACCTCAGAAGGAATTCCAAGCGTTTCATGAAGTTTGCGAATCATTTCTATGGACAGTTTTCTCTTTTTATTGAGCACCTCACTAACTCTACTTTTTTGTCCTAAGGCCTTTGCCAGATCTTTTTGTTTGAAGCCCAATTGATCCATTCGAAATTTGATTGCTTCAATAGGGTCAGGTAAATCAATTGGATGCTGCTGGTTTTCATAATTTTCTATGAGCAAGGAGAGTAACTCCAGTTCGTCCGCAGTGTCAGCACCTTTTTTGCTATCGAAAATTGCCTCAAGTCGAATCAAAGCTGCTTCGTAGTCTTCTTTTGTATTTAAGATTTTTAGGATCATTTTGATTGCATATTTAGTGTAGAAGGGCTTTATAAAACTGGTTGCTGATGAATGCTACCTTCTATGGTCAAGAAAAAATTCCTTAAGTTGAAAGCAAAAAGTCAAAAAAATCTCTTGGTTTTAGGGGGGTGTTATTTTTTTAGAGACTAGGATAGTTGGGGTTATACCCCCAAAATACAGAGGGCCATCCTAAATGGAAAGCGATTTTAAATTGGGTTGGGGGAGGTGTGATTGTCGGAGTTCGGTCGGATTTTTTGGCTTTTTTCTTCAACCCTCACTCGGATAGGATGGATGACCTGACCTGTAAGTTGACCTCTGACTACAAGTTTCCCTGCAGCTGAGGGTGTAATTGTTGGTGGGTTTAGCGGGAGAGGGACCTCTTAACCCATCAAAAAATTAAACTAGAAAGGGTGTATTCTAATGCATATGGAATGTGCTAAGGTGTGATTTTTGTGCAAATCGTGTGCAAATGGAAAAACGCATCTGAAATCACAAACCTCCTAAAACGCGAAAAAGGCCTCAGAATTGCTTCCAAGTGCCTTTTTGATTGCTCCCCCTCTTGGGCTCGAACCAAGGACCCCATGATTAACAGTCATGTGCTCTAACCAGCTGAGCTAAGGAGGAATGGTTATGACGCTCCCTTTCGGAAATCGTGTTGCAAATGTAGACGGAGTAGGTTTTTTTTCCAAATGCAGGATGCAAAAAAACTTTGCTTTTCTTTCCCTTGCTGAGGTTCTCCTTCGCAGTCAAGCACTTATTTCCTTTCAAGGCACCAAAACAAAACTACATCAGGGCAAATTTTCCCTTACCAAGCCCCAATCTTTCCATCCATCCAAGACGCACGAGCCGTCAAATAGGCCTTCAAGTTTTGTACCGCCTGATCGTGATTCACGCCCAAGCCCTGATCCCACAATTTGTAGTTGCGTGCCACCGCACCATTCTTGTTGAGCACCTGTACCGCATCGTCTACTACCTGCTGCATGGCCCCAGTACTCAGTTCATTGCCCCGCAGCGACTGCCAGCGTACCTTCACCGCCTGACGAAATACAGGATCCTCCAGCAAGCGCGGCCACCAAAACGGCACCATCCAGGGGTCTTTGTCCACATAGGTGTTGTAATTGGCTACCCAATCGTTCATCGGAATCCTTCCCCCCTCATCAAATCCGATGTTCATGTCCCAAATCGGACCCATGGCCAGCTTTCCATCCCGGTCCTTCTGCAAAAACGTACTGATCCGGTAGGCATCCACATTTCGGCATAACTCAGTCAAAATAAAGAAATCCACAAAGGTGGACAGCTACATAAAGTTAGTGTAGGTGCGTGTGGTACCCGCGAAATTATCGGTCAGCAAGGCACGCTCAAATTGATCGATGTAACCTGCGATGTAGGTCTTTTGCGCAGCGGTGATCTCCTCGGCCTTGGGGTATTCGTAGAGGAAGTAAGTTTCCAGGTACTGCTCAGGATGGTAAGGTGCCTGATAGGCTGGAAAGGTGATCTCCTTTTTATTAATGTCGTAGCGGCTGCGGAAACTGTTGGCTGCCGTGTAGCGGGCATCATCGTCCCAATTGTTCATGAAGTAGGAATTGGGTTTGCCACTGTGCTCTGGCCCCGCATCCGCCTTATCAATCTTCAAAATATAGCCCCCGGTCAGGTTGGTTGAAGTGGCATTCAAGGACTTGATGTTGATTCGGTTGCTATCGCGCTTCAGCTTTTCACAGAAAAAATACACCCCCTGGTACTCCCCATTCACTTCAATCTCCACAAACTGTCCCCGACTGGCGTACTTTCCAATGCGGCGGGACAGCTCGTAGCCTAGGTAGTTGTAAATCAAACTCTGATCCATCAGGTACTTGTCCTTCAGGTTGACCACATGCCCGATCAGCCTCCAGTCTTCCTCCAGGGGCATTCCCAAAAAGGACACATCCACCCCTGCACCAGAAGCATCCACGGTCTCTACATTGTAGCCTTTTTTGTCGGAGAGTCGAAAAGAGGTCTTGCCTCGGTACTCCAAGGTGATGCCTTGGGTTTGCACCAACTTTTTTTGTTTGTACAACTTCAGCGTAGCAGGCACTGCAGGCTCGTAGAGCACTTCTTTGCCCTGCGTATCGATGACGAGGTAGGGCAACTCGCTTTGCCCTGTATCGAAGGCAAAGACCTGTCCATCATCCCCTTTGGAGATAGGAACGATTTCTTACTCCTGGCAGGAAACAAAGAGAAAAAAGGAAAGAACAAAAAGAAAGGAATAGCGGAAAAATGAAGTGGATTTGATGTTCACGGGGTCTAATTAGGGGTGAATTGGGAATTTTACTTTATAAAAACGGAAAAATAGAATTTGAATTGCTTTCAGCCAGTAGAATACGGCTAAAACTTAATCGTGCCGAGCACCCTCCAGCACCGAAAAGGCATGCAACACCGCAGGAAATACCGCATCCATTCCTTCGGCAGCTCCTGCGGGTGATCCTGGGAGTGCAAGGACAAGGGTCTTTCTGATCTGCCCCGCCAATGACCTGGAAAGCATGGCCGTAGCCAAGCGCTGCTGCCCATAGGCGCGAATCGCCTCTTCCACACCCAGGATTCGTCGGTCCAATAAGGGTTCTAAGGCCTCTGGGGTTACATCCCGTGGAGACAAGCCTGTACCTCCTGTGACGAGCAAGAGGTCTACCCCCTGTGCTACAAAGTCCCTCGCTGCTGCTTGAATGGCCGGCACCTCATCTGCCACGATCCGCTTCTCGGTTACGGTGATGCCCAGCTGAACCAGCTTTTCTCGGATCACTTCCCCCGATCGATCTTGCCCCTGCCCTGCTGCCAGCGTATCGGAGCAGACCAGAATGGCCGCTTTTCTGGCTTGACCTAGCGCAGCGTTGCGATCGGACTTGCCTCCTTTTTTCTCCAGCAACTTGATTTGCTCGATGGTGACCCCCTTGTCGATGGGCTTGAGCATATCGTACATCGTCAGGGCCACCACGGAGGCTGCATGCATGGCCTCTACCTCCACCCCCGTCTTGTAGATGGTGTGGATCTCTACCTCGATTCGTATTTCTAGCTCTCCCAATTCGTAGCGAACGGCGGTGTATTCGATAGGCAAGGGATGGCAGTCGGGAATTAGATCGGCTGTTCGTTTGGCGGCAAAAAGGCCGGCTACCCGAGCGCATTCCAGGACCTCACCCTTGGGCACGGTTCGGGTTTGAATGGCCAGGATGGTTTCTGGCTTGCTCACGCGGACAATGGCCTGAGCGATGGCTTTACGTAGCGTATTCGATTTGTGGGTGATGGGCACCATGGGGATCTGAATTGAAAAAGAAAGTTAGGCATCTTCTTCCAAATCTTTTTAGGCAAGAAACCACAAGACTGGAAAAGGTACTTCCTACTGCTGTTCTTTTTTGGATTTTTTTCGCTCTTCCAACAATCTCTTGGTTACTTCCTCATTGGTTCCGTAGGCCGGATTTTTCTCCAATCGATCCAAATAGGTGTCCAGGTAGCCTTGGGAGATTTCTGCGCTATCGCCATACTGCTTGCGAAGTTCCTCTAGTTTGAGGTGGAGTTCCGCTACCACAGGGGCATAGGCAGGGTCATCGTAGACATTGCGCAGCTCTTGGGGATCTTGGATGCGGTCGATCAGTTCCCACTCATCCACATCGTAATAGTAATGCACCAGTTTGTACTGCTCGGTCACCACAGCATAATGCCGCTTCACCATATGTACTGCTGGGTACTCGTAGTAGTGGTAGTAGACCGCATCACGGGTCCAGGAATCCGAATTTCCGGTAAGCAGCGGGAGCAGGGACTCCCCTTGCATGTCTGCGGGTGCAGGAATACCTGCTGCCTCTAGGAAGGTTTGGGCATAGTCCAAGTTTTGCACCATGGTACTCGAGGTGCTCTTGGGAGCGATTTTTCCTGGCCAAGCCACCAAAAGTGGGGTCTTAAAACTTTCGTCGTACACAAAGCGCTTGTCGAACCAGCCATGCTCCCCCAGGTAAAAGCCCTGATCCGAAGTGTAGACGATGAGCGTGTTGTCCATCAGATTGTTGGCTTCTAGGTAATCCAAGACACGTCCCACATTCTCATCTACGGCCCGGATGGTCCCCAGGTAGTCCTGCATGTAGCGTTGGTAGCGCCATTGCATCTTTTCTTTGTCATCCATACTTGGGAAGGAGGCTTTAAAAGAAGCATTGACGAGGTCATAGGATGTATCCCAGTTGGCACGCTGCTGAGGCGTCAATCTCCCCAGCTCACGGGTAAAAGCAAGCGTGTCCCAATTGGAAGTGCCAGAGATCCCTAGTTCCTTCATCACCGAGGGATAAATCTTGGAATCTCCAGACCAATGCAGGTGCTTCAGTAGGTTCATCTCCGCTTCCTTGGCCGCACGTCCTCGTCCCGAGTAATCATCAAAGAGGGTGGCCGGCTCTGGGAAGGTGCGCCGAGTAAATTCTTCCAAGTGCCGCTCGGCAGGGAGCCATTCCCGATGCGGGGCCTTGTGTAGGTAAAATAAAAGGAAGGGGTCGTTGGGATTTCGTTCTTCCTCAAGCCAGTCCAAGGTCATGTCGGTGATGATGTCGGTGACATAGCCTTCTACGCGGATGGTGCCCTCATTTTTGGTGATAAAGTCTGGGTTGTAGTAGGATCCTTGCCCGGGCAAAATTTTGTACTGGTCAAAGCCTTTGGGGGCATTACCAAAATGTAGCTTGCCAAACATGGCCGTCTGGTAGCCTGCCTGCTGAAAGAGTTGGGGAAAGGTGACGTTGGTGGTGTCGAAGGGGAAATCGTTGTCAATTTTACCGTTGAGGTGGGAGTGCTTGCCAGTGAGGATGGTGGCGCGGCTGGGCGCGCAAATGGAGTTGGTTACCGTGGCATTGGTAAAGCGCATGCCCATCTTGGCAATTCGGTCAATGTTGGGGGTTTCGATGAGTCGATTGCTGTAGGCCGAAATGGCTTGGTAGGCATGGTCATCGGACATGATAAAGACGATGTTGGGTCTCTTGGTGGTGGGGGATGGGATGGACTGCGCCCAAGCCGAACTGCCGAGAAATAGTAGTGTGAGGAAAGATAAAATTTTCATATGCACCTGAAGTCTTGGATCGAAGCTTCCGAAGAATTGACGACTCCTTTGGAATACCCTTAACCTACAGAAAAAGAACTAAAATTCCGAGAGAATTTACGGGAAGGGATAGGTGGGAGTTGTTAACGATATGGTGCTCCTCCGGAGCACGACTGAATTTTTGTTTATATTTTTCTATTAACATGTTGCTCCTCAGGAGCAAATAGTTCAATAGGCCTCCAGATTAATTTAAAAATCTGCAGACCCTTTCCGCGTGAATCAGCGGAAAAAAAGCTTACGCAGATATCCGCAGAAAAAACCCGTAAATAGATTAGTTGATCAATCTTCCATCGGCAGGCTGGCATACCTACAAAAGGCATAACCTTTGTGGCTTATCGTCTTTGCGCGAGTTAATT